>CERX01113057.1_pt1 | contig 15273 bp, 17 predicted proteins | sample 350251 | NCBI WGS metagenome assembly CERX01 (sample SAMEA2621044, study PRJEB7988) | marine metagenome | biome: marine biome (ENVO:00000447); feature: deep chlorophyll maximum layer (ENVO:xxxxxxxx); material: "saline water (ENVO:00002010), including plankton (ENVO:xxxxxxxx)" | depth 50 m
TGAGTCTTTAACCACATAAGGAAACGACACATGGACCTGATTCGCATCCTGATCGCCATCTTGCTGCCGCCGCTGGGCGTGTTTCTGCAGGTTGGTTTTGGTGGCGCCTTCTGGCTGAACATCCTGCTGACACTGCTGGGTTACATTCCCGGCATCGTGCACGCGGTGTGGATTATCGCCAAGCGCTAACGTCAGTCGCTCGCCTTGCCGGAGGACACCTCCGAGCAAGGCGACGCCCAACTAGTCGCCCGAACAACGCTATGAATCAGCGATTAGCAGCGTCCAGCTGCTGCACAGCAATGGCGTCGCTGGCAGCGTTTAACCAGGCCGCAATCGTAAAGTCATAAGCTGTACGAGATGGGTTGCAGGCCTTGCTAAAGAAGCAATAGTCCACTTGAGGCCGCCCGGCCGCGAGGTAGCGTAGATAGGTTTTTGCCATTGGCTGGTTAAAGAGCGTAAACATGCTCTTCTCCATCTCCAGCCCTTCGGTCTCGGCAAAGTCGATGCCCTGGTCATAGTCGTAGAGCAACACCAGGGACCAGGCGGCCGCCAAGTGATGACCACCCACCACCGTTTGCAACTCCCCATTCAACAGCGCTCGTGTTGCGCGCTCTGTCATATTGATGGTCGACAGCAATACATCCTCGCCCGGCACTCGTCCGCTGCTGCGCAAACCATCACTGGCACCAAATGCCATCAGATCGCTGCCCGTCCAGATCAATCGAATATCGGGATAACGGTTGAGCAAAATCGGCGTCTGGTAGCGGGCATGTTCTTGCTGCCAATCTCCGTACACGGTTTGACGCAGGTGCACGCGAGCAAACTCGCTGGCAGCGCGCAGCATCCCCGCGGTGCGACGACGCGAGCTGTCCGTAGTGCGATCACCCGAGATAGCGACCATCTCAAGTACATCGTTCTGCTCCCCTGGCCATTTGCGCTGAGCGCGCAGGATCAGTGCTCGTGCGCTGAGGTATCCGGCCTCTTCCGCATCTGGCACCAGGCTGCCCAACCAGTGTGGTAAGCGCTGACGGGGGTAGCCAAGCAGAGCGCGCTCCTTGCGCTGAACGCCATTGTAGGCGACGAACACCCGCTGGCCCGCGCGCTCTGCCAGCTCCAGCTGGCCCGTGAGGGCCTGTTTGTCGGCAGCAATCAGCAAATAGTCAGGTCGCTGCGTGACAGGCCGCTCGACGACATCACGCACCAGACTCAACTGCGCCAGGTGGTCGCGTTCAGCGTAGAGTATCTCCAGCTCTACGCCGAGGCTGGCTGCGGCATGCTGTAAACCCTCGGCAGCGTCCATCCAGAAGGGCTCGTCCGGCTTGCCCGGGCTCACAAACACCACATTCATCGCCAACAATGGTGCGGAAAACAAGCCGCACGATGCCAAACCCAGAAGCAGGCAAAGACGTCGGCACAGCCGGTGGCTGAATGTAAGAAAGATCAATGGCAATGGAAACATCGTGCAATGACAACGGGGCTGCTGGATGAGCAATCGGGATGACAGCATTCAGCCAAAGCAGTTAGCCTGCCCGCTGCTGAATCCTTGTATGGTAACAGAAGCAAGGCGACCCGATGCAGCGCCCATCACACCGTGGAGAGTCAAATGAAAAGAAACCTGCTTGCCAGCGCTCTGCTGCTCTGCTCCGGCCTGGTTCAGGCCGCCAGTATCGATGTGTACCGCGACCCAAACTGTGGTTGCTGCCATGCGTGGATTGAGCACCTGCAGGAAAACGGCTTTGAGGTAACAGACCATGTCACCGCTAATGTGGTAACGCTGAAGCAGCAACTGGGCATTTCGCCAGATTTGCGCTCCTGTCACACCGCGATTTACAAGGATATGTTCATCGAAGGGCACGTACCGGCCAGCGACATATTGGCTGCAGACGCGGATAGCGGCCTGCGCGGCCTGGCGGTACCTGGCATGCCGATTGGCTCGCCCGGCATGGAGATGGGGGACAGACAAGACCCATATGAGGTCATCGCGATTGACGCCGACGGCCAGCGGCAGGTGTTCAACCGCCACTGACCGGGCAAGCCCTGATGTTTCAGGGCCTTGCTCGCATCACTCAAACACCTCTTCGATATGCGGGCCGAACCAGCTTTCAGCCCGCTCACGCGCCTGGCGCTGCACATCGCGGTCAATGTACATGGCCACCAGGGCCAGAGCCGACGCGAACACGCCAAGATCATCGGTGAATCCGACCAACGGCGTGAAGTCCGGTACCGCATCCAGCGGCGCAATAAAGTAGGCCAGCACGCTAAAAATAACAGCTTTGGCCCAACTGGGCGTTTCCGGACGTCTAGCCGCGTAGTAGAGGCAGAGCGCTTTCTCTACCACTTCGCGACCGGCAAGCCGGGCATGGTTGGCCAGTTTTTGCCAGAATTCTCGATCAGTAAAAGTCGATTTCATAACGGCTGACTCCAGTTGGCTGCCAACAATGGCATAGCAACGATGGTAATCAGCTCGTCAGAGCGCTGCAACCGCCCGATTGGGCGTGTCAGCCTCAGCAGCTGCTGATCACTGTCTGATCGCGGCCTGCACGCTTGGCTTCGTACATGCTTTCGTCCGCCGCCTTCAACCAGTTGTCCCTGCTCTGCTGCCCCGTCAGCAAGCTGCCGCCGATAGACACCGTCACGGGCTGACCGTCCGGGCGGCGCAGCTGCTCGCGTACGCGCTGCTGAATATGCCGGGCTATTGTCTGCAAACTGGCATCATCTGCCTTCGGCACCAGGAGTACAAACTCCTCCCCTCCCAGCCGGAACAGCCGGTCGGACGGACGGCACACCTCTCGTACCGCGGCCACAAAGCGTACCAACACCTGATCGCCGATGGCATGGCCGAACTGGTCGTTCACCTGCTTGAAGTGGTCAAGATCGAGCACCAGCAAGCCAAAGTTGATGTCATACCGCCTGCTATCGGCGATGGCGATATCCAACTCGCTGTCCATGGTGCGCCGGTTTCCGGCGCCGGTAAGCGGGTCGAGAGTAGCCAGGCGTGAGAGCTGGCGGCGCTGCGCACGCCCGCGAAAGGCGAAGACGAAGGCAAACAAACCGCAAAGCAGGCAGGTCACAACGAAGGACGCCATCTGATAATGGCTTTCAAATACCCGTTCGGGGTGCAGCCAACCGTACGCGCAGATCGCAATCAACGTCGTCATGGTTGCAACCAGGCTTTGCAACGGCGGCACCACAAAGAAGTTAAACAGGATGAGCACGTACATCCAGAACAGGCCGTTGGCGCCCAACTTGGCAGCCACCAAAAACGCACCAACCGAATAGATGAGAGCCAGAAACTGGCCAGGACGAATGGTGTCACCACTGCGCCAGGCATAAACCACGGCCAGGATGCTGCTGACCACCAGAAAGGTATCGGTAGCCCCCACTAGCCAACTGCCCTCACTCAGGCGGAAGACAGCATAGGGTGCGATGCCGACGATGGCCAGAAGACCAACCAGCGTGATGATAGACAGCTGAAAGTCATCCTTCAGCCTGGACCAGAATGTCCGCATGCAGTGAACTCTGCAGTTGTTGTTTTTTATCAGTCAGCCCCCCAACGACCGACTACGCCGGGGGCTTCTGTTTGGCATCCGGTCGCAATGCGACCATAACCGGAGCTGTAGTCAGGCACAACAGCTGATTGCATAGCGCCATTATCTGGCGCCATTTATTCAGGCCGCTGCGCTGGCCTGAATACGTTGCACCATGGCGCGCAAGCCATTGCCACGGGTAACGCTCAGGTGTTTGAGCAGATTCAGATCGCTGAAATACCCTTCGATATCAAATTCGCGAATACTGGCTGCGTCTTTTCCATTGTAGGCAGCAAGTACCACCGCGAGCAGCCCTTTGACGATAAAAGCATCACTGTCTGCGTCAAAATAGAGCCTGTCGCCGTCACGGCGGCTAACCAGCCATACCTGACTCTGGCAGCCGCGCACCAGATTTTCTTCGGTGCGCTGGGCAGCATCAAGCTCGGGCAGCTCGCGCCCGAGATCAATGATGTACTTGTAACGGTCTTCCCAGCTGTCGAAAAACGACAGGGTATCAACGATATCCTCGCTGGTGATCTCCGTACCAAATCGACTCATGTGTTGCTGTCCTCAAAAAAACATGCCGGTTTCAAGCTGGGCTTCTTCACTCATCATGTGGCGCTGCCAAGGCGGATCGAATACCAGATTGACCTTGACCTCATCCACGTTGGGCACCAGTTTGACGCGGTATTCAACATCTCCAACCAGCACCGGGCCCATACCGCAGCCAGGGGCTGTGAGCGTCATTTCAATGGTGACCTTGTGCGCCGACTGATCGACCTCGACAGCATAGACAAGTCCCAAATTCACCAGATCAACCGGAATTTCCGGGTCATAAACGGTTTTTAGCGCCTCCCAGACCTGCTCCTCACGGATTTGGTCATCCTCTGCCTCGGGGAAAGACAGCAGCTCTGGCTCAAGCCCCAGGGCTTCAGCGTCGGTGCCATCCACCCGCACCATCTGGCCATTGTAGGTAACGGTGTAGTTACCCCCAAGCGCCTGGGTGATGGTGACAAAGGTATCCTTGGGGATGGTCAGGGGAGTTCCGTCGGGGACTCGGCGAGCCGGGCAATCGGCCCGCGCTACCACCATGCGACGTTCCATCAGAGTTCCTCACAGCAAGACATGAAGGCGCGGCATCAGTGGACGCGCCCTTAACAGCGACGAATCAGTCAACGCTGAAGCTTTCGCCGCAGCCGCACTCGTCCTTGACGTTGGGGTTCACGAATTTGATCTGTTTATTGATGCCCTCTCGCACCAGATCAATCTCGGTGCCGGACAGCATTTGCAGACTGTCGCCATCAACCAGCAGCTCAACCTGCTCGTCCAGCTGATAGTGCAGGTCACTCGCGCCAGCCTGCTCTACCAAGTCGATCACATACTTGAACCCGGTGCAGCCGCTTTTCTTGACGCTTAAGCGCACAGCCTTACCCTGCTGCCCGCCAAGCTGGTGGCGAAAATGCGCCAACGCAGCGGGGGTAACGGTTACTACTGGTTGACTGGGATCGAAGGATTCAACGCTCATCTGATGACTCCTAAAGAAACTGCCGTACTTTTTCCAAGGCCACGAACAGTCGGTCAATATCGGCACGGGTGTTATAGAAAGCCAGACTTGCCCGCACCGTACCTGGAATACCGTATTGCTCCATGATCGGCTGCGCACAGTGATTGCCCGTACGCACCGCAACACCTTGCTGATCGAGCAACATGCCCACATCGTTGGGGTGCGCGCCCTCCAGCAAAAAGCTCATGACGCTGGTCTTGTTGGCCGAGGTACCGACCAAACGCACGCCCGGCGTGGCTTTGGCGCGCTCTTCTGCGTAGGCCAGCAGCGCCTGCTCGTGGGCGGCGGCGCCGGCTCGGTCGAGCTGATTCAGATAATCAATGGCCGCGCCAAAGGCAATCACACCGGCGATATCGGGTGTGCCCGCCTCAAATTTATAGGGCAGCTGATTGAAGGTCGTGCCGGCAAAGCTCACCGTCTCAATCATCTCACCACCACCCTGGTAGGGCGGCATCGCCTCCAGCAGCGTCGTCTTGCCGTAGAGCGCGCCCAAGCCCGTCGGGCCAAACAGCTTGTGGGCCGAGAATACGTAAAAGTCGCAATCCAGCGCCTGCACATCCACCGGCCAATGACTGACCGCCTGAGCGCCGTCAATCAAGACCAGCGCACCTGCAGCGTGGGCCAGCTGCACCACCTGCTCGACCGGATTGACTGTGCCGAGGGCGTTAGATACATGGCCACAAGCGACCATTTTTACGCGCTCATCCAGCATGCCTTCAAGCGCCGCCAGGTCCAGCGTGCCTTCGGCATCGACCGGTATTGGCTCTACGCTGGCGCCCCTCTCGGCCGCCACCAGCTGCCAGGGCACGATATTGGAATGGTGCTCCATGGCCGACACCAGCACCCGATCGCCAGCCTTCAGGTTGGCTCGGCCCCAACTGGCGGCTACCAGATTGATGCCTTCGGTAGTGCCACGGGTCCAGATGACCTGGCGTGCCTCAGGTGCATTGATAAACTCGGCCACCTTCACACGGGCCGCTTCAAACTTTTGCGTTGCCCGGTCAGCCAGCGCGTGGGCGCCGCGATGGACGTTGCTGTTGTCCTGCTCGTAGTAGTCCACCAGTGCCTGGATCACCGCCCGCGGCTTCTGCGTGGTAGCGGCGTTGTCCAGGTATACCAACGGGTGGCCGTTAACCTCCTGATGCAAAATCGGGAAGTCGGCGCGCACTCGCTCGGCATCAAAGGCCAGTGGCTTTACCTGCTCATTCATAACCGATCTGCCCTACCATCTCGCTAGCCTGGCCAAACAACGACACCAGCCGCGGGCGCAGATAATCCTGCACCGCCTGCTCCGGCACTTGGTTAAGCAGCTCGTTGATGAAGCCGAAGCTCAACATGGTGACGGCATCGGCATGCGACACGCCACGGCTTTGCAGATAGTAGAGCGAGGTTTCATCCAGCTGGCTGATGGTCGCGCCGTGAGCGCAACGCACGTCATCAGCGTAGATTTCCAGCTCCGGCTTGGTGTTGATCTCGGCGGTGCGCGAGGTCAGCAGGTTCTTGTTGCTGAGCTCGGCCAGCGTCTTCTGCGCCTGCGGATGAATGTGAATCCGGCCATTGAAGACTGCTTTGGCGGCGTCACCAATGATGCCGCGGAACACCTCGTTGCTGGTGCAATGGGGCACGCAATGCTCGACGTTGGTGTGATAGTCGATCACCTGGCGATTACGCGGCAGGTAAATGCCATTCAAATCCAGATGGGCGCCCTCGCCCAGCATGTTCACCTGGTAGTCGATGCGCTTGAGGCGACTACCCTGAGCCAGGGTAAAACCGTGGAAACGCGCATCACGCTGCAGGTTCACGTGCACACCACCAACGTGCAGCAGGTCTTCCTGTTCCAGGTTGATGCGGTAGTGCTGCACCTGCGCATTCTGGCCTACAACCACCTCGGTGAGGCTGTTGACAAAGCCGTTCTGGGCATGGGCGTCAGAGGCGTAATGCTCAATCAGCTCGGCCTGGGCATTGTCTTCCAGCACCACCAGCAAGCGCTGGCTAGCGGCTACCGGCGTGCGCTGCGGAGTACTGAGGTTGACCACGTACAACGGCTTCTCCAGGCGTACGCCACGCGGCACGTGCACCAGCACGCCATCAGCGGCCCAGGCGTTGCTGAGCGCCGCAAACAGGTGGCGCTCACTGTCGACCACTTTACCCAGATGCTGGCCGATCAATGCGCGCTGTTCTGCGTCAGCCGCGCCAAAACGTACGACCTCCGCCGGCAAACTGCTGGAATGCTCCGTACTGAAGCGTCCGTTGATGAACACCAGGCGGGTCGCGTCCAGCTGCAGCTGTTCAACCTCGTCCAGAGCGTGGCTATCAGGCGCGTTGCTCCAACCCAACTGCTGATACTGCTGTAATGGCGCCAGCGACAGATACTTCCAGTTTTCGGTCTTGCGCGTCGGCCAGCTTGCCTCACCCCACGTGCTGGCGCCCTGCTCACGCAGGCCCGCCAGCCACTCGGGTGACTGCTGCTGTGCCGCCAGCTGCAAGGCCGTCTGTTGAAAATCGCTCATCGGATCAAACCACCTCGTTTTCCAGCCAGCCGTAACCCTTGGCTTCCAGCTCCAGTGCCAGGCTCTTATCGCCGGACTTGACGATGCGACCACCGGCCAGCACGTGCACATAATCAGGCACGATGTAGTCGAGCAGGCGCTGATAGTGAGTTACCACCAGAAAGCTGCGCTTGCCGTCACGCATGGCGTTGACGCCATCGGCAACGACCTGCAGGGCGTCGATGTCCAGACCGGAGTCGGTCTCGTCGAGAATGCACAGCTCCGGCTCAAGCAGCATCATCTGCATGATCTCGTTACGCTTCTTCTCGCCACCGGAAAAACCTTCGTTGACGCCGCGCTTGAGGAAGCTGGCATCCAGGTTGACGCGCTTGCAGGTCTCGCGGGCCAGCTTCAGAAAGTCCACCGAGGAGATTTCATCCAGCCCCTGGTGCTTGCGTTTTGCATCGACTGCCGCCTTGAGAAACTCCATGTTGCTGACACCCGGAATCTCAACCGGATACTGGAACGCCAGAAACAGACCTTCACGCGCGCGCTCCTCGGTTTCCAGCTCCAGCAGATCCTGCCCTTTGAAGGTCACCGAGCCTGCAGTCGCCTCATAGCCAGGACGGCCGGAGAGCACGTTACCCATGGTGCTTTTGCCTGAACCATTGGGCCCCATGATGGCGTGTACTTCGCCCGGCTTGATGTCGATAGACAGCCCTTTGAGGATATCTTTCTCTTCAACTTTCGCGTACAAGTCTTTGATATTTAGCATCATTTATGCCTAATAAATTACTTTAACCGTTGTCAGGCGGCGCGCTGCGCTCAGCCCACTGACCCTTCGAGACTCACCTCAAGCAGCTTGCCGGCTTCCACCGCAAACTCCATCGGCAGCTCCTTGAACACCTCGCGGCAGAAGCCGTTAACGATCATCGAGACCGCCTTTTCGGCATCCAGACCGCGCTGCTGGCAGAGGAACATCTGGTCATCGCTGACCTTGGAGGTCGTAGCCTCGTGTTCCACAACGGCGCTCGGGTTCTTGCTTTCGATATATGGGAAGGTATGCGCACCGCAGCGATCACCGATCAGCAGCGAGTCACATTGGGTGTAATTACGTGCGCCATCCGCACCGGGGTTGATACGCACCAAGCCACGATAAGCGCTGTCACTGCGACCCGCTGAAATACCTTTGGCAACGATGGTAGAACGCGTGTTCTTACCCAGATGGATCATCTTGGTGCCGGTGTCGGCCTGCTGGAAGTTGTTGGTCAGGGCAACCGAGTAGAACTCACCCACACTGTTGTCGCCCTTGAGCACACAGCTTGGGTACTTCCAGGTAACGGCAGAGCCGGTCTCAACCTGCGTCCAGGAGATTTTGGCATTGTTGTGAGCGATGCCGCGCTTGGTCACAAAGTTGTAGATGCCGCCCTTGCCATTGGCATCGCCCGGATACCAGTTCTGCACGGTGGAGTACTTGATTTGCGCATCGTCCAGCGCAACCAGCTCTACTACAGCCGCGTGCAGCTGGTTCTCGTCGCGCATCGGCGCGGTACAGCCTTCGAGGTAGCTCACGTAAGAGCCCTCATCAGCGACGATCAGCGTGCGTTCGAACTGCCCGGTGTTCATTTCGTTGATGCGGAAGTAGGTAGACAGCTCCATCGGGCATCGGACGCCCTTGGGAATATAAACAAAGGAGCCATCGGAGAAGACCGCGGAGTTCAGCGCAGCGTAGTAGTTATCCTTCTGCGGCACGACGCTACCGAGGTATTTCTGCACCAGCTCGGGGTACTTGTGCACCGCCTCGCTAATCGGGCAGAAAATGACGCCGGCTTCGTACAGCTTTTCGCGGAAGGTAGTAACAACAGAAACCGAGTCAAACACGGCATCAACGGCCACACCGGCGAGCATTTCTTGCTCGTGCAGCGGGATACCCAGCTTCTCGTAGGTGGCCAGCAGCTCCGGATCTACCTCATCGAGGCTCTTGGGCTTGCTGTCCATGCTCTTGGGAGCGGAATAGTAGGATACCGCCTGAAAGTCGATTTCCGGGTAGTGCACGTGGGCCCAAGTAGGCTCTTCCATTTCCTGCCAGGCGCGAAACGCCTTCAGGCGCCATTCCAGCAGCCACTCAGGCTCTTCCTTCTTGGCGGAAATGAAACGGATCACGTCCTCATTCAGCCCCGGTGGCAGGGTCTCGGACTCAATGGCAGAGTGGAACCCCGCCGCGTAGTCCTTTCTGATAAGGCTTTCGACTTCTTCAGTCACGGTATCACCTCAGATTCTGCAATCGCAGCAAAGCCGGATTGCCAGTTCTTGATTCAGGCCTGCGCCGGCACGTGGCTGGCACACAAGTGGAGAGCTCTACGGCTCTTTCAGATAATGCGCTCCAGCTCGCTGACCGTGTGGCGCGCTCTGGAGATGCGGTCCTGCCGCGAACTCACCCGGCGGATGTCCTCGCGTGACACCAGCTCTGCCAGGGTGATGTCATTGAGAAACTGGCGTAGTCGGGCGCTCAGGTCAGACCACAAATGGTGCGTCAAACACACCTCGCCGTCCTGGCAGTCACCCTTGCCCAGGCAACGCGTCGCATCCATTGAGTCATTCACCGCCTCGACAATCTGCGCCACGCTGATGGCAGCAGCGCCGCCCGCCAGCCGGTAGCCACCGCCAGGGCCGCGCACGCTTTCCACCAGTTTGCTGCGCCGCAACTTGGCAAAAAGCTGTTCCAGATAGGAAATGGAAACACCCTGGCGCATCGATATATCGGCCAGCGTGATGGGGCCCTGGTCTTCATGCAACGCCAGATCCAGCATGGCTGTAACGGCGTAACGACCCTTGGTAGTCAGTCGCATAGACGCTCTCAAGCGGTTGATTTCACCGCGACACTATGCAATATCCAAGCAATTCAGTCAAGTATTACACGCCCTGCGGCCGGCGCATTATAGAGGCTGCAGCCCGGCTCCGGAAGGCGAAGGGCCTCAGCCGCGAGACACTTACACAGATACACAACAAATGTCGCCAAATTGCGTGAATTCTCGCCGACGGCAGTGCTATGGTTGGCGACCTGAGTGACACCAATAAATAAGAAGGAGCCATGCGCAATGAGCCACCATCAGCAGTTCTACATCAATGGCCAGTGGGTAGCCCCCAAAGGCGACCAGCAGCTTGATGTCATCAACCCGGCAACCGAAGAAGCGGTCGCCAGCATCGCGCTGGGTAACAAGGAAGACGTTGACGTCGCTGTTGCTGCCGCACGCGCCGCTTTCCCCAGCTTTGCTGCCACTAGCCGTGAAGAGCGCATCGCGCTGCTTGAGCGCGTAATTGACGTATTCAAAAAGCGCATGGGTGACGTTGCCGAGGCTATCTCACAGGAAATGGGCGCACCGACCAAGCTGGCGCAAACGGCACAGGCCCCGTCTGGCCTGTCGCACTTCATGACCGCACTGGAAGCACTCAAGCACTTCGAATTTGAAGAAGAGATCGGCACCACCCTGGTGGTAAAAGAGCCCATCGGTGTCTGCGGCCTGATTACGCCCTGGAACTGGCCGATGAACCAGCTGACCTGCAAGATCGCTCCGGCACTGGCCACCGGCTGCACCATGGTACTCAAGCCCTCCGAGGTCGCCCCACTGTCGGCCTTGATTCTGGCCGAAATTCTCGATGAAGCGGGCGTACCCGCCGGCGTCTTCAACCTGGTCAATGGCGACGGCCCGACTGTCGGCGCTGCCATGTCTGCTCACCCGGACATCGACATGATGTCCTTCACTGGCTCTACCGCAGCGGGCCGCCAGGTCATGACCAACGGCGCCCAGACAATCAAGCGCGTGGCCCTGGAGCTGGGCGGCAAGTCGGCCAACATTCTGCTTGATGACGTGAACTTCGAGAAAATGGTCGCCCATGGCGTCATGTCCTGCATGAACAACAGCGGCCAATCCTGCAACGCGCCGACCCGCATGCTGGTGCCCAACAGCCGTATGGACGAGGTCGCTGCCATCGCCCAGGCCGCTGCTGCCAAGGTGAAGGCTGGCGACCCGAAGGCCGCCGACACCGTGATGGGCCCGGTTGTGTCCAAAGCCCAGTGGACCAAGATTCAGGACCTGATCAGCGCTGGCATCGACGAAGGTGCCAAGGTCGCTGCCGGCGGCCCGGGTCGCCCGGAAGGGCTGGACAAGGGTTACTACGTCAAGCCCACCGTGTTCACCCACGTGAACAACGAGATGACCATCGCCCGCGAAGAAATCTTCGGCCCGGTGCTGTCAATCATCGGCTATGAAGATGAAGACGACGCGGTACGCATCGCCAATGACACCCGCTACGGCCTGTCCGGCTACGTCTCTTCCGGTGACCTGGACCGTGCGCGTAATGTGGCCCGCCGCATTCGTACCGGCATGGTGCATCTGAACGGCGCGCCGCTGGATCCGAAAGCCCCCTTCGGTGGCTACAAGGAGTCCGGTATCGGTCGCGAGTGGGGCCATTACGGGTTTGACGACTTCCTGGAAGTGAAGTCCATCTACGGCTACGCCGCCAAGGCCTGAGCCAGCACCTGCCCGGCCGCAATGGCCGGGCAGGCTTTCCTACTTCCCTAGAGCAACTTGCTCACCAGCAGTGTCGCTGCTGTCACAATCAACGCCACCGCAATCAGCACCAGCAGCCCATCCCGGGCAACCAGCGCCAAGCCTAGAATGGCCAGCGCCAAACCGACAATCGATGACGAAAATGGTACCAGCTCAAGCATTGGCAACGCTGCTGCAACTGCTACGCACAACCCGGCGATAAGCAGTGTCGAGGTGCGGTGCAGCATAAAACCCAGACGCGGCTTGATCAGCTTATCGATGCGCCGTGCGGTCGGCGTGACCCAATTGATAGCCTTGCGCAGCCGCGCTTGAGGCACCGCCCGGTCTAGGATGAATGCTGGCAACCAGAAGTTGCTGCGGCCGCACAACATTTGCACAGCAATCAGCATTACAAAGATCCCCGCGAACACCGCCATGCCCGGAATGCCGCTCAGCGGCGAAAACAGCACCACGCCCATGATCAGCAATAGCGGCCCGAACGAGCGCCGCCCTACCGAGTCCACGACCGCGCGCATCGACACCTCGTCCTGCTCTGCGGCCAGACCATCCACGTGTTTGAGCAACTGCTCCAGATTTTGCGGTGATGCGTCCACCTGACGAACTCCTTTTGCCGGCGATCTACGCTCAAGCAGACTCGGCGCAAGCGTTTTTTGTTCCTGCAGAATGCAAAAAGGCCCCTGCCCTTGCGGGCAGAGGCCTTATCGGTCAGCGCGGGATTAACCCAGCGACTTGACCGCTTCGATCATCTGAACCATGACCTTCTGGGCATCGCCGTACACCATGGAGGTGTTGTCGAGGAAGAACAGTTCGTTCTCGACGCCGGAGTAGCCCTTGCCCTGGCCACGCTTGACGACGTAGGCCTGACGCGCCTGATCCACGTTAAGGATCGGCATGCCGTAGATCGGGCTGGACTTGCGGGTGCGCGCAGCGGGGTTAACCACGTCGTTGGCGCCCAGCACGATGGCAACATCAGCCTGTGCGAAGTCTTCGTTGATGTCTTCCAGGTCGTAAATGATGTCGTACGGTACACCAGCTTCGGCCAGCAGCACGTTCATGTGGCCAGGCATACGGCCGGCAACCGGGTGAATGGCAAAGCTCACCTCGACGCCCTGCTTCTGCAGCAGCTTCACAAACTCGTACAGCTTGTGCTGCGCCTGCGCCACCGCCAGACCGTAGCCCGGAACAATGATGACCTTGCTGGCGTAGTACATGGCAATAGCAGCGTCAGAGGCGTCGGCAGACTTCATGGTGCCTTGAATCTCGCCGTCAGCACCGTCATCTTCGCCACCAAAGTCGCTGAAGATAATGTTGCTGACCTGGCGGTTCATCGCCTTGGCCATCATCAGGGTCAGCAGCGTACCCGCCGAACCTACGACGGTACCAGCGATGATCATCGCCGGGTTCTGCAGCACAAAACCTTCGAAGGCCACAGCCAGACCAGTGAACGCGTTGTACAGGGAGATCACTACCGGCATATCGGCGCCGCCGATCGGGGTTGTGAGCAGCACACCCAGCGCCAGAGCAACAGCAAAGAACACCAGAATCAGGAACACCGGTGTTTCTGCAGCGCCGGCAACAGCCATGACACTGATGATGGCACCAATAAACAGCGCACCACACAGCAGCGCCGCGTTAACGTACTGGTGCTTGGCCACGCGCCAGGTCTTGTTCATGCGACCGTCCAGCTTGGCCCAGGCAATCAGCGAGCCAGACAGGGCAACCGCACCAATCAAACCACCAAGAATGGCCAGTACGGTCACGACAACACCGTGTGCCAGCGCATTACCGGACAGCAGTTCGGTTGCAGCGATAGCCGCAGCCGCGCCGCCACCCATACCGTTGTACAGGGCAACCATTTGCGGCATATCGGTCATGGCAACGCGCTTGCCGCTGAACCAGGCCCAACCAGTACCCAGACCCAGGGCAATGATCAGCAGGAACAGGTTGGTGCCAAGGTGCGCTTCGGCGCGCGGGGCTACGTCAAAGCCATACAGGAAGGCGGCAACCACAGCCACCAGCATACCGCCGCCGGCGACGATGATGCCTGAGCGCGCGGTAACCGGGCTGGCCATGCGCTTGAGGCCGTACAGGAACAGAAACGCTGCGACAAAGTAGGCCGCGTCAATCAGAAAAGCACTGAACATGGTCTACTTACTCCTTGTCTGCGCCAGGCGCTTTGTTGGTGGGCTTGAACATTTCCAGCATGCGTTCAGTTACCACGTAGCCGCCAGCTGCGTTGCCCGCACCCAGCAGTACGCCGACAAAACCAATGACCTGCTCCAGGGTGGAGCCGGCGTTCAGCAGCGCCCACATCGCACCTACAACCACGATACCGTGGATAAAGTTGGAGCCCGACATCAGCGGGGTGTGCAGAATGGCCGGTACACGGCCGATGATTTCATAGCCGGCAAAGGCTGCCAGCAGGAAGATATACAGGGCAACAAAGCCTGTGATAGTGACACTCATATCCATTTTTTAAATCCTCAAGCCTGCTCTTCAACAGCAGCGCGCGCTGCATCGTTGCGGATCTCGCCGTCGTGGGTCAGCACTGAACGGGCCAGCACTTCATCTTCCCAATCCAGTGTTAGCTCGCCTTCCTGCACCATCAGGCCGACCAGGGCCAGCAGGTTGCGGGCATACAGCTCGGAGGCGTGCTCAGCCAGGTGGCTGGCGATATTCAGTGGCGCAACGATGGTTGCCGGACCGACTTCAACGGTTTCGCCAGGCTGAGTCAGAGGCGTGTTACCACCGCCCTCGGCTGCCAGATCGATGATCACCGAGCCGCTCTTCATGCCCATGATCTGCTCTTCGGTCAGAATCTTGGGGCTTGGCTTGCCGGGGATGGACGCCGTGGTGATGATCGCGTCAGCCTGCTGCACATGGCGGGTCAGGACTGCTTGGACCTGCTGCTGCTCTTCTTCGGTCAATTCGCGAGCGTAGCCGCCTTCGCCGACTGCAGACACGCCGGTATCGACAAACTTGCCGCCAACCGACTGCACCTGCTCACGTACTTCAGGGCGAACGTCGTAGCCTTCAATCATGGCGCCCAGACGCTTGCCGGTAGCCAGAGCCTGTAGGCCAGCAACGCCCGCACCCATGACCAGAATCTTGGCCGGACGCAG
>CERX01009747.1_pt1 | contig 15254 bp, 12 predicted proteins | sample 350251 | NCBI WGS metagenome assembly CERX01 (sample SAMEA2621044, study PRJEB7988) | marine metagenome | biome: marine biome (ENVO:00000447); feature: deep chlorophyll maximum layer (ENVO:xxxxxxxx); material: "saline water (ENVO:00002010), including plankton (ENVO:xxxxxxxx)" | depth 50 m
CTCCTGCCAAGAAAGCTCCCGCCAAGAAATCTCCTGCAAAGAAATAAATGAGCAACCAATTAAAAAATAAATTAAGATTAGCGTTTAGCGTTTCATTGATTTTAGCTGGTATCTATACATTCATTTATAGTTTTTTTTATGGTGAGCCTTTTGATGAATATTTTTATTTGGGAATGATTATGATTGGTGGAGCTGTAGTGCATCTTAAAAAAATTGAAGAAAGTAGTAAGTTAAGCAAGAGAAGAAAAAAAAAGTAAAACTGAATGCAATCAATTGTTAGTGATTATCTAAATAATTTTGAACCATTCCAATTATTTGGTTTATCTCACTGGGTTTCGATTATTTTATTTTTCTTTCTTTTGTTTTTCTTGCCTTGGTTTGCTAAAAATCATCTTTCACCTAAACATCAAAAAACACTTGGAACATTATTGGTTTCAATAGTCTTTATAAATTACCCTATTTGGGCGATTCTTGAACTAATTGCTGACTCATTTGATTATAAACTACACCTTCCTTTACATTTATGTAGATTTGCCAATTTATTATTACCTATCGCTATAATATTTAGAAATATATTTATTTTTCAGATATTGTTTTATTGGGGATTATCTGCAATGTTTCAGGCTATTTTCACTCCGGACATCACACATGATTTTCCTCATTTTCACTATTTTAGATATTTTGCAGGTCACCATCTTTTAGTTATTACTGTTGTTTACGCTGTTTTTGTTTATGGTATGAAACCAACTTTAAATGGGATGAAACATTCTTTTATAGCTCTTAATATATTTTTAATTATTTCATTTATTTTCAATAAAATTCTTGATGCAAATTATTTCTGGATTATGGGAAAACCGCCAGTAAGCTCGCTTTTAGATTTCATGGGTCCTTGGCCATGGTATATTCTTACTGCAGAACTGGTAGCATTGTTACATTTTATTTTTGTATATAAATTATATAAGTTTTTTAATAATAAATTCAAATTAATCCACTGATGAAAATAATATTAACACTACTCCTTTATTCAACTTTGTTCTGCCAAATCATTGAAAAACAAAATAAACTTTTGTGGGATGGTTCGGATTGGAACAATATTGAGAAAACTGTAGCTGGAGGTCAAAAAACTACCTTTCAAATTAAGTCGGCTTATATTAGTGGTTTGTTAGATGGCAGGCTTTACTATTATCTAAAAGCATGGTCTGAAAAACAGGAATTTGCTGATAGCCTTTATAGCGATAGGCTAGATTATCTTACAAATCGTGAAACGATTAGACAGTTAGATCGATTTTACAGTGATAGATTGATGGTGTATGTACCTGTAGTTTCTGCAATAATTATTGTACATATGGAGGCTGAGCAAATACCTAAAAAAGTAGTTGATTTATATATTGATCAAACAAAATTTTGGATAAATAAATTAACACTTGATATGGAAGAAGAAGGCATGAGTAAACTTCTCCAAAAAAAGCAAAATAAATACAGCAAAACTAAAAAATAAAATTAACTGTTTTTATTATCTAAATGAAAAAAAACGATTATCAAAAACTGATAAAAATACTAGATCAGCATTTTATACCAAATCAGATTGGATATGATAAAAATGAATGTTTAATTGTTGGAAGGATTTGCGAGCAATCATCTGAAGAGAAAATAAAAAAAATTTTAAGTAAAGAGAATTACGATTATTCTATTAAGCACCATAGCTCTAAAACATATTTAAGATTATCCTCTAATAGTGATGATATTTTAATTAAAATCCCAAGCATCTCAAGGATTCATTGGATACTTTTAGCTTCAACGTTTCTAACTACCTTACTTGCAGGGGCATTAATGCAGGGTGCAAATATTTTTTTAGAGCCTTCATCTATTTTTAAAGGAATTCCTTTTTCTTTAACCTTGATGCTTATTCTGGGTACTCATGAGTTTGGACATTACTATTATGCGCAAAAACATAATGTAGATGCATCTTTGCCATATTTTATACCTGCACCACCATTCATTTTTTTAATAGGTACTTTTGGAGCTTATATTAAAATTAAATCTGTCATTAAAAATCGAGCTGCATTACTTCAAATTGGTGCAGCGGGACCTATAGCGGGCTTTATTGTTGCTGTTCCAGCTTTATTGATTGGTTTAAAGCTTTCAAGTGTTTTTGAGAAAACTGTTAATTCAGGGGCTCTAATATTAGGTGATTCTTTGTTGATGAAAATCCTGATCTGGATTACACATCCAAACTTAACTCAGAATCAAGATGTTTTATTACACCCCATTGCGTTTGCTGGGTGGATTGGTTTATTGGTAACTATGTTAAACCTTCTTCCAATTGGTCAGCTAGATGGAGGACATATTGCATACGCGATGTTTGGCCATAGGCAGAGTTTGATAGCAAAAATAGCATTGTTCGCTCTTATTCCTCTAAGTTTCTTATCCTTAAACTGGTTGGTTTGGGGTCTGTTAATCATATTTCTTATGAGATCTACTGGTCATCCACCCATTGATGATTTTGATATCCCATTATCAAATGATAATAAAATAATAGGCTATTTATGCTTTCTGATATTTATCTTATGCTTTATACCTGCCCCATTTAAGTTTTGATAAGAAATTTTTATTTCATTCTATTATTTAATTTAGCGTCATCTCAAGTTAGGATTGGTGAATTTCAGTCACTTTCTTCTTATTTAAATATTTATGACATCGAATTATCAAAAGATTTTTTATTATATATATCTAATTCTGGTTTTATTGAATATGATTATAAAGAAAAATTCAATAACGCTATCTCAGTTGACCAAGGCCTTACTATTAATGATTTAAATGAAATCCATATTGATATTAAAGGTAATTATTGGATAGGGTCAAATAATGGAATAATGGTATGGGGTAAGGAAGAAAAAAAACTTAAAGCTGAATTTGAAATAGGAATAGAAAAATTAACGGGTTTTATAGATTTTAATAATCTGATTTATGCATCTGTAAAATTAAATGGACAGTGGGGATTGGTTGAGTTTATTTATAATGATGATAAGATTTATTATAGGGATTTTTATAAAAGGAACGATATAAATGATATATCAAAAATAATAGAATTCAATGATAATATTTATATTATATCATCAAATAAAATCCTATCAGGAAATCCATTTAAGGAGCACATCACATATTGGGCAAATCCACTATTTGATATAAACGATGACGTTGTCGACTTTTCATCTGATGAAAACAGCCTTTTTATTTTAACGAAAAATGCTATATATCAACTACACTCTGACAATTCAACCTCTGTTTTTTTTGAAAACAATCTATCTTTAGGTTCAATCAAGCTTTTATCTGCATCTAGCAATAATTTATTTGCGATATCTGACACATCGATCTTTCAAATAAATAAAAATAAATTAACTCACTTATTCACAGACCCTAGTCTAGTTTTTAATGACATTAAAAGCGATAGTGAAGTATTATGGCTTGGCACAGATTATGGGTTAGCAAAGTATTCTAACAGCTTATATGAAAATTTGCTATTTAATCAGGCTTTAATCAATAGTTCTGATATCATTGAGATATCTAACCAAGGTCAATTAATTTTAGCAAGCGCCAAAGGTATTTCTTTATCTGGTTGGAATAATTATTCAACACAAATTATACCTGCATTTATTTCTGATAATTTTAATATATCTAAAATAGATTATGATTTTGGTAAAAAAATATCTAAATCAATATTCAATAATAGCACGTTATACTTAAGCATGATCGAATCGTCTTCTGCTGGAATATTATCATTTGATATTACAGGAAATGAATTAAATCTTGTAAAAAGATATTATCCCATTGAAAGTCAAAATAGCAATTCATCCGAATATACTGTTGAAGATATAGTTATTGATAGTCAAGATAATCTTTGGGCCTCATCTTCTGGCAATTATAATTATCCGTTGAGCGTTTTTACCAATAATCAATCTAGATATTTTCCTGCTAACTCAGCGCAGAATAATATTATAAGAAGAGGTAGTCCCCTAGTTGTAGATAATTATAATAGGTTGTGGTTATTTTCATTGAATGGGTTACTCATGTACAAATATTCAGGAAATATTTTAGACCCTCAAAGTGAGAAGTGGGTTAGTGAGCCAATAGTCGAGGGAGTAAATCGAAGACCTCTTAGTTTTGGTATATCAAAAAATAATACATTATGGATCTTGACTGAGCTGGGTCTAATCTTTAAAGAATTAAAGGCTACAGATTCTGATCCAGTTGCAGAGACTGGTCCAATTACATCCAGTGGAAATATTTCACCTTATTTCTCAAATATTCCATTTGATGAAAATTCAATTATCAGATTTGACCCTCGAGGAAACATATGGATTACTTCCAAGCAGGATGGAATTTTTGTTCTAGATACTAATCGTGATTATTGGCCAAATATTGAAGGTATAAATAGTTCAAATAGTAGTTTAATTTCAAATGAAATTAGCGATATTAAATTCGATGCTGATTTGGGATTAGCTTATATTGCTACAAATTTAGGTGTAAGTAAATTCAAAATACCATTTGCTTTAGAAATTGATCAAATTGATCAAATTGATATTTTTCCAAGCCCATTCAGGATACCATCAAAGTATCCATTAACAATTAATGGAGTTCCTGAACAAAGCTCTATTCAAATAATGACTTTAAATGGGACAATAGTCAAGACGCTCAATTCAAATGAGATTAATGGTTATCAAGCAGTATGGAATGGGGTAGATATGAATGGTAGATCTGTAGGAAGTGGTATTTATTTGGTATTGATTATTAGCAAGAAGCATAAGATAAATACAATGAAAAAGTTGGCAGTAATTAAAAATTGAGCCCTATTACAAAAATAATCAGAGTAGTCGTAGGAATCATACTGATAATTATTGGTCTAATTGGAGGATTGATTCCAATTTTTCAAGGGTGGGTTTTTGGAATTCCAGGCTTAATGTTACTTGGAAGTGTTTTCCCTTCCATCAAAAGAGCGACAAGAAAAATTTTAGTCAAGGCCAAGAAAAAGATAAAACGATAGCCTTATTATTTTTTAATTTATTTTTTTGACACTGCTCTATAAAGCCAAAAGATCATTGCTAAGAATAAAACTGGACCTAAAAGACCCATTCCAGATAATTGCGGCCACCAATCTTTTTGCCCTGAAATGAAAATTGGTACAGCTACAAGAATACCCATTAAGGCTTCCCCTGTAATAAATCCAGATGACATCAATAACCCTTTTTTCTCCGATGCGTCTGAACCTCCTGCTGTTTTACCAAAATGATTGATCATTCCTCCAATAAAAATTGGCACTGTTAATGTAATGGGAAGATAAATGCCAACCGCTACAGCTAAAACAGGAACACGAAAATCAGATCCAATCTTTTCTTGTCTTAGATCAATCAATATCAAGACTACAGCAATTAACCCACCAATGTAAACAAACGTCCATGGTAAATTTCCATTAAAAACACCATCTGCGACAGATTTCATAAGTGTTGCTTGGGGTGCTGAGAGTGTAGGGGAGCCGATTGTATATGCAGTATGCAGTATGTCAAGAACTAGACCCAGCACTATAGCAGAAGACACAGTACCAACAATTTGCATTACTTGCTGTTTCCATGGAGTTGCTCCCACTAATTGCCCCGCTTTTAAATCTTGAAGGTTATCTCCTCCAATAGCTGCAGCACAGCAAACGACCGCGCCAACCATAATCGCGCTTGCGGCACCCACGCCAGATCCTGTACCTAATAGCGCCAGTAAAAGAATAGAGGTAAATAAAATTGTTGCGATTGTAACACCAGAAATAGGATTATTTGATGATCCTACTACGCCAGCCATGTAAGCAGCTACCGCAGAAAAAAGAAAGCCAAAAACCATCATTACAACAGTCAAAAGAGCAGCAACAGCCAATGAGTTAACTATATCAACATAAAGTAAAAAGACTGGTACCAAAAATGCTAAAAGAGCTATTCCCACATAATTGATTGGCATGTCTTTTTCTTCAAGCGGAACTTCTTTATCTGATGAATTATCTTTTAAGGAATTGAGGCTTGCTTTGACACCATCAATCAATGGTTTAAATAGTTTAATTAAAGACCATACGCCTCCAACAACCATAGCGCCTACACCAAGGTATCGTATTTTTGAATTCCAAATATCCCAAGCTGAATCAAGTGCATCCCCTTCAAATCCATTAATTGCAGAGTAGATGGGTATGGCCACTAGCCAGGATATTAAACCACCTCCAACAACTAAGATCCCAATATTTCTACCAACAATGTAACCTACGGAGATCAGAGCAGGGGATATATCTGTTCCAATTCCAAAAATAGAACCCTTACCTGCACCAATTGCAGTTGCTCCTGCAATTTCTGATTTCCAGGCGCCAAATCCTCCTTGAAATAACTTCATCGTACCACCAAATAAGCTACTTAACCCTATTATTTTAAGGCCACCCGATCCATCGTCTTTTTTACCTTTTTTGGCTTCATCTCCAGCTTGAAGGACTTCAGCTGTGGCTACACCCTCAGGATATTTGAGTTTGGCATTGATAATTAGTGCACGTCTCAGTGGAACTGTAAATAACACTCCAATTACTCCACCAATCGCTGCAATTTTAGCAACCTCAAAATAGTCAAATGTATCCCAATAGCCTAGTAGCACCAGTGCGGGAATAGTAAAAATCACTCCAGCAGCTAAAGATTCACCAGCCGATGCCGCCGTTTGAACAATATTATTTTCACGAATATTTGAATTTTTAAATAAAGATAGTACTCCCATAGAAATGACCGCTGCTGGTATAGATGCCGATACGGTCATTCCAGCAAAAAGCCCTAAGTAGGCATTTGCTCCGGCCAAAACCATTGAAAGAATTACTCCAAGAAAAAGAGCTTTAATCGTGATTTCAGAATTTTGATTATTTGACATATTTATCCTAAAAAATGTTAAAAAAAATATGATACACATAACGATTAAACAAGTATAGAAATTAGTTTTTATTTTTTTTGTACAATATTTGTTTATCTTTTTAATTTTAAGTTTATGGGGTGCTGTTATTTAAACAGGTGATAGCGGCTGAGATTAAACCCGAGCACCTGATCTGGATAATACCAGCGTAGGAATCAAAAAATGAAATTTTTTACTTTATCTCTCATATTCTTAATTATTAACCTTTCTCATTTAACAGCTCAAAGCATTTCTGTAGTTGGGACTGTATTAAATGATCAAACCCAAGCACCTCTATCAAATGTAAATGTAATATTTAATAATAACGGCACATCTACAGATCTAAATGGGAAGTTTGAATTTGTTGCTGATTATGGAGACAGTGTCTTTTTTACACATATAGGCTATAAACCGATAAAAATGCAGATTAAAGCCAATATGTTGATCTTGATGCAACCATTCTCATTAATCGGAAATTCAATAGATGTCAGCGCTTACAGAGCTATATCAGGATTGACTCCAGTATCATTCTCAAGTTTAACGGCTGAAGAAATTAAGCTTAAATATACCGCACAAGATATTCCGATGGTTTTATCAACAGAACCTGGCGTATGGGCTTACAGTGAAAGTGGAAACGGAACAGGTTATTCGTATGCCTCCATCAGAGGATTTGATCAAAGTAGGATTGCTGTCCTTTTTGATGGGGTTCCAATGAATGACAACGAGAGTCATCAGGTCTATTGGGTTGATCATGGAGATTTATTAGCGGATACTAAAGACATACAAATACAGCGTGGAATCGGTACGAGCCTCTATGGGTCTTCCTCCTTTGGTGGTTCTATAAATGTTAGAACTCAAATTAGTAGCAACTCCAGAGAGATTAATTTTTCACATGGCTTAGGTAATTGGAATACAAAGAAATACCGATTCAAATATCTATCTGGAAAAGATCTTGGTGAAAAAACTAGCCTAGCGCTTAGAATGTCTACTATTGACTCAGATGGCTACAGAAAGGAACATGGATCATCGCAGAGAGGTATATTTTTTGGATTGGAGCAACAGGGAAAGATGATTAAAAACCAATTTAGGGCAATCATCGGATATGAAAATACGAAGCTGACATGGGATGGAATTGCAAAAGCTGATATTGATGACCTTGAAAGAAGAAGAGCGGGAAATAAAGCCTATACTGATGACTTTTTACAGCAAATATATTCATTGAATTCTACTGCAAAGCTAAGTAAAAATCTTTCATTTAGAAATGTTAGTTATTTAGTAATAGGGAAAGGTTACTATGAAGTCTTTAAGCTAGGCCAAGACTATTATTCTTATAATTTAGATTTTAATGATGCATACGATGATCAAACTGAGCTCTCAATGAAAACAGATCTTCTAAGACGTAAATGGATAGATAATCATTATTATGGAATTGTGCCTATGTTGACCTATAATAATAGCGATGTACGCTTTGATGTAGGCGGAGAATTTAGGATTTACAGTGGTGACCACTATGGAGAGGTTACCCAATTTTCAAACCCTCAGCTAAATGCTCAATATTCTAATGATTGGTATAGGTATTATCAATACCTTGGAAAGAAAAATATTTTTACAGGGTTCGCTAGAATACTTTGGTCTCCAGTCAATCAACCCTTTGCTGTTTCGATTGATTTTCAAAATCAGAATATTCATTGGGATTTAAACCAAAAAAAAATTGGTCATGCTGCAGGGCACAATTTATCAGCAGATTGGAATTTTTTAAATCCACGCGTAGGAATGCTTTGGGATTTGGGAGATTCATTGAGCTGGTTTGTTAATATAGGTAAAGCTCAAAAAGAACCCGCAGATAACCAAATAATCACAGCCGATGATATGTTTAGTAAACCAGTCATGGCGGCAAATGAGGTCATTTCTAACCTAGAATTAGGAATGAATTTCTCCTTCAGCAATGGATACGCCAAGATTAATGGCTATAGAATTTTATTTTTGAATGAACAATTAAAAAACATCAATCTAGATCAAGAAGGGGAGTATAGTTATTATTCTGCAGACTCAACGACTCATAGCGGATTTGAATATGAATCATATTTTCAAATGAACGCTAAATCTGCTATTGCTATAAATGGCGCTATGCAAAATAATGTTTTCAATAATGGAAAATCATTACCAAATAGCCCTTCTACTTTATTCAATCTATCTCTCAACTATGATTTTAATGAAAGAATATTCTTATTTGCTCACCTAAAAAGAATTGGTGGAATGTATATAGATAATATTAATTCTGAAGATGGATACATAAATGCTTATGGAATTGTTGATTTAGGAGCGCATTATTCATGGAACAGCCTTAAGGTTTCTCTTCAGATAAATAACGTATTAAATAAATTGTATTCAACTTATGGCTATAGCTACGAATATGAAGGTTATAATGCATTCTACTGGCCTGGAGCTACGAGAAATATGTTTATTAATATTTCATATAGCTTATAAGGTTATTTATTAGAAATTCATTATTTATGATATTTTTTGTTTTGAATAATTGTAATTGATCTATAAATCTGTTCGAGTAAAAATAGTTTTGCCATCTCGTGAGTAAAAGTCATAGAAGATAAAGAAATTATTTTATCGCATTTAGTTTTGGTTTGATTATTAAGTCCATCAGAGCCACCAATAACAAAACACAACGATTTGCCAGTCAAGCTAGATATCATCTTTGCAAAATTCTCTGAGGTCATTTTCTCTCCCTCTTGACTTAAAGCAACTTTATAATCATTGCTATTTGTTAAATGAGGAGTAATTTTTTTATTTTCAAATTCCTTAGTGCTATTTTTAAAAATAACTTCATCAATTTTTATTGAATGCATAATCCTTTGCTGATAATCATAGCAAAGATTTGAAATATTTTTATTTTTAAACTTTCCTATGGATATGATTTTTATTTTCATTTGCAAATAATTAAGGATTTATAATCACTAATTTCAATTAACTTTATAACCTTATGCCACCAAATAAAACTAAAAAGAAGCGCTTATATCTGATTGATGGGTATGCCATGCTTTATCGTGCTCATTTCGCTATGATTAGAAACCCATTAATCAATAGCAAGGGAATGCACACATCGGCTCTATTTGGATTTATTAATCAAATTATGAAATTAATTAATAATGAAAAACCTGATTTAATGATTGCAGCATTTGATTCATCTAAAAAAACATTCCGCCATGAAAAATACCCTGAATACAAAGCTACAAGAGAAAAAATGCCTGATGAAATGATTAGTCAATTACCCTATTTATGGAAAATATTAGAGTCTATGGATATTCCAACGCTTGAAGAACCAGGTTTTGAAGCCGATGATATCATTGGAACTCTTGCTACCAAAGCATCTAGTGATGAGTTTGAGGTGTTTATTGTTAGCGGGGATAAAGACTTCATGCAATTGATTAATGAAAATATTTTCCTTTATGCACCATCAGGTAGGCAGACAGATATAAGAATTTATGACCGTTCCGGTGTAATTGATAAATGGGGAGTTCCACCCGAAAAAATAATTGACCTTTTAGGTTTAATGGGTGACTCATCAGATAATGTGCCAGGAGTGCCAGGAGTTGGAGAAAAAACAGCTGTAAAGTTAATTAATGAATATGGATCCTTAGAAGAATCACTTGAAAATGCAAATGAAGTAAAAAATAAAAGGGCGAGGGAAGGACTTTTAAATGCAAGGAGTGAAGCTGAATTAAGCAAAGAGCTTGTTACAATCGATACTAAAATGAATATTGATATCGATTTTAAAACGCTAAATACAAATACAATAAATAAAGAATCTTTAGCTGAAATTTTTCAGGAATTAGAATTTGAAACACTTCACAAGCAGATTATTGGAAATGACAAAAAAATATCTGTTGATGCTAATAAGCCAAAAAAAGACTATTTAACTCTTTTTAAGGAAGAAGAGATTATTCAGTTTTTCAAATCAATAAAGGAAGACAAATGGCTTTCTTTTGATATAGAAACCACTTCTGTTAATCCAATGACATGCGATATCGTTGGTTTTTCTTTCTCTTTTAAAGAGCATTCAGGTGTTTATATACCAATACACTATCCAGAAAGAGAAGACTCTCTTTTTGATGATTATACCAAAATAGTGATTGAGTTGATGCGACCGATTATGGAAAACAGCTCTATTCCAAAGACAGGACAAAATATAAAATTTGATGCTTTAATTTTATTGCGACATGGTTTAAAGGTAGAGGGTATCCGATTTGATACCATGATCGCAGCTCATTTGTTAAAACCTGAATTTAGAAGTTTAAAGCTTGATAATCTTAGCTTAGAATACTTGAATTACTCAATGATACCAATTGAAGATTTGATTGGATCGGGTAGAAATCAAATATCAATGGCAGAAGTAGATATTGAAAAAGTGTCTTTTTATGCAGCTGAAGATGCTGATATAGCTTTGCAGTTAACATACATTTTTGAGAAGAAACTGAAGAAAGAATGCTTGTATAATTTTTTCAGTGAGGTTGAGATTCCTCTATTATCGGTATTACTTGAAATGGAATTTAATGGAATGTTTATTGATTCCGATTTACTAAAATCAATGTCCACTAAAATTGGAAAAAAGATTAATAAATTAGTGACTAATATTTATTCTGAATCGGGATATGAATTCAATGTTAATTCTACACAGCAATTAGCGAAGATTTTATTTGACATTAAAGGCCTTACTGAGGTTAAAAAAAGATCAACAGCCGAAGATGTACTTGAAAAATTAAAAAATAAGCACGTTTTACCTGGATTGATTTTAGAATATCGAAAATTAAATAAATTAAAAAATACATATATTGATTCCCTTCCTGAGTTAGTAAATCCAATGAGCGGTCGAATTCATTCAACATTTAACCAAACTATAACTGCAACCGGACGCCTATCATCGACCAACCCAAATTTTCAAAATATTCCCATACGAACAGATGAAGGACGTGAGATTAGAAGGGCTTTTAGATCGAAAGATGATGCCTGGTTAATTTTTTCAGCTGATTATTCTCAGATCGAATTAAGAATAATGGCGCATCTCAGTCAAGATAAAGCGCTTGTTGATGCTTTCAATAAGGGTGAAGATATTCATACAAGAACAGCGGCGGATGTCTTTAATGTTTCTTTAGAAGATGTACAACCTTCTATGAGAAGAACTGCTAAAATTGTTAATTTTGGCTTATTATATGGTGCAGGGCCATTCCGTATGAGTCAGGAGTTAGGTATTACACAAAAAGAAGCTAAGGCATTAATTGAAACATATTTTTCAACTTATTCCGGTATAAAAAACTATGTTGAATCGGTCATGGAAGTTGCTAAAGATAATCGCTATGTTGAAACTTTACTAGGCCGCAGGCGCCCAGTATGGGATATAAACAGTAGTAATCATCTTCATCGACAAGCAGCAAAAAGAATGGCCATAAATATGCCCATCCAAGGCACTAGCGCTGAAATGATAAAATTAGCAATGATTGCAATTTCAAATCATATCAGTTCTAAATCAATGAAATCTAAACTACTCCTGCAGATTCATGATGAATTAGTTTTTGAAGTTCCAAAAGATGAGTTGGAAGAACTTGAAGGTTTAGTTTTGGATAAGATGATCAATGCATTGCCATTATCTGTTCCAATTGAAGTTGATAGCGGCTATGGGCAATCATGGTATGAGGCCCATTAATGGAAGCGAGTATTACTTTAAAAAAAGTTGGTAAACTTATCAATGACAAAACAATACTAGCTGGACTTAATTTTGGAATTGAACGCGGATCTCTTGTTGCTATTATTGGAGACAATGAAGCAGGAAAATCTATTTTGTTAAAAGTAATATCTGCTTCTGAATACCAAGAATATGGTGAGGTCTTCATCGATGGTATCGATTCAAAAAAACGCCGATCTCAAGTAACTTCAAAGATTGGTTATATACCCCATGAGCTTGACCTAGATCCATGGTTAACCTTAGAGCAGAATATTAGATTTTCTGGTTTACTTTATTCAATTAACTTAGAAACAATCAATACGCGAATGGTTCAATATGCTCGCGATCTACATATTGTACCATACTTGAAAAAAATGGTTAAAGATATTTCACCTGGAATTATTCGCATGGGGATGATAATCAGATCTTTAGTACATGACCCTGAAATTATGATTTTAGATGACCCTACGGCTTTTATGGATGCAGAATCCTATAGACATACATGGGACTTACTTTTAAGGCTTAGGGGTGAAAAAACTATAGTCTATGTAAGTCAATCGCTTCAAGAGGTTGAGAGTGCTCATGACAGGATTCTTGTTTTAGAAAATGGAAGAATTGCACTGGATGGTAGTCTAGATAAATTATTAGGTAGTACTTTTGAATTTCACCAATTTCAAATAGAATTTGATTCACTTTCAGATGAGCTTTTTAATAAATTATCAAAAATACCCCATGTAAAGAATGCGTCTCGCGTAGGGCATAGCATACATTTTTATGGAAGAGAAAGAAAAGTCTTTTTTGAAGTTTTAAATGTTGCCGCATCATCAATTATGAAAGACATCAGCATCAAAAAACTTGGACTACAAGACTTGATGGATGCAAAGTATGCTAAGGATGGTATTCATTGATTAAAGCACTAATATTAAGAAGATTGTGGTTATTAAGGCATCGACTAACGTCAACATTGCCATTGATTATCATAATTCCTATTTGTTTCCACTTATTTTTAAGTGTTGTGGTTAAAAATATTTATACATACTCACCAAATGGGGTACCAATAGAATCATGGCTCTTCCCTGGTATAATCTTCAGCTTTGGATCGCTATCAATATTAACAATTATCTATAGAGATCTATTTAGCCTTCAAATTAATTCTGAGTTTCTAAAGCTATTAGCAATTTCACCAAATAGTAAATTTAAAATTATTTCAAGCATTCTTTTAAGTTCTTTGGTTGAATGTCTGATCTATGGTTTCATTTCAATGTTAATACTCACTCTTCTACTACCTAATCCTTTTTCGTTTCTGAACTACTTTACTATAATTTGCTTTCTAGTGATTTACCTTAGTTTAATGTGTAATCTAATCATTTCATTATCTTTACTAATTCGAAGAGTGTTTATCTTTCTTTTCTCATCAATTATTATTTTGCAGCTTTTTTTTGTTAGTTCAAATATTTTATTTGAATACCAAATTTACTCTGATGTGTTGAATGTGATTTTTTTTAATAATCCATTTAGCATGTTATTATCCGATTTGAGGAATTTCATTTTCTTTAATCAATTCAATTTTATTTGGATTATTATTTCTATTACCATTTCGATCTGTTGGCTGGGCCTCAACTCTTTTCTATTAAAAAGAAAATTAAAACAATGATTGCGTATCTTTCTGGTGCTATGGAGTATGCAGATGACGAAGGTGTGGGATGGCGAAATAAAATGACCCATTGGCTTCGGGACGAATTACAACATCGCACAATCGATCCGGTAATAGAATCAGCAAGAATTGTACAAAATAACCAAGCTGAAGATTATAGAGAATGGAAAACTATCGACCCAGAAAAATATGCTAAATTTATTCAGCTATGCGTTAAGAATGATATTGATATAATAAGAAACAGGGCAGATTACTTGATTTGTCTTTGGGATCTAAACGTCATGAAAGGTGCAGGAACACATGCAGAGATTACTTTCGCTTTCGATGTTAATAAGCCTGTCTATATCGTAAACAAACTTCCATTAATTGATTTTAGTGGTTGGATTATGGCTTGCGCAACTGAGATTTTTGATGATTTTGATCAATTAAAAGAATTTTTAATTAAAAATTATAACTAATATGCAAGGACCTGTAGCTGTTATCCATTTAGATCGATTATTAAAAAATTATGATCTTATAAAAAATCATTTAAATCAAAAACGGATAATGGTTGTTGTTAAGGCTAACGCATATGGCCATGGAAGTTTAGAATGCGCAAAAGCTCTTGAAAAGCATGGATGCGATTCTTTCGCGGTTTTTTCTGTTGAAGAAGGAGTGGAGCTAAGAGAAAATGGTATAAACTCAGATATTTTGGTATTTAGCAAAATGAGTAACTCATCTTTAGACTTATCTAATAAATATGAATTAATAATCAATGCATCTAGCCTATCGGATATTAATTTGCTAGAGAGATTTAGAAAGAAAAATGGAAAATCGCCTGATTTTCATCTCAAGTTTGATACTGGAATGACTAGGCTTGGCTTTGATCCAGGGGATGCTCAAGAGGTATTTGATCTTGTAAAAAATACCAAATTATCT
>CERX01048806.1_pt1 | contig 15231 bp, 12 predicted proteins | sample 350251 | NCBI WGS metagenome assembly CERX01 (sample SAMEA2621044, study PRJEB7988) | marine metagenome | biome: marine biome (ENVO:00000447); feature: deep chlorophyll maximum layer (ENVO:xxxxxxxx); material: "saline water (ENVO:00002010), including plankton (ENVO:xxxxxxxx)" | depth 50 m
TCGAATTGCCCCATGTTCTTTGCATTGATCCTGAAGTATGCCTGGACAGGCATCTCCACGTGTACTCCTTCTGGAACGTAGATGAAGGAACCCCCAGACCATACTGCAGTATTCAGGGCAGAGAATTTGTTATCCGAATAAGGAACCACAGAACAGAACCACTTCTTCACTATTTCTGGGTACTGCTTCAGACCGCTATCCATGTCTAGGAAGATTACGCCTTGTTTCTCCAAGTCTTCACGGATGCTGTGATAAACCGCTTCTGATTCATATTGTGCCGTAACTCCAGAAAGCCACTTCTGTTCGGCTTCCGGAATCCCTAGCCTTTCGAATGTGTTCCTTATGTCTTCAGGGACGTCTTCCCAATCCCTCTCTGTTGAGTCGGAGGATTTGAGGTAGTAGCAGATGTTTTCAAAGTCAATTTCCTCCAGCATTGACATGTTCCCCCATGTCGGCATCGGCCTATCTGAGAAGTGTTTGAACGCTTTAACACGGATATCTGTCATCCATTCAGGCTCATCTTTCAGTCCCGAAATCTGCCTCACTACATCTTCTGAGAGCCCAAAATCAAATCTAATCGTTGAGTTTTCTGGATCATGCCAGCCCGCTTTGTATTCTCCCACAGCTCCCCTAGCTTCACTATCGTCCGACACTTATATCACTCCTGTTTCAGCCATTCATAGCCTCTCTCTTCAAGTTTTGTTGCCAGCTCTGGACCGCCAGAAGCTACAATTCTACCATCTAGTAGAACGTGTACCATATCGGGCTGGACGTGCTCTAGGATTCTAGAATAGTGGGTAATGATTAGCGCGGCGGAGTCGGTTCCTCGGATAGCGGCATTCACCCCTTCCGAGACCGTCCTGATGCCATCAATATCCAGCCCACTATCAGTCTCGTCCAGAACCGCTAGACGGGGCCTGAGGAGCATTAACTGTAGAATCTCAAACCTCTTCTTCTCCCCTCCGCTGAATCCATCATTCACATACCTGGACATGAAGGAACGCGGAATGTCTAGTGATTCCATAGCAGAGGTCAACTCTTCCCTGAAAACTGAGCCCTTGGCTTCGTCTTCTCCTCTTATGCTGGCCACTGACTTCCTGAGGAAGTTACCTACTTGTAGGCCAGGAACAGCTTGCGGGTACTGGAATGACAGGAAAACACCCTTTCTAGCCCTTTCCCACGCCTCCAACTCTAGCAAACTCTCTCCCTCTAGGATTACATCTCCCTTCTCTACATCAAAGTCTGGATGCCCCATTATCACGTTCGCAGTAGTCGTCTTACCGCTACCGTTTCTGCCCATTATTGCATGAATCTCCCCGGGCCCCATTTTCAGGTCAATTCCCTTCAGGATTTCATTTCCATCTATTCCTGCGTGGAGGTCGCGAATCTCCAGAAGCGTATCCTGTCCAGACATCTTAAGTTGACCGCAGGCAAACTATCATTTGAATCTCTGCCTGCTCCCAGATGACCCTATAATGTTGCACACACGCGCATCGGTGTGGACAAGGAAGAATCTGAAGGTCAAAGGCACAATGATGAACTGGAAGATAAGTACAGATCCCAAATTGAAGAAATCGTGAAATCAGAGGCTAATCGCATATTGGAAGAAAAGTTAGATCCGTCAGAGGTTTCTAGGCTTAGCTCATTATCTCTCATATCATTATTTGAGTCAGATGATCCATCTCTGATTCCTGCATTAATGGCCAGATTAGGACCCGTAAGGGCGGCCCTTGAGGGTCATGGGGGGGGTTTGGTACTCGCCAGAGGAAAAATAGAACTCAGGAATAACGGAACGCCTTCCCTCTCGTTGGTGATAGGACTGGATGGAGCCTGCATCTCCTGTGGAGCAGCCCCGGGAACTTTGAAAGGAATACAGGACGATCTTCTGTCGGACGACGAGGTCGATTCAATTAGATTCGACTCCTCAATGCTAGAATGGTTCGATGAGATACAAAGAGACTTCATTCTGAAGTTCGGCGGCGTTACATTCGCCTAGTTTAGAAACTCACTCAAGTAATCGATGGCCCTATTGGAAAATCCCAGTACTGTCACTTCTTCTCCATCGACAACTTTGGCGAATTTACCAGCATCCCCTGCTAAGTCATATCCACCTGCCTTTCCCTCCCATGAACGACTATTTATCAAACCAATAATCTCGTCCTCTCCCATATTCTCGAACTCAACAATAGCGTAATCGGTCCAAATCGTTGCTAGCCAATCCTCGCCGACTTCTATATCTCCAGTTATCCTACTGAGAATTGCTGTCGACGACCACACCCTATGCCTTCTTCCTGATAACCTAATCAAGCTGAATGCCGCACTACTCTCATCCTTTGGCTTTCCAAGAGCCGCTCTCTCGTCATCCGGATCTTCCACTAAGGTGTCCGATACTAGGATAATATCTGCCACATTTCCCCCTTCGGAAGCATTTTCCTTTGCAGCAGCCATGGCCTTCCTAATGCACGAACTCTCTACCTGCAAATTTACCTCCATCCCAGATGAAACCTCTTGTTCGGGCTCTCTTAGAATGTAGAACTCCAGATAAGTATCTTGATCCTTCAGATTTTCTGACAGAATTTGGCGCCTCCTTTCCGATGCAGAAGCCAGTAGGATGAGAGGCATACAAGACCTCAGAGAGCTATTTTCGAATCGCAGATGGGGCATTTTGCAGAACTTACTCCTGGTTCCGTTATCACCCTGCTCTGGCAATTAGGGCAAGAAATTTGGAAACCAGAATTAGTCATTTCTGGAACTGGCATTACAGTAACATCTTCAGCCTCGGAAGGCTCTACGAGGAATCCTTTGGAGGTTTCATTTTGCGGATCCTCAGTAATTCTCCTAGCCCTTCTAGCCTTTCTAATATGTCTGCCCCCATCCTCGATCTCCGCCTCATCAGCATCGACGATTTCTACCAAATCTACTCCGACTGCGAGGTCAGACTCTTCTACAAGATCAACAACATCTTCTTCCATTATCACGCTGGAACCAGCATCTATGGATCTCTTTCTCCCTATCCATCTGAAACCCTGGGCAGAAAGGCCGACAAGTGTTACCATTCCGAGAATCAAAACCGCCAGTGCTACCCCTATGAGTAGAATTTCAAAACTCTCTTGGTCTAGCCCTAGAGAAGATCTTAGCTGGTCAACAATGCTGCCTCCCCTGTTCGAAGCCCCATCATCTATCAGAGTTCTGATTTGCCATCCATTGGAGGTCGTTACAACGATCATTGTCTCTAGTGAGTCTTCGGATCTATCCATCGAGTTGAACTGTCCCCTGACTAGAGAATCAGATAGTCCTATCCAACCTTGTTCGATATCAATTAGTCCATACTCAACCTGTGGTCCGTTGGGTCCAACTCTATCGAAAATTACTTGGATGCCCCTTTCAGACTCCACTGTCCCTATTCCCGCCAGTCCTCTGGCTGAAATCCTAGTCTCCAAAACATCTATCGTTTTGAAATTGGAATCTGTAACGTAAACCACTAGTTCCGAGTCCTGAGGGGTGCCCTCTCTCCAAATAGAGACGAGTACATCCTCATCCTCATCTTCGATGACCGTCAATTCTGGAAGTGCAGCCTCGTCTCCAACAGCCCTCCTGTACGTCCATGTTTCCTGACCAATTTCCCCATGGGAGTACCAAACTCCTAACCTATCCTTGCCAGTGGAGTCATTCCTGATAGTCTGATACAGTAGGTGTGCCTGATTCTCTCCTAATTCCACGGACAAAGAATCCCTCTGCGCGGGGTCTGCGTCAACATCGCGTATAATTTCTGGCAATAGGGTCCAGTCATCCGAAGAGAGCGGACTCTCTGCATGTAGGAGGAAGATGCCAGTAACATCCTCAAGAGTCCCACCGCTGAAAACATCCCTGTGATAACCCGAAACAAGGATTTCGGAATCCCTGACATCCATGTCTATTCCCCAGTACTTTCCATCTGAAAGGGGAATCCCTGGGAGAAGATCCTGGGCAGGAGATATTCTGCAACTCGAGTCAACGGTGGAGTAGCTTAGAGTTTGCATCAGGAATGAGTTAGGTCCCATGTACCTCCTAGTCCAAACTAAATGGGCATAACCATCTTCGGTACTTACAATTGAAATGTCTCCCGACCAACGTTCTTCGATTAGGTTGTTGCACTCAATTAGGGACTTACTTTGGGTAAGTTTGTACATCAGCAGGGTCCCGTCTTTCTCCCCGATGAGTAGGTCTTCTCCTTCCTCACTGTTCAGGCTCACCACTGCTACTGGGGTTTCTCCCGGGTTCATCCCTACATCCCTTGGCCCTGTCAAAGTCGTACTATCGACCAGTAGTATCTTTTCTCTAACATTGTCAGACCAATCATTATCGGAACCACTTTCCATCAACACGCTAATCCTGACTTCCAGTGGTCCTGTTGAATTTGGCACAATGGGGAAAGAGATGGTAGAATGAGAACCTCCTAGGACTAGGGGCATGGTTGAGTTCGCTACCAGTTCCCACCCCCTGTCAGTCATAATTTCCAATGTTCCCGAAACTCCCACGGCATCTTGAGAACCCAGATTATCAACTCTGGCTTGAACCACGACAGACTCATCGGGTCGTGGTATCGGGCTAGATACGGTTACAGCTGAAATCGCTCCAGCCCTTATCGCAAGGTCAACCCCCGGTGGCCTCGGTAGTACAGAAAAAGTACCTGATAACTCGTTATTGCTGTTATCAAGTTCTTGAACCGAGTTCAGGGGATCTATTGAGACTGTTAGAAGAGCATCTCCAGATTGAGTTGGATTCCAATAAAGCACTACTTCGACAAACTGGCCAGAGTCAATATTGGGGATGATATACTCATCCTTCCTCTCCCCCCACTCCTCCAGAATTATGCCTACATCGGTTGCAGCTTGGTCCCCCGTGTTCCTTATGGTTGCCCTGACTTCTAGGAAGGTGTTTACGTATGACTCTCGCATAGGGATGCCAAACTCTTGCACAGAAATGGACTTGCTGACGAACAATAGGTCTGGCATAGGGTCAATGTTGTCCACCGTAACAACTCTTCGAATCTCATCGGAAACGACACCAACTGCACTCACTACCCTAACTGAGATTCTATACTCGTCATCTTTGTACTGGGTTGTATCCCAGTTGAAACTCCATCTAGTCCACCCTTTGTCTCCATCTACGCATCTGAGGCCAGAGTTGGAATTTATTCCCTGCCTGAACATATGCACGCAGAAGGCATGTCCCTGGTAGCAAGGGTCGCTACTTCCGTCCCCCTTGAATTGAGAAGTAGAGTGACAAAGCCCATTCAGGTCTTCCTCAGTCCATTCTCCGTCATGGTAGTCGGGTCCATCCTGCCAGTCTTCGTTATCTAGCCTCCATTGAATTGTCGCGTTTCCTATAGATTGGAATTCTCCGTGAACCTCCACGGAACCTTCGAGTCCGTCCTGTCCGCTTGGCCCTTCCAAGGTTATGTTGACCCTTCCAACCGGGAAGAAAAACTCAGTGGTGTTACTCCACCTGCCTACGTCATTCCTCGCTGCAGCCATTCCAGTGACTGAGACATCTGTGTAGTCTTCTGGAAGATCAGGTACTTGGAAAGGCGAAGTCCAATTAACGATGCCAATGGGATTTGACCAATCTGTAATGGTGACTCTTTGCTTGGGGGTATCCGAAGACTCTCTGAACTCCATCTCAATCTTCACTACTACTTCCTCTATCGAGCCGTTGTCTTCCCCATGTTCGTTGATATGGCCTCTGAGATTGTACTCTTGCCCTTCTACTAGCCATGAGAACTCCGCAGGACTCTCTATTTCCACCCATTTACCCTCTTGATTGGGCCCTGGTCCTGAAGTCTCGTTACCTCCTCCGCCACCGCCGCCACCTGTTCCGGTATCGAACATCTCACTGGCAACTTTCCCTCCATCAATTATTCCGAATCCATATCTTGTGTTCCATCTATTTTCCTGGAATGTACCGTCCGTTGACCACTCATTCCTAAATTCCGAACCACTAGCCAGGAAACTTCTGATAGCCTCGTATCTCTCGATGCCAGGCTCATCTTCGTCCATGAATGGCATCTTCCTCATTTCGCCTATTTCCAGCATTATCGCCACCATCCCCGCTACTGCAGGGGTTGACATACTAGATCCGGATGCTTGCGTATAATCGTCGCTTGCCCGATTAACCTCCGATCCAGGAATTATTCCTGAGGACTCTGCATGTTGTGCAGAATTGATGTTCGAACCAGGAGCAACTACCCATGGCTTCATCTCATCCCAAGAATCTCCGTCGCCATCGTCGCTTCTAGGTCCGTAGTTAGAGTTGGAACTTATTGAGTCATCATTTCGATCTATTGTATTCTTATCATCCAGCCATCCAACGGTGATGGACGTGTCAGCAGCACCAACAGAGTTTACGTTGTTTGCTCCATCGTTTCCAATGGCAGCAACGCACACTAACCCGTTCTCTGAGGCCTGATTGACTAGATTTGCTTCTGCTGAAGTCCCGTCCTCGTTACTATCTCCGACAGCCGAGCTCGCTCTACCGAACGACATCGAGACTACTTGTATACCTCTACTGGATGCGTTATTCCCCCAATCTGTGTCTCTGTTGTTGATAACCCATTGTAGACCTGCTAGGATTGATTGCGAATTCCCCCCTCCGTAGTCTTCCATAACCTTGACATCAACAAGATATGATCCCGGAGAATACCCCTGATTCACACGACTGGAATCCCCAGTCCCCAATGCAATCCCTGCTACATGCGTACCATGCCCATCCCCATCGTCAGGATCTTCGTCATTGCAACCAGATTGCCCCACTCCGGTAGAGTCGCACCCTCCTACCCATTTGGGGTCCTCGATTTCATCAGGATCATTCGTGTTGTCCCTGTTGTTGTCAGAGAAGTCATCGAGTGAGAAGTGTTCGTTGTCTACTCCAGTATCTAGGATTGCAATAACCTTCCCAGAACCGTGGTAGCCAAGGCCTCTAAGAGTCTCATCGTACACTCCGGACGTTCTAACCTTGGACCCCTTGGTAGCCTTGTCTAGGTAGGGCACGATCACACTTTGCTCCTCCACCAGTACAACACCCTCCAATTTCCAGATGTCTATTAGAGAGATAACCGGCACGTGATCCAGAACGATCGCATCAAGATGATCCATGACCATGAACCAAGAACCATCCGATTTCCACCCGTGTGCCTCAATCGTGCTCCTTAGCGATTCAATGTCTGTCGGCCCTGGGTGCCATGCATAGTGAACTATTATCGCTACGGTAGGCCTACCATCGTTACCGATGATGGAAGTTAGTGACACGGATTCCCTCTCGCCTGCAAGAATCATCTGAAGCCTGTCGTCAAACCCATTTGAGTCGGAGTCAGACCAGAAATCCTCCCACCATCCGAACTCCATAGTCGGAGGGGTTGAGTCGAGAGGGGTGTTTTCCAAGCTCCAGTCCTTGTTGCATCCATGTTCGCTGCAAACCAATGGCGGTATTGATGGGTGATTTTCCTCAATAACCTCCTCCAAAGAAGAGTCATGTGCTTCGGAAATATATGCAGAACCTATTGGTACGTCTAATAAGAAAACCAGTAAGGCAACCAACAAAGGTGATAACTTGCCTTTGCTCGTTTTCATGGCTCTCGTAGAGAGCCACACTCAAGACCTGTATAATCCCAACTGGCCTGTGTACGTCGGATTGTCACTTATGGCCACCTTATGTGTTCAGCGGAAACATGACAACTCAATCTGCAAACTCCCCTATCGTCAATAGTCACAACTTCTCCATCACAAATCGGGCAAATGGTATTCTCCGCCAACTCCTCGAGCCAAGCTCTCCTTGTCTCCAACTCGTCGCCTTCCTCCCTCAATTTCATCAGAACTCTCTCAGCCCTTCCTTCGAGGGGTTTCCCTGTAAGTGTCCAAGGATCATTCTGTAAATCGCCCATCCTCGCAGTGGTTTGTAACCTGATCTGATCGGAAACAGAGGCTCCGCCCATGGAATTTCCAGATAATCCGAGGGGGCTAGGGGCTCCCTTCGCTATTGGCCTGGCCAATGCATATGCGAGGAAGAAACCGCCAATGTGTGCCAAATGTGCAATGTTCGTCTCTCCGGCAGTCCCACTTTGGATTGAGTAAATATGGAAGATCTCCAATCCAAGTCGTACAAATACGATCAACCATACAGGCCATGCCCTAATCATGAAGATCAGCGGAAACTCGATTTTGTCTTCTGGCCAGCAGGCCATATATGCCCCCAGAATTCCAAATGCGGCACCGCTGGCCCCTATCGCAGGCACGGCTGAATCCTGATGTGACAGGATCCAGGCCAGGTTCCCCCCCATCAATCCAATAAAGTAAATCGCAATCCACCTCTTTCCGCCCATTCTCTGCTCCAGGGGCACTCCTGCCAACGCGATTACGAGTGCGTTTCCTAGGACGTGGATGAAATCTGCATGCAACCAAGCAGATGTAAGGATCCTGTGTTGATGCAAAGGGTCGTCAGCCAAAACTGGAATGACGCTGAATATGTCGACAGGGTAGAAATCCAGAGCGCCTTCTAAAGATGATAGGAAGAACTGTACAAAATGTACGAGAATTATGGAAAGAACCATTCCTAGGGCTATACTATCCCTATTCCTGGCAGCATTGGCGATCGGAATTACTGCTATTATCACTAGAAAAGCCATCCATACGAGGTCTGACCCCTCTAATTGAGCCCAGGTGAAGTCGAGGTCCCTCGGCATGACACTTCCCGCATGACCGTTCTAAAGAGGGATTCGTAGTCGTGGAATAATCAATATGAGTAGTCGCCCTCGTACAAGCATGACCTCACCAGCATTGGCTCGAGCCGTTGAGTTAGTCGTGCATCGAGGTCCCCAGCGGGTGCTGGACGGAGTCTCCGAGACTCTTTGCCAGGGGGAAGTCGTTGCAATAATGGGTGAGAATGGGTCTGGAAAGACAACCCTCATTGAGGCATTCGCAGGGCTTCTTCCACTCCGGTCAGGAGATGTGATATGGGAGGAAAACGGCGACTCGATAGTTATCAGAGATTCACAGGGTCGGCGTAACCAACCCCCTCCTATGGGTTTAACTCTGCAGAAAGGAGGAGTTTCCGGGGATGAGACCGTCATGGAGAGAATTTCAGTTTCACTCTCGGTGGCCGGAATAGAACATAGTGATGATCAAATTATGCAACTATTGTCTCTATGGGGTCTAGAACATAGAGCTAGTGATAGGTTGGCGCATCTATCCGGCGGACTGAGAAGAAGAGTGGCAATCCTCGGTGGCTTGGCTCCGGCAGCTCTCAGTAAGTCCCCCATGGTTATACTTCTTGACGAACCATCAGAGGGATTAGACGACTCTGCCAAGGATATCCTGAGAAGCTGGATTAGATCCCTATCTTCCAGGAATCATGCCATTCTGATGGCAACTCACGACAAAGATATCTCCTCATCCGCTGATAGAGTACTTGTCATCAAGGATGGTTCCATAGAAGAGCAAATAGGAAAATCATTGGGTGAGGTATGTGATTTGCCACCATCAGGAGAAAGGGGCAACCAAACGCCAATTTCCTCACTCGTTAAGTGGTCTGTGAAGATGGAGGTACGAAATCCCATAGAAACTGTCGGAAGAGTCACGCCAGCATTGGTGGCAATCCTCCTATCATATGCCCTACTATCCGGGCAAGATTTCCAACTCCAAGACAGCCGTCTTCACGCGTCATTGATACTAGCTCCCGCATTCATCGCTGCGGTTTCCTCCCCTGCCCTGGTGCAGCGACTCTCTGAATCGGACTGTGGGCGTTGGTGGAATGCAGTAGTGGGGCCATTAGCACGACCGGCACTCTCAATCACAGGGGCTTCTATTCTTCTACCAATACCAATTACTTACCTGTCGTGGGCAGTCCTTTCAGGAACCTTCAACGGAGGGGAATACGATGGCGTAGCTCTTTGGCTATGGATCCCTGCTCTAGCCCTAATGGATCTGGCAATAGCCGCGACTGCTCTGCATCTACTTGTTTCCGACCTCTCTAGATCTTCTTCCGCTCCGGCCCCCCTAATCCTGATTGTCTTGGTATGGCCTTTTCTAGAGTTGACCGATGCACTTTCCTCTATAATGGACAATGGAATGTCATGGAGTCTCTCAATACATGACCCAATAGTCAGTTGCGTGGTCGCTAGCCTTATCTCAGCCTTGGTTTGGTTGGCGGCTGTGATGATCCCAGATTACTGACTAAGAGCATTCATGACTAATGATAAATTCCCACCAATATGGCCAACTACAGTACCTTGGCTATTCCAACTACAATCGCCGGCCTGATTTTTGTAATCATAACGGCACTTCTAGGATTCTTTTACGCACCACTAGTAGATCCGGACTCGTGGAACGCGCCCGAAGCCTACAGAATCCTGTACTGGCATGTTCCCTTTGCGTGGACCTCTTTCCTATCCTTTTGCCTGCTCTTCATAGGGGCTTCATCTTGGTATGTTAGGAGGTCCGAGAGTGGTTGGGCAATGCTGGTCATAGGCTCGCAACTAGGTCTGCTCTTCGGACTTGGTGTGATAATTTCAGGCCCCATCTGGGGTTCCGCAGAATGGGGGGTCCCGTGGGATTGGGGAGACGTGAGGCTGAACTCTTATGCCCTTCTCACGGCAGTCGCGCTATTCCTGGTGATGTCGATTAGGAGCCAGCCAGATGGTGAAGAAACTAGAGACACCCTCGCAGCAATAGGTTTGTTCGGCTTCGTTCTTGTCCCCGTTACGGCTGTTGCAACCACTCTATGGAGGAATCGACACCCGGGGGTAATTCTGAGGGAATCGGGTGAGACCGGAGTTGATTTGGAAATCAAGCAACTAATGGGATTTGGAGCATTCTCTTTCTTGGTATTGTTCATCGGGCTAGTATTGCTCAACTACTCGATATACTCGCTGAGAAGGGAATTGGAGGAGGAGAACAGGAAAATCGACAAGGAAGTGCTCTCATGAATGGAGAGATCGAGGCGATTGTGACCTATTCGATTCTAGCCGCTATGCTCTTCTCCTACACCTTCAGTAGGATTTCATCCCTGTCAAAACTGAAAAGAGAGTTGGTAGGAAATCCAACAGAAGATTCCGAAGAATAGCCTAAAACTGGTGGCAAGCCTTCTAACGGGGAGGTTGAGCGGAGAACTGGGAGAAGCATGTCTGGAGGGTCGTTCTGTATCACTTGCGGCGCAGACCCACCGCTTTCCTCGGATAGGCTGTGCGAGTCTTGCCTTAGGAAGCGCACGACTCTTTCAAAGATGCCAGAGACAATACAGCAGAAGAGATGTGCAAAGTGTGAGGCCTTCGAGATACGAGGGGGTTGGTCCTCGATGGATAATCATAGCGTCGCAGATCTCAGAATCAGAGAGAACCTGACTCTTGAGGAGAGGGCCAAGGGCGTCAAGGTCTCATTCTCTGTTCAAGAGATAGACCAGAGAACAAACAGACTTCATGTGGATGTTTCGGGTTCGATAGAAGGTTACGAATTCCAAGACTCCCATGCTCCATTGTTACAGACTAGTAACGCGGTTTGCACACCTTGCACCAGGAAGGATGGAGACTACTTCGAGGCCACGGTACAACTGAGATCGGCAGGGAGGAAGCTAGACGAAGCTGAATTGTCTCAAATCCGCTCAACTTTGGACGATTTACTGAAGTCAATGGAGCCAAATCCCATGTTCTTCATATCAAAGGAAGGGCCAGTTACAGGAGGGTGGGACCTCCAACTCGGATCCAAGAGCCTCGCTAGGAATTGGGGCAGGAGACTCACAAAGTCGTTTGGCGGTTCGGTGAAGGAGAGCTCGACCGTGGTCGGGGTCAATGATGGAGTAGAAGTGACAAGGCTGACTCTAAGTTACAGGAAGCCAGCATATTCTGTAGGCGACGTGATCAGACTCAGGAAAGCTCTGTGGATAGTAGACAGCTGGCAGAAGGAGGGCCCGATTCTTAGGAGACTGGACAGGTTTGAGAGGACGGGGGCAACATGGCGAGACATGGAGTCATCCTCTGTGGTTTGCTCTGTTTCCGAACAGAGCGTAGTGCAGATTCTGAACAGGGATACTTCAGGTGCTGAATTCATGGATCCTGGCGACTACAAGGTGTCGACGGTGGCCCTTCCATACGATGATGATGGGTCTTCGGAAGATTTACGCATTGGTTTCATAGACGGGGAGTGGCTGGCATTGCCATTCTCGGGGAAAGGTGAATGAAGATGGATGAGCCAAGTTTTGAGTCACTTCTCTCCGAATTTGACTTGCGAGATATGGCAGGTTTCACCAGGAACTTCGTAGAGGATCTGAGATCAGCTTTGACCACCGAATTACACTTGGAAGAAGATACAGACTGGAGTGGTGTGCTATGCCTGGGCATGGGGGGGTCTGGAGCAGGCGGCTTGTTCTTGAAGGCCCTATCTGATGACTCCGGCGGACTTCCATTTGTTGTTTGGACCGACTACGGAGTGCCTAGCTGGTGGGGGCCCGAGTGGCTTGTTATCGCTACATCCTATTCGGGCAATACCGAGGAGACCCTCGATGGCGTCAGAGAAGTGATTTCTGCCGGTGGAACCGTTGTAGGCATTTGCTCGGGAGGGGAGTTGGATGAGGTCATCTCTCAATCCGAAGGATCGGCGTGTCTCAATGTGCCTCCGGGCCAAATGCCCCGCTCTGCCTTTGGACATCTCTTCGGGACCCAATTATCGGCCTGCTGGGCATTAGGGATTCTTCCAAAACCTAACAACAATGAGATAGAAGATATGCTTAGCAGGCTGTCTAAGATATCTTTAGAATCAGACCTTGCTACTAACTCTGGGATGGCTGCTACGCTCTCCAGATCAATAGTTGGAAAAGAAATCGGGATAGTGGCTCCAACATGTCTGGGAGCAGCAGCATATCGTTTCACATGTCAGTTGAACGAGAACTCTGCTAAGTTTGCAGTTGCTACCGACATCCCTGAGATGAATCATAACGAGATAGTTGCCTGGACTAGCAAATCACCACAGGAACGGGCACTCTTGTTTCTCTCTAGCAAAGGTCTGCACCCTCGAACGAACTCAAGGATTGAGTGGATGATGGAAGAAATCGAAGCCAAGCCGACATGGGTAATAGATTGCGAGGGAGAGAGCCTCCTAGAAAGGCTACTGTACGCTGCACATGTTACAGATTGGGTTTCGATTGGGCTAGCCTTACTGACTGACGAGGATCCTTCGGATATGCCTGCCATAGAGTCCCTGAAGTCACATTTGGCATCAGTTCAGTAGATGGGTCCCAATACGTGCCTAGGATCCGGGTAGTCCTTCAAGGCCTGTTCTCTGTCCCCGGGAGCTACTACGCCTGGCATGTCGTGAGTTCCAGGCTCTATTAGGGATAATTGGAAGTGCAGGTGGGGCTCCCAACCTCCGTTTTCCTCAAATGATCCAAACCAAGCAACGACTTCTCCGGCTACTACTCGCTGCCCTACTGTCTTGCCTCCAATCGATGCAGCATCCAGATGTCCGTACAATGCCCATACTGAGAATCCAGAAATTTGATGCTTGGTAACTACTACATTACCGTAATCGCCAGCGGCAGGATTGTAGCCGAAGTGTGATATTTCTCCATCCATGAATGCCATGCACGGAGTTCCCACAGGACCCCCAATGTCTATTCCTATGTGCACATTTCTTTCTCCTCCGAATAATTCGGTATTGTACAAATGAGGTCTTACTTCGTCATACTTGCCGACGCTGAACTCAGTCTCAGGCTGATTCCAGACTCCTAAACTTAAATCTAGGACTGTGTAATCATCAGGCATATCCACGACAGGGTGATATTCCTTCGAGCCCCAGTCAATCATATGGCGCGCTAGGGCCTAGTACAGAAGATACTTGCCTAATCATCCTCAAAATCTTCAGTGAACTCTAGGGGATTAGACGTTTTAGAAGGCATTGACTCAACGTCTCTCAGTTTACGATCCATCGCCCTAAGTCGGCGTTGAACCGAGTCGCCATCCCCTCCAATCGTGTTTGCAGCAGTGTTGAGTTGCTTGTGCAACTTGCCCATCATTTCTCCAAACCTTGTAAACTCGGTCTTAACTCCTCCAAGAACATTCCAGACCTCGCTAGCCGTAGCTTCCAGAGCCAAAGTACGGAAACCCATCTGTAGACTGTTAACGAATGCTGCTAGGGTTGAAGGACCAGTGACAACAATTTGGTGATCCCTTTGCAGTGTTTCGAACAAACCAGGCCTCCTAACTACGTCTGCATACAAGCCCTCAGTAGGTAGAAACATAACAGCGAAATCGGTAGTATGAGGGGAAGAAACATACTCCTTCCTGATCGTTTTAGCCTTAGCAGTGACGTTGGATGCGAATGTTTTGTAGGACTTTTCGATAAAATCCCTTTCTCCCTCATCAAATGCATCCAATAATCGCTCATAATCCTCCTTCGGAAATTTGCAGTCTATGGGGAGCCAAACAGGGTCATCCAAATTTCCATCCGGACCAGGGAGTTTGATAGCAAACTCAACTTGTCCCCTACAGTCCGGATGGGTCTTTACATTCTTCTCATATTGGTTGGGCGAGAGTATACTTTGCAGAATCTGCTCAGCTTGTATCTCACCCATCGCTCCTCTCGTAGAGACATTGGTTAGAACTTTCTTCAAATCTGCCGTATCTGTTGCAAGGGCCTGCATTTCGCCCAAGCCACGCTGAACCGCCTCAAGCCGATCACTGACTTGTTTGAAAGATTCCCCAATTCTTTTCTCAAGAGTTGTTTGCAATTTTTCATCTACGGTTTCGCGCATCTGATCAAGTTTCTTTTCATTCCCTTGTTTAAGATCCTCAATATTCTTTGATACGTTCGCTAGATGTTCTTGCTGAGATTGTCCCAGGGCCTGTAAGGCGTTCATTTGTTCAGACCCCATTTCTCGAATTTCCCTTCGTAGCTCTACTCCCACATCTGAATTATTCTTGCTAAACAAGTGCCACAGAGCGAAAGTCAGAGCGATCCCAAGGAAACCAATCGCAATCAGCTCGACGTCCACCATAATTTCTAGTTGAAATCGAGGGTATTTGAACTATCAGAGAATATGGCAAGTCCTAATCTCCAAATTGGTTCTTAGGCAGAGCGGACTCTCGACGATTATGAGGGCGAGAAGACTGGCGATGTTGCTGTCCAGTCTCGAACAAACCCAATTCAAATCTGTCGAACTTGAACAGTATGCCACTCATGGCGATTTAGCAGCGCGTTGGCTCATTGACAT
>CERX01158622.1_pt1 | contig 15163 bp, 9 predicted proteins | sample 350251 | NCBI WGS metagenome assembly CERX01 (sample SAMEA2621044, study PRJEB7988) | marine metagenome | biome: marine biome (ENVO:00000447); feature: deep chlorophyll maximum layer (ENVO:xxxxxxxx); material: "saline water (ENVO:00002010), including plankton (ENVO:xxxxxxxx)" | depth 50 m
GGGGGCGCACCTCGTGGCACTCGGCACCGCCAAACACCATGCCGCCCACGCGGTCGTGATGGGCTAGCGCGGTCCAGGCAATCAGGGCACAGGTTTCTGCCGCCAGCACGGATTTGAAGCAGCGCTGACTGCCGAAGAACAGCCGTGCGCTTTGCTCGCCGATCAGAAAGACCGGCCGCTCGCGCTCTTCGTTGAAGACTTTGGTGTGTACCTTCTGGCTGCGTGCGGTGACGCGCCAGTCGATGTTACGAATATCGTCGCCGGGCAAATAGGCGCGCACCTGGTCAAAGTCCACGCCGCGACCACGCAGGCGTGAGTTTTGCTGGCCCATCTGCCGGCTGCTGCGCACCGGTCGGCTGAACAGCGGCAGCTCATGGCAGTGCCTGCGGGTGGCCAGCAGGGCATCCAGGGTGGTGTGGATGGCCGGGTCGCTTGCGGCGCTCATGGGGCTCAGACTACCGGCACCGAGTCGATCAGCAGGTTGATTGCCTGATCGCTGTCGATACCGGCGGCCTCGGCCTCAAAACTCAGCAACACGCGATGGCGCAGCACGTCGTGGGCGATGGCCTGCACGTCTTCCGGGCTGACAAAGTCACGCCCGGCCAGCCAGGCGTGGGCGCGAGCGCAGCGGTCCAGGGCAATGGTGCCGCGCGGGCTGGCGCCCATCTCCAGCCACTCGGCCAGCTGCGGGTTGTACTGGTCGGGGCGGCGGGTGGCCATGACCAGTTGGATCAGATACTCCTCCACCGCGTCGGCCATAAACAGCTCAAGCACTTCCTGCCGGGCCGCGAGAATGCACTGCTGGCTGATGCGCTCGGCAATGCGCGGCTCTTCTCCCCGGGCCTCACCTCTGGCCAGTTGCAGAATCTGCCGCTCAAGGGCCGCGTCGGGAAAGCCGATGCGCACGTGCATCAAGAAGCGGTCGAGCTGCGCCTCGGGCAGGGGATAAGTGCCTTCCTGCTCAATCGGATTTTGCGTGGCCATCACCATAAACAGCTCAGGCAGGCCGTAGGTTTCGCGGCCGATACTCACCTGGCGCTCGGCCATGGCCTCGAGCAGGGCAGATTGCACCTTGGCCGGCGCCCGGTTGATCTCGTCGGCCAGCACCAGGTGATGAAAAATGGGGCCCTGCTGAAAACTGAAGGTGGCGGTTTCCGGGTGGTAGACCTCGGTGCCGGTGATGTCGGCGGGCAGTAGGTCTGGGGTGAACTGAATACGGTGAAAATCCGCCTCGATACCCTCGGACAAGGCTTTGATGGCCTTGGTCTTGGCCAGGCCAGGAGCGCCTTCTACCAGTACGTGACCGCCCGCCAGCAAGCTGATGAGCATGCGGTCGATCAGATGTTCCTGACCAAAAATGTGTTGGCCCATAAAGGCCTTCAATTGCAGCAGGGAATCCCGGTGGGTCATGTGGTGTCCGTTGTTCTGAGGCACGGGCTGGAATCAGTGGATGTCACTTTAACGAAAAGCCCTTGGTCTAGACTATCCTCACAGAAAAAAACAGTGCATTGCGCGGTCTGGCCGGGGCAGGTGTAGCTGCCAAAACCGCCGACCCACTACACCCAATCCCGAGGAGGGAGGCAACATGGCGCTGATTACGGCCAGTTCCAAGCAGGCGTTTATCGAGCAATTACAAACCCGCTTACAGGCGCTGGTACCACGCAGTGATCACGCTGCAGTGGCGCAGTTTTGCAGTCAGTTTTTCGGCATCGCGTCGCTGGCCGAGCTGGAAGTGCGGCAGGATACCGACCTGCTGGGATGCACCCTGGCCGCTTGGCGTTTCTTTCAGCAACTGCCTGGGGGAGAGGTCAAGCTGCGGGTCTTCAACCCGGACACGGAGCAACACGGCTGGCAAAGTACCCACAGCATTGTTGAGGTACTGCACGTTGACCTGCCGTTTTTGGTGGACTCGGTACGCATGGAGCTGACGCGTCAGGGGTACGCCATTCACAGCCTCTATAACAGCATCATGCAGGTGCAGCGCGACGAACAGGGGCAACTGCAGCAGCTACTGAGTACCAGCGGCAATGCCAGTGACGCGCGGGCCGAGTCGGTCATGTATATCGAAATTGATCGGGCGACCAATACCGCCGATCTGAACGCCCTGCAAAGCGGCTTGCTGGCCGCGCTGGAGACTGTGCGCGCTACCGTGCAGGACTTTGCTGCGATGCGCGAGCGCGTGCAGGACCTGATTGGCCAGCTCGGCAGCCGTCGCAAGCAATACTTCTCGCGCGATGAGCGCGCCGAGGCGGTGGCTTTTCTGGAGTGGCTGCTGGAGGACCACTTTACCTTTCTGGGCTACGAGTGCTTTGCCATCAATGAGGGCTTGCCGGAGCAACGCCTTGGCTTGCGTGCCGACGCCAGCCTCGGCGCGCTGGCCCTGAATCCGCGTGATGAAAACCTGGAAGGTCTGCCGGAGACCGTTACGGCTTATCTGCAGGCACCATTGCTGCTGTCGTTCGCCAAAGCTTCTCAACTGAGCCGGGTGCATCGCCCGGCCTATCCGGACTACGTGTCGGTACGCGAAGTGGATGCCGATGGCAACGTGCTGCTGGAGCACCGTTTCATGGGCCTGTACACCTCACGGGTCTACTCGGCACTGGTGGACCACATCCCGCACGTGCGGCGCAAGGTGGCGCATGTGCGCGAGGTGTCCGGTTTTATTCCGCGCAGCCATCTCGCCAAGGAGCTGGAGCAGGTGCTACAGGTACTGCCCCGTGACGATCTGTTCCAGACCCCGGTTGATGAGCTGGCACAAACGGCTATTGCCATCGTGCAGATGCAGGAGCGTAACCAGATCAGGCTGTTCCTGCGCCGAGGCAACTACGGGCGTTTTTACTACTGCCTGGCTTTTGTGCCGCGGGATGTCTACTCCACGGATATTCGCCGCACCATTCAGGAGGTGCTGACCCGCCGCGTAGAAGCCAGTGAAAGCGAGTTCTGGACCTACTTTTCCGAATCCACCCTGGCGCGTACCCAGTTCATCCTGCGCGTTGATCCGACCAAGACCCTGGATATCGACCCCGTGAAAATTGAACAGGAAGTAGTGCGCGCCTGCCGCAACTGGCAGGACGAGTTTCGTGATCGTCTGCTGGAGAGCCTCGGAGAGGCGCGGGCGACCGACGTGCTGGCGCACCTAGGCGATGGCTTTCCGCCGGGTTACAGCGATCGCTTTACGCCCGCCACCGGGGTGGTTGATTTGCAAACCCTGCTGGGGCTGACCGACGCGGCGCCGCTGGCCATGAGCTTTTACCAACCGCTGGCGCAGAAGCCCGGTGTGCTGCATTGCAAGCTCTACCACCTGAACGAATCACTGCCGTTGTCGGACGTGATTCCCGTGCTGGAAAACCTCGGCCTGCGCGTGCTGGGCGAGTTTCCTTTCCGCGTGGTGCAGTCTGACGGCACGCAGTTCTGGATTCATGACTTTGAGTTCACCTTTGGCGCCGGCGCCTCGCTGGATATTCAGGAGACCAACGCGTTGTTCCGCGACGCCTTTGCCGCGGTCTGGTCCGGACAGGCAGAAAACGACGCCTTCAACCGACTGGTGCTGCTGGCAGGGCTACCCTGGCGAGATGTGGCGTTGCTGCGCGCCTACGCGCGCTACCTTAAGCAGATTCGCTTGGGCTTTGAGCTGCCCTACATTGCCAGCACCTTAGTAGCCCACGCGGACATCGCCCGCGAGCTGGTGCGGTTGTTTCGGACCCGCTTCTACTTGGCGCGCAAGCTCAGCGCCGACGACCTGGCGGACATGCAAGGCAAACTGGAGAAGGCGATTCTGGGCGCGCTGGATGACGTGGCGGTGCTGAACGAAGACCGCATTCTGCGCCGCTACCTGGACCTGATCAAAGCCACCTTGCGCACTAACTTCTATCAAAATGACAACGAAGGCGAAGCACGCGAGTACCTCAGCCTTAAGTTTGACCCGACGCAGATTCCGGAACTGCCGCTGCCGCGCCCGATGTTCGAAATCTTTGTGTATTCGCCGCGCGTGGAAGGCGTGCACCTGCGCGGTGGCAAGGTCGCCCGCGGCGGGCTGCGCTGGTCCGACCGCGAGGAGGACTACCGCACCGAGGTGCTGGGGCTGGTTAAGGCCCAGCAGGTGAAAAACGCGGTTATCGTACCGGTCGGTGCCAAGGGCGGCTTTGTTCCACGCCGCCTGCCGGTGGGGGGGAGCCGCGACGAAGTACAGCAGGAGGCGATTGCCTGTTACCGGCTGTTTATCCAGGGCTTGCTGGATATCACCGACAATCTGGTCGACGGCAAGGTTGTACCGCCGGCCAACGTGGTGCGCCATGACGCCGACGACCCCTATCTGGTGGTGGCGGCTGACAAGGGCACGGCCACCTTCTCCGATATCGCCAATGAAATTGCGGCTGGTTACGGCTTTTGGCTCGGCGATGCGTTCGCCTCTGGTGGCTCTGCCGGGTACGACCACAAGAAGATGGGGATTACCGCGCGTGGCGCCTGGGTGTCGGTGCAGCGGCATTTCCGCGAGCTGGGGCTGAACGTGCAGACCGATCCGATCAGCGTGATCGGGATCGGCGACATGGCCGGCGACGTGTTCGGTAATGGTCTGCTGCAATCGCGCAGCCTGAAATTGGTGGCCGCGTTTAACCATCAGCATATCTTTATCGACCCCAATCCAGACCCGGAAGCCAGCTATCAGGAGCGTGAGCGCCTGTTTGCGCTGCCGCGCTCAAGCTGGACAGACTATGACAGCAGCCTGATCTCCGAAGGCGGTGGCGTGTTCGCCCGCAGTCTTAAGCAGATAACGCTGACGCCGCAAATGCGCGAGTGTTTCGCCATCGACGCCGAGCGTCTGACGCCCACCGAGCTGATCCATCAACTGCTTAAGGCGCCGGTCGACCTGATCTGGAACGGCGGCATTGGTACCTACGTCAAGGGCAGCATGGAGACCCACGCCGACGTGGGTGACAAGGCCAACGATGCCCTGCGCGTTAACGGCCGTGACCTGCGTTGCCGTGTGGTGGGTGAGGGCGGCAACCTGGGGCTGACCCAACTGGGCCGTATCGAGTTCTGCCTGGCCGGCGGTGCTCTCAATACCGACTTTATCGACAATGCCGGTGGCGTTGACTGCTCCGACCATGAGGTCAATATCAAGATTCTGCTGAACGAGGTGGTCGCCGCTCAGGACATGACTGCCAAGCAGCGCAACACGTTACTGGCCAGCATGACCGACGCCGTTGCTGATCTGGTGCTGGCCAACAACTACAAGCAGACCCAGGCGATCAGCCTGGCGCAGCGTCAGGCAGCGCAGACCATGGGCGAGTATCAGCGCTTTATCAGCGCGATGGAGAGCAGCGGCAAGCTCAACCGCGCGCTGGAGTTCATTCCTGATGACGAGCAGCTGGCAGAACGCAAGGCTAACGGCAAGGGCCTGACCCGCGCCGAGCTGTCGGTGCTGATTTCCTATTCCAAGGCGGACCTGAAAGAAGCGCTGGTCGCCTCTGATGTACCCGAGGATCCGTACCTGGCGCGTGAACTGGAGACGGCCTTTCCGCAGGTGCTGCTCAAGCGGCATGCCAAGGCATTGGCCAGCCACCGCTTGCATCGGGAGATTGTTTCCACCCAGCTGGCCAACAATTTGGTGAACCACATGGGGATCACCTTTCTGCGCCGGCTGGTGCAGTCTACCGGTGCCAGCATCAGTGACGTAGCACGCGCCTGGGTGGTCGCGCGCGATGTATTCCATCTGCAGACCCACTTTGCCGGCATCGAGGCGCTGGATCATCAGGTACCCGCTGACGTTCAGCTGGAGCTGATGGATGAGCTGATGCGCCTTGGTCGGCGGGCCAGCCGCTGGTTTATTCGCAACCGTCGCGCGCAATTGTTGCCCGAGCGCGAGGTGGAACACTTTGCGCCCTGTGTGAAAACCCTGGCCGAGCGTTTTGACCAGTTGCTTGAAGGTGATGTGCGTGAGCTGTGGGAAGCGCGCTTCAATCGTTATGTGGAAACCGGCGTGCCGGAGGACATTGCCCGTGTGGTCGCCGGTACCGGCCATGCCTATACACTACTTGGCATCGTTGAAGCGGCGGACGCAACCGGGCAGAATGCCGAGCGCGTAGCGCAGGTGTTCTTTGCTTTGGGTAGCGAACTGCAGTTGCCCTGGTTCAGCCAGCAGGTGACCAGCCTGCCGGTCGACAACCACTGGCAGGCGCTGGCCCGCGAGAGCTACCGCGATGACCTGGATTGGCAGGTGCGCAGTATGACAGTCGCTGCTCTGCAGGGCGCTGATGACCAGCAGCCGGTTGAAACCCTGGTTGCCGACTGGATTAGCCGTAATCAGGCGCTGGTGCAGCGCTGGCAGGCGATGTTGGCTGAGCTGCGCAGCGTTGGCGCTGGTGACTATGCGATTGTTGCCGTAGCCATGCGAGAGCTGCTTGACTTGGCGCAGCACGCGCGTCACCACGGCGGTGACGCTGACGCCGATTAGGCGTGTGCTGTTTGCTGATCTGCGCAGCGATGCGACGCCGGGCGGCAGCCGCTGGCCCGGTGTCTGGTTATTACCTCTGTGACAGAAGACAGCATGCAACAACTTATTCTCGACCTCGCCTTGCCTGCAGAGCGCTATCTGGCCTGGTATCAGGGGCACGCCGAGCGGGTCAGTATGATCAGCCGTGATGGCCGCAGGGTAAGCCTGCCGGCGCATCATCTGCGGCCCTTTCTCACCCACCAGGGTGTGTATGGCAGTTTTGTGCTGCAGTTCACCGACGAGGGCAAGTTGATCAAGCTCGAACGTCTGGAGGACTGATCGGGTATACTCTGGCCCCTGAATTTTCTGCCCCGGATGCCGCCATGTACGATTTGCTTCGCTCGCTGATGTTTCGCCTGCCTGCAGAAACCTCCCACGACCTCGCTCTGGACATGATTGGTGCCGCTGGGCGCCTGCGCCTTGCTGGCAAGCTGGCCCGACCGGTGCCCTCGCAGCCGGTACAGGTGATGGGCCTGACCTTTGACAACCCGGTAGGGCTGGCGGCGGGGCTGGACAAGAATGCGATCGCCGTGGACGGCTTGGCTGCGTTGGGTTTCGGTTCTATTGAGGTGGGTACCGTGACGCCTCGCCCGCAAGCGGGTAACCCCAAGCCACGCTTGTTCCGCTTGACCGATCAGCTCGCCATCATCAACCGCTTCGGTTTCAACAACCAGGGCGTGGATGCCATGCTCGAGCGCCTGGCAGGTGTCCGGTATGAGGGCGTGCTGGGTATCAACATTGGCAAGAATGCGGTCACCCCGGTTGAGAATGCCGTGGATGATTACCTGTATTGCCTGCGGAAGGTGTATGACCGCGCCAGCTACGTCACGGTTAATCTGTCTTCGCCCAACACCCCTGGCCTGCGCACGCTGCAGTACGGCGAGGCGTTGAAAGTACTGCTTGGGCAGATCAAACAATCTCAACAGAAACTGGCAGCCGAGCGCGGCCGTTATGTACCCATTGCCATCAAGATCGCGCCGGACATGACGCCTGAGGAGGTGGCGCTGGTTGGCGCGACCTTGCTGGAGGAAGGGATGGATGCGGTGATTGCCACCAACACCACGCTTGACCGCAGCGCGGTCGCGGAGTCGCCGTACGCCGAGGAAGCGGGTGGGTTGTCTGGTGCGCCGCTGACAGACATGTCTACCGAGGTGATCCGTCTGTTGGCCGACGAGCTGAAAGGGCGCATGCCGATTATCGGTGTGGGCGGCATTTTCAGCGGTGCCGATGCGGCAGAAAAGATCGCTGCCGGCGCCAGTCTGGTGCAGCTGTACAGTGGCTTTATCTACCGCGGGCCGGAGCTGATTCGCGAGTGTGCCGATGCGATTGCGGTAATGCCGGGGCGCTAAAAATGGAAGCCCCCGCAGAGCGGGGGCTGGATGGGCCCGCTTGGGCCCGGCGCTGTGGGCGAGCGCCTTGGGGAAAATTGATAAACAGCTGAGGCTTAGCCTACGGCGTGCATCTCGTTGAGACGATGTACTCCCGAGATGCCGGTATAGCCATCCCAACGGTCCGCGCGACCTTCACGCCAACCATTGATCCAATTCTGGCGGGTAGAGGGGTTGTTAAAAGGGCAGGTGTCCTGGGATTTGCCACTCACTCCATGCTGGTAACCGCGTTGAAATGCTCGCTCCATCGGATCACGCTTGAGTCTTCTCATAAGTTGGCGTCCTCGCTTGCTATGACATGGTCGGAGCGACCGAAGTCGCTCCGCAATCGGAGCGTAGCCATGGATCGGCTACGCTGCATGGAGACCGGGAAAAGGGTTGTGTGGCCCGGCTCCGAATACTGTCTCACCGCTCAAGTCTTAGCCTGTTGTACCCTATCGCAGGCAGGCACTTCAAAGATCGATTTGGCATACCACGCCTAATTGGTTAGTTGTCACTGAAATATAAACGTCATCGTTATCCGGAAATCAACGACATGCGCGAGATCCTTGAATTTTTTATTACCTGTCCAAAGGGCGTGGAGGGTCTGCTGCGCGACGAAGTGCTCGCTTTGGGCGCCGAGTCCGCCAAGGAAACCGTTGCAGGCGTGTCGGTACAGGGAGACATCGAGCTGGGTTATCGGCTGTGTCTGTGGTCCCGTCTGGGCAATCGCGTGCTGCTGGTGCTCAAGCGATTTCTTGCCGGCACCGCCGAAGACCTCTACGCCGGCGTGCAGATGATCGACTGGCGAGACCATTTGGCGACGGACGGTACGCTGGCCATCGACTTCACCGGCAGCCTGGCCGGTGTCGATAACACCCACTTTGGCGCACTCAAGGTCAAGGATGCGGTGGTGGACCAATTGCGCCGCCCAGACGGCAGTCGCCCCGGCGTCGACAAGGTTAGGCCTGACCTGCGCATCAACGTGCATTGCCACCGTGGCGAAGTGCAGTTGGCGCTGGACTTGTCCGGTGCCAGTCTGCACCAGCGTGGTTACCGGTTGCAGCAGGGTGCGGCGCCGCTGAAGGAGAACCTGGCGGCAGCCATTTTAATCCGCGCAGGCTGGCCGGCGTTGGCCGAGGCCGGTGGGGCACTGACCGACCCGATGTGCGGCTCCGGTACCTTCTTGGTTGAGGCGGCTCTGATGGCCGCCGATGTCGCGCCGAACCTGCAGCGTGAGCACTGGGGTTTTAGCCGTTGGCAGCAGCATGTGCCGGTGCTGTGGCAGAAGGTCTTGGGTGAGGCGCGTGAACGCGCCGAGCGCGGCCTGGCGCGGCCGCCGTTGTGGATTCGTGGATATGAGGCTGATCCGCGTTTGCTGCAGCCGGTGCGCAACAACATCCAGCGCGCGGGAGTAGGCGAGTGGGTCAAGGTGTATCAGGGCGAGCTGGCCACCTTTGCTCCGAAGCCTGATCGCGGTCAGCAGGGCCTGGTCGTTTGTAACCCGCCCTATGGCGAGCGCCTGGGGACCACTGCCAGTCTGGTGTACCTCTATCAAAAGCTGGGCGAGGTACTGCGCCAGCAGTGTCAGGGCTGGCAGGCGGCGATCTTTACCGGTAACGCCGAGCTGGGTAAGCGCATGGGCATCCGCAGCCACAAGCAGTACAACCTGTTTAACGGCGCCCTGCCGTGCAAGCTGCTGTTGATGAACCTGGAGAGCGAGCGCTTTGTCACCAAGGCAGCCGAGCCCTCGGCAACAGGACAGGCGCCAGTAGAAACGGCACGTCTCAGCGAGTCGGCGCAGATGTTTGCCAACCGACTGAAGAAGAACCTGAAAACCCTGGGTAAATGGGCGCGGCAGCAGGGCATCGAGTGCTACCGCGTGTATGACGCGGATATGCCGGAGTTTGCTGTGGCGGTCGATCTGTACGGTGACCGGGTGCATGTGCAGGAGTACGCGCCGCCGTCGTCGGTCAGCGAGGAAAAGGCAGAGGCTCGCCTGCAGGATGTGATGGCCGCGCTGCCGCAGGTGCTGGGCGTAAAACCGGAGCATATCGCCCTGAAGCAGCGCCAGCGTCAGTCGGGCAAGCAGCAGTATCAGCGCATGGCCCAGCAGGGCGAATTTGTTGAAGTGCGCGAAGGGCAGGTGCGCTTGTTGGTTAATCTGACCGATTATCTGGATACCGGGCTGTTCCTGGATCACCGCCCGATGCGTCTGCGCATTGCAGCGGAAGCTAAGGGCAAGCGGTTCCTCAACCTGTTTTGCTATACCGCGACAGCAACGGTACACGCCGCTGCTGCAGGTGCTCGATCAACCACCAGTGTGGATCTGTCCAACACCTACCTGGACTGGGCCCGGCGTAACCTGTCGCTGAATGGCTTGTCTGACCTGCATCGGCTTGAGCGCGCCGATGTGATGGCCTGGCTGGAGTCGGCGGGCGGACAGCAGTTTGATCTGATCTTCATCGACCCGCCGACCTTTTCCAACTCGAAGAAGCTTGAAGGGGTGTTCGATGTGCAGCGCGATCACCCGCGCTTGCTGGAGCTGGCAATGAAGCTGCTGGCGCCGGGCGGGGTGCTGTACTTCTCGAACAATTTCCGGCGTTTTCGAATGGATGAGGCGGTTGAGGCGCGCTATCTGGTTGAGGACATATCCGCGCAGACGCTGGATCGCGACTTTCAGCGCAACAGCCGCATTCACCGCACCTGGCAGATACAAAAACGCCCCTGAGCGGGGCGTTTTACAGCTTACTGCGCGGTGGCAATATCGGTTGGAACCCGGCGGTAGACGTCCTGCAGCACCAGGTCCAGCGCTTGGCCGCTGGAGGCCGCGCTGACGTGGTTGACGATGGCCGTCACCGCCCAGCTTTGGCCATTGGCGTCACGGGTGATGCCGGAAATCGCCTTCACGCTGCGCAGTGAGCCGGTCTTGATGTGAGCCTGGCCGGCTACCGGTGTATTGCGCAGGCGCCGGCGCATAGTGCCGTCCATTGCCGCTAGCGGCATGGATGCAACGAACTCCGCGCGATAGGGACTCTGCCAGGCCTGTGCCAGCAACTGGCTCAGGTCGCGGGCGCTCAAGCGCTCCATGCGTGACAGGCCGGAGCCATTCTCCAATACCAGGGCATTGGCCTGGATACCCTTACCACGCAGCCATTCGTTGATGACCCGCACGGCTGCCTTGTGATCATCGCGGTCGCTGGCAATACGGTTTTCACGGCCAATGGTCAGGAACAGCTGCCGGGCCATGGTGTTGTTGCTCCACTTGTTGATGTCGCGTACCACATCAACCAGGTCCGGTGACCAGCTTTGTGCCACCAGTCGTGAACTGGCAGGCGCGCGCCCAATTTGAGTGCCGCCCTGAATAGTGCCGCCCATTTCCTGCCACAGGGTGCGCAGGGTGCTGGCGGTGTAGGTGGTGGCAGTCAAGGCTGACAGGTAGCGCTGAGCAATACAGCCCTCATGCACACTGCCGGTCAGGGTGATGGTGGCCTGATAGCCTTCATCCTGGATACCGTACGCCACGTTGGGACTGGGGCAGGTACGGGTGGGTGGCAGCAGGGTCAACTGGTTGACGATCTTGACCTCCGGGAGAGCCGGCTCAACGTTGATGCGCACGCCATTTTGCTCACCATAGCTGCTGACCACCAGCAGCTTGAGGTTGGTTAGCAGCGGGTCGGGTTCGACCAGAAAGGGGCGGTTCTGGTTGCCGCTGTCGTCGATGAACGGCGGTACATCATTGGGCAGGCGCAGGTCTGCCGGCTGCAGTACCAGGTCACCGGTAATGTTGCGAACACCCGCCGCCTTGAGGTCACGCAGCATCAGCCACATGCGCTCCAGGGTCAGCTTGGGGTCGCCGCCGCTGCGAAAGATCAGGTCGCCTTGCAGTGTGCCGTTGACCACCGGGCCGTCGATGAACAAATCGCTGCGCCATTGGTGTGTGGGCCCAAGGATCTCCAGTGCCGCATAGGTGGTCACCAGTTTCATCGTGGAGGCCGGGTTGACTGGCACGTCGGCGTTGATGAACTGGGCCATGCCCTGGCCTTCGAGTGGAATCACGGCCAGTGATACCGCGTCAGACGGGATTTGCGCTGCTTGCAGCGCGCTTTGGACGCGGGCGGGCAGGGTGCCGCTATCTGCGGCCTGCGCCTGGGCAGCAAGGCCTGACAAGCCCAGCAGAGGGATCAGACACAGAAGGGCACGTGAGACGGCGTTCGGCATGTAGGGCAGCTCCCGGAGCGAATGTTGGCTGGAGGCAGAACCGCTTTCCTGTCAGTCCCTGTTTTTGCGCATCATTACTTAAATAGAGAGTTGGGTCGAGAGCTTAAAGTAAATTCTCGGATTAGCGGTCGGTCAAGGGAAGCCGCTCGAGCGGGTGCCCGTGCTATAGCTCGGGTCGCAGCCGCCACCACAACACCCAGCCAAGGGTCAGCAACGCCAGACTGGCGGCCAGTGAGAACCAGAAGCCCTGCTGACGCAGGCGGTAGGCATCGGCCAGCAACTCGGCCTCGGGCACCAGTACCGCGAGATAGCTATCAGGCGTGCCCTGTATGCCGATGCGCTGTTGCTGGATTACCCAGCGCTGGCCCTCCAGCTCCTTTACCGTTTGCCGTTGCTGCCGGTAGCCATCCAACGCGATGGTTGCCAGCAGGGTGCTGCCTAGTTCCTGAAAGCGCCTGGGCTCAAGGGCGCCACTGCCCTGGGTTGTGTGTTGCAGTCGTTGCGGGTCTTGATAAGCAATGACGATGCCATCACCGGTGTACAGAATCAGCTCCGAGGAGGGCGTGACCCGCTGTTGGCGCAGGGTGTCGGAGAGCCGGTCCAGGGTCAGATCGGCGCCCAGTACGGCGTGATTATCGGCCGCCCTGGCCAGGGTTGTGCCGAACTCGCGGGTAGAAAAGAACACGTACGGGGTTGTCACCAGTTGCTGATCTGCGCTGTTGGCTGCGGCGTACCAAGGGCGCTGGCGTGGGTCGAAGCCTTCATCGGCGGCCATACGCGCTTCGATGATCCGCAGATCGGCATTCAGGAACAGGTAGCTGTTATGGCGCTGGCTGCCATCGGCGCCAATATGCCAGGCCATCCAGGCGGCGCGTTGTGGGGCGGCAAAGCGTTGTTGGCTGAGTGGGTTGAGCAAAGGGCGCAACATCAGATAGTCGCCATCATGCCAGCCGACGTAAACCGAGTTGAGTTGGGGGTTGTCAGTTAGTACGCGGGCCAGTAATGGCAGGTAGTCCAGGCGTTCGGCGAGGTTGTCTGTCTTGACCAGTGAACTCAGGCTGAGCAGGTTTAGCGCCTGCATGGGCGGCCGATACACGTTGTCCAGCTCGCGTCCGACCTGCTGTACGACGCGCTCAAACAGCTTGCTGCCGTCATTGCGCATCACCTGACTGAGTTGGTAGTAATGAAACAGACTTAACGCTACTCCGAGTAGAAGCAGTAATACCAGCCCGAATAGCGGCGCGACAAGCTGTCTGGGGTGCGGAGAATTCGGTGTGGCAGGCATGCGGGTCCTTGGCGTCCGTGCGACTCAGCCAATATAGCCCATCATGCTCCTTCAGGCAGGGCAAACAGCGCGCGCGTGGCCCGGCAGCTGTTTTCACTCAGGGTCTGCAAGGATTCGCCGCGACACTGCGCTACCATCTGCGCTACCTCAGCGATAAACGCCGGCTCGTTGCGGCGATTCTTGGGCTTTGGCGACAGGGTGCGTGGCAAGAGCCAGGGCGCGTCGGTTTCCAGTAGCAGGCGGTTGGCGGGTATGTCGCGCACCAGCGAGTGCAGATGGGTGCCGCGACGCTCGTCGCAGATCCAGCCGGTAATGCCGATGTGCAGGTCCAGATCAAGGTAGGCGTAGAGCGCGTCGCGCTCGGCGGTGAAGCAGTGAACCACCGCGCCGCTGAGCTGGTCGCGATAGTCGCGCAGTACCGCGAGCAGGGTATCGCTGGCCTCGCGCTCGTGCAGAAACACCGGTAGCTGAGTCTCAACGGCGATCGCCAGTTGTTCTTCCAGCGCCTTAACCTGGGCCGGCCGTGGGGAGAAGTCGCGGTTGAAGTCCAGTCCGCATTCACCCACTGCGCGCACTGCAGGCTCTGCACACAGGGCGGCGAGTTGCCGACTGCTGTCAGCGGTCCAGTGGCGTGCTTCGTGCGGGTGTACGCCGGCAGTGGTGAACAGCCGTTGCGGCTGTTCGGCGCACAGGGCGAGCAGGCTGTCGGCCTGCTCCAGAGAGGTCATGGTCAGCAGCATCTGACTGACATCGGCCTGCCAGGCCCGCTCCAGCACCGCATCGCGGTCCTGGGCAAAGGCCTTGTCGGTCAGGTTGACGCCGATATCAATCCATTCCATGTGCTACCGACTCCGCGATCAGGCTTTGCGTGGCGGCTTGCCCTTGCCCTTGGCAAAGTCACGACGCGGCTTGCGCGGCGCGTGATCACGCGGCGGCAGTTCGCCCTCGGGCAGCGGCCAGGCTTTGATCTGCAGGGCGATGCCATTGATCTCGGCGCCAGCCAGGCGGTTGAGGGTCTGCTGGTCGAGCTGCGGCAGGTAGACGCCGGTGTGCTCGGGGAACAGCTTGATGTGACCAATCTGCTGACGTTGCACACCACCCACCTTGACCAGCACATCCACCAGCGGCTTGGGCATCAGACCGCTCTTGCGGCCGCCCTGGACCTTGTAGCGGGTCAGACCACTGTCGCGGTCAAACTGACGGTCCTTGCGCGGTGCCTGGGCAGGCAGGTCGGCCACCGGCTCCAGCAGAGTCTTGGCGCTCGGCAGGATGCTCAGCAGGGCTGCGGCCAGCTCGGTGGCGTCCAGGCTGGTCAGCTCCTGCAGGTCGTTGACCAGTTGCTGGTGCAGGGCGGTGGAGTGCTCGCGGGCGTCGTTCAGGCGCGCAGCCAGCTTGTTCAGACGGCCACTGCGCACGGCATCGGCGGTGGGCAGCGCTTGCGGCTCGATCTTTTGACCGGTGGCACGTTCCAGCACGTGCAGCAGGCGACGCTCGCGCGGGGTGGCGAACAGAATCGCGGTGCCCTGACGACCGGCGCGGCCGGTACGACCGATGCGGTGCACGTAGCTTTCGCTGTCGTGCGGCAAGTCGTAGTTCAGTACGTGGGTAATACGCTCCACATCCAGACCACGGGCAGCAACGTCAGTCGCGACCACAATGTCCAGCAGGCCGCGCTTGAGGCGGTCAACGACTTGCTCACGCAGTTGCTGGCTCAGGTCACCGTTCAGTGCGGCGGCGGCAAAGCCGCGCGCTTCCAGACGCTCGGACAGCTCCAGGCTGGCGGTCTTGGTGCGCACG
>CERX01160236.1_pt1 | contig 15143 bp, 16 predicted proteins | sample 350251 | NCBI WGS metagenome assembly CERX01 (sample SAMEA2621044, study PRJEB7988) | marine metagenome | biome: marine biome (ENVO:00000447); feature: deep chlorophyll maximum layer (ENVO:xxxxxxxx); material: "saline water (ENVO:00002010), including plankton (ENVO:xxxxxxxx)" | depth 50 m
AAAAGGACACGCACATGTTGGACGCTAACCTGAAGAAGCAACTGGACACGTACCTGCAGCACATCGTTAACCCGATTGAAGTCAGCGTGTCCACCGATGACAGCCCCAAGGGCAAAGAATTGCATGAACTCGCGGTCGAAATCGCCGAAATGTCGAGCAAAATCGGCCTGGTAGCCGCCGAAGACAAACGCACCCCGAGCATGGGTGTGGGTCCGGCAGGCGAGACGCCGCGCATTCGCTTCGCCGGCATTCCGATGGGCCACGAGTTCACCTCTCTGGTACTGGCGCTGCTGCAGTCCGGCGGCCATCCGTCCAAGGCAGACCCGGCGCTGCTGGAGCAGATCCGTAACCTGGATGGCGAGTTTCACTTTGAAACCTACATCTCGCTGTCCTGCCAGAACTGCCCGGACGTGGTCCAGGCGCTGAACCTGATGGCGGTGCTGAACCCCAAGATCACCCACGTGATGATTGACGGCGCCCTGTTCCAGGACGAAGTCGACGAGCGGCAGATCATGGCCGTGCCGTCGGTCTACCTGAACGGCCAGCCGTTCGGTCAGGGCCGCATGACCCTCGCTGAGATCGTCAACAAGGTCGATAGCGGTGCCAGCAAGCGCAAGGCCGCCGAGCTGAACGAAAAAGCGCCGTACGACGTGCTGATCGTTGGTGGTGGCCCGGCCGGCGCCTCGGCGGCCATCTACGCTGCGCGTAAGGGCATCCGCACCGGTATCGTTGCCGAGCGCTTCGGTGGCCAGGTGATGGATACCGTCGGCATCGAGAACTTCATCTCCGTGCCCTACACCGAAGGCCCCAAGCTGGTTGCCAGCCTGGAGCAACACGTGAAGGAGTACGAGGTTGACGTGATTACCGAGCAAAAGGCCGCCAGCCTGGAAACTGGTGACTACGTCGAGATTGGCCTGGAAAGCGGCGCCACCCTGCGCAGCCGTTCTGTCATTCTGGCGACCGGCGCGCGCTGGAGAGAAATGAACGTGCCCGGTGAGCAGGAATACCGCGGCAAGGGCGTGGCCTACTGCCCACACTGTGACGGCCCGCTGTTCAAGGGCAAACGCGTAGCCGTGATTGGCGGGGGCAACTCCGGTATCGAGGCCGCGATTGACCTGGCCGGTATCGTCGAGCACGTCACCGTGCTGGAGTTTGCCGACACCCTGCGCGCCGACGAGGTACTGCAGCGCAAGGCACGCTCGATGAAAAACATCGAGATCATCAAGAACGCGCAAACCACTGAGGTTCGCGGCGACGGCAACAAGGTCGTCGGTCTGACCTACAAGGACCGCAGCAACGACGAGCTCAAGCAGGTCGACGTCGCAGGTATCTTTGTGCAGATCGGCTTGGTGCCCAACACCGAGTGGCTGAAGGACAGCGAGCTGAACCTGACCCGCTTTGGTGAGATCGAGATCGATGCGCGTGGCGCTACCAACCTCGACGGCGTATTCGCCGCGGGCGACGTGACCACCGTGCCGTTCAAGCAGATCATCATCGCCATGGGCGCCGGCTCCACGGCATCGCTGGCCGCCTTCGACCACCTGATCCGCACGCCGGACCCGGCGCAGGTCGAGCAGAGCGAAGCCGTCACGGCCTAAGCAGTAGACGGACCCCAAAAAGGCAGCCTATGGCTGCCTTTTTTATTCGTGAGTCCGCTTTATTCGCCCATCCAGAAACGCTCAAGATTCTTGAAAGGCCAGTCCTGCGGGTCTTCACGAGCCTGGATACGCTCGCTTTCGTCCGGCTCTGCCAGGTTGATCAGCTTCACCGGGACCGCCTGCTTCAGCGTTGCCGAGTAAAAAACCCGAACGTGCGGAAGCAAAAGCGCACCGGCGTTTTGCTCAACCACCACCCCCAGGCGACCTGAGGTCAGCCGCACCAGCGAGCCTACCGGGTAGATACCCAGCATGCGCACAAACAGTTGGAACAACTTAGGGTCAAAATGCCCCTGCCAACTCGCCATGCGGCTGAGAGACTCGGACGGGTCCCAACCGGCCTTGTAAGGGCGGTTGGAAGTAATGGCGTCATACACGTCGCAGATAGCGCCCATGCGCGCCATCATGCTGATCTGCTCTGCCGGCAGGCGCTCAGGGTAGCCGCTGCCGTCCATTTTCTCGTGATGATACAGACAGACATCCAGCACCGGTTCGGGGACGTCCTGCCACGCCTGCAGCAGTTTGTAGCCCTCCAGCGGATGCTGACGCATGACGTCGAATTCCTGGTCGGTCAGCCGGCCCGGCTTGTTCAGCACTTCCTCGGGCATCATCGCCTTACCGAGGTCGTGCAACAGCCCAGCCATGCCCGCATCCCGCACTGCGGCTTCGTCCAGCCCGGCCGCGCGCGCCAGCCCTACCATCAGAGCGGCTACGGCAACCGAGTGCAGGTAGGTGTACTCATCCTTATGCTTGATACGTGCCACGCTGAGCAGCGCGTGGGGGTTGCGAGCCAGGGAGCGGTTCATATCCTCAACCAGGTCCTGCAGCCCCTCAGTATCCAGCGCCTTGCCCAGACGTACTTCCTGAAACATGCTGCGCACCGCCTGTTTGCCATGGCGAAAAATGGCTTTGGCGCGCAGCACCTCCTCTTCCAGCGCTACGCTGACCGGCAGCTCCGGCGCCACCGACGGCATTTCGGCAGTGGGCACTTCAGCGCTGGGGCAAGGGGCAGAACCGGTTTCAGGGGCAGAATCGGGCGCGGCGCTGCTGGTTGGGTTAGGAGCAACGTCAGCGCCTTTGGCAGTATCGATCACCACTTCGGTGATAGAACTGTGCACGATGGTCTCGAGGGTCTTGTCGTCCTCGATCAACAACTTGCGGCTCCAAAAAGGATGATCCAGCCAGGAGCCACAAAACTGGTCTACAAACATGCCCTTACGCAGGGCAGCAGTCGAAATCTTCTTGAGCATGCTCGGTTACGGCCTTTAATGATTGTTGTGCCGCGTATCCGTACAGCCCGCCTCGGCACGGCGTTGCGTGCGCTGCGGATGACTCCCTCACTATGATGACAATATGCCATTGGCCGAGCGCCTTTTCCAGCGTGCCGCGCAACCTGAATCAGCTCTCCGGCGTCAGCGGCGCATCAAAGTCTGCTCCCATTTCATCGGTCAACTCGTCCGGGTCAAACCGCAGCAAGCAGCCTTCTCCCAAAGTGGGCGGCAGGCTGGCCGCGCCAGCGGCCAGCGGGCCCAGCTCTTCTTCATCGCTCATTTAGGGGCTCCATGCTCGTTATAGGTTTGCATGGCACGCAGAATGTCACGGCGGCTGATCTGCCCTACCAGCCTGCCCTCGTCCACCACGGGCAAGCGTCGGCGACGCATATTGATAAAGTGCTCGGCCGCCTTGACGATATCGGCGTCCGCATCGATGGTCTCAACAACCACTGTCATCACCGAAGCCACACTGCCGCCAGCCTCTTCGAAATAACTGCCGGCCAGAATGCCCTTAAGGCAATCACCTTCAGACAACAGCCCGACCAGATGCCCATCGGCGTCGAGTACCGGGGCGCCGGAAATGCGATGGGCCAGTAGGCGGTCGATGGCACGAAACAGATCCATCTCGGGGGAAAAGGTGACCAGGTCCGTGGTCATGTAATCACGTACTTTGACGGATTTGAGCATAAAGCCTCCTGTGAGGGTGTGCAGGGGAAGCACTGATTACTTCCGCACGCCTTCTGCGAGTGCTCAAGCGTGCACGTACTTCCCTAGCGTCTCGACACTAACGCCGGCAACACAAACGTCCCTCTACAGCTTAGCTGAACACCACCGTCTTGTTGTCGTGTACCAGCACCCGATCTTCCAGGTGATAGCGCAGCCCGCGCGACAGCACCATCTTTTCCACATCCTTGCCTAACCGCACCATGTCTTCAGCATTGTTGCGATGGGTGATACGCACCACATCCTGCTCGATGATCGGCCCGGCATCGAGTTCTTCTGTCACATAGTGGCAGGTCGCCCCAATCAGCTTGACCCCACGCTGGGCGGCTTGGTGATAAGGCCGTGCGCCAACGAAGGACGGCAAAAAACTGTGATGAATATTGATAATGCGGTGTGCGTAACGCTCGCACAGGGCCGGCGGCAAAATCTGCATATAGCGCGCCAGCACAATACACTCGGCCTCTTGCTCTTCAACCAGTCGAGTAACTTCAGCAAACGCCGGCTCTTTGTCTTTCGGATCGACTGGAACATGATGAAAGGGAATACCGTGCCACTCCACCATGCTGCGCAAATCGTCATGGTTGGATATGACACTGCTGATGTCACAGTCCAGTTCACCGCTGTGCCAACGGTGCAACAAGTCGGCCAGACAGTGGGACTCGCGACTGGCCATCAACACCACTTTCTTACGCACTGCCGAGTCACTTACTCGCCAGTCCATTTGAAACTCTCGGGCGATCGGCGCGAAGGCAGTGCGCAGCCCTTCCAGGTCAAACGGCAGGGAATCAGCGCGAATCTCATGGCGCATGAAAAACCAACCGGACAAGTTATCCGAATGATGATTGGCTTCGGTAATCCAGCCGTTATAGGTTGCCAGTACGTTACTGACCTTGGCGACGATGCCAACCCGATCCGGGCAGGCGATTACCAGCCTGAAAGTGCGCATTTGCTCTCCTGTGGCGTGCGATTTTCAAAAGACAGTGCCCGTATCACTTGAACAGGACATTTCGGGCCGCGACATTCTACCCTGTTGCCCCTGTTTGCGTGCGGACTAATTCGGTCATTAAGGCGTCAGGCAGAGCGGCGCAAACGAAGACAAGCACTATCGCTGCTTTGGTGATGTTACAGCGCGTTGCGGCGGAGAAAGACATGACATCGAAAACATAAAAACGCCGATTGTGGCACGCTGGGATAGACAACAACTTATTGTAGGTTCAGCAGGCATAACCTATTATTCTTTTCGTCCTGATTATCAAACTAGACATAAAGGAAACTATCCCATGTCCATGCTGCAAGAATACCGAAACATCGAAGAACAGATCCGCGAACTTAAAGAGCGTCTGAACTCGATGTCCAATGATGACAAACTTAAGAAAGAAATCGAGTTCGAAGAAAAGCTGCGCAGCCTGATGGGCCAGTACAACAAGTCGCTGAAAGATGTGGCTGCCATTCTTGACCCGGACAACAAACTGGCGGCCCCCAAGGGCAAAGCTGCTGGCGGCGCCAAGCGCGCGCGCAAGGTTAAGCAGTACAAAAACCCGAACACCGGCGAGGTTATCGAAACCAAAGGCGGCAACCACAAGACTCTGAAGGCCTGGAAAGAAAAGTACGGCGCCGACACTGTCGAGTCCTGGGTCACCATCCTGGGCTGATAGCCGCAGTGGTCGACAAACCCGATGCCGTTGCATCGGGTTTTTTTATGCTCAACGCCCCACCACTACGCCACCCGAAGACGCTCAGGCAGAGCCGATACCCAACCGAGCTGCCTGCTGCAGCGCGTATGCGCGCCAACTGTGCAACAACGCTTGCTCAGACGCGCCCAGTGTCGGCAACAGGCTATCAATTTCCTGGAGGAAAGCAGGCAGGGTGATAGGTGCGCCCCCTGCCACGCCCGACAACCGGGCTGCGCACCATGCATCCCACTGCTGCTGCTCCTGCGCGCTCAGACTGTCCGGGAAATTACGCGCCCGATAGCGCGGCAACATGTCCACTAGTCGCTGATCACGCAAGGGCCAGCGCATCGCGCCCAAAGCAGCACCGTCGGCCTCGCGGATAGCCGCCATCAATCGACGATCGGCATCACTGAGAAATCCATCGTAGAGCTGAACCTCGGCGTCCTGTTCGACGCTGTCGCCCGTTGGCTGCTCCTGATAAATCTCTGCCAGCACGCCTTGCCCCTGGCCACGCCAGGCAGCCAGTTGCTCGGCACGTTTGAGCATCAGCGGCAGGTCCAGCTGCAAGCGCGCTATATCGGCAGGTAGCAGCACCTTGGTGTCCGCCAGCACCGGACACTTGTTAATGTGAACCAGCTTGAGTCCAGGACGCAGCTGCCCCTCGGGCAGATCCTCGGTGCGCGTATACAAACGTTCGCGCACCTGCTCGGCCGGCACATCCGTCAGCGCAGCCGGGTCCACCGCCAAGTCATAGACAATCACCGCATTACGGTTGACCGGGTGCCAGCCAAGCGGCAGCACCAGCGACAGGCCGCTACGCTCGCGCCCAAAACGACCCGAGACATGCACCAACGGCCGCACTTGTTGCAGGTCGATGAAGTCGGCCACGCGGCGCTTGTCACGTAACCCCAGCAGGTAATCAAACAACCGCGGCTGCGCCCGCTTGAGCAGCCGTGCCATGGCGATGGTGGCGCGCACATCGGCCAGCGCGTCGTGTGCTTGGCCGTGGTCGATACCGTTGGCGGCGGTGAGCAGCTCGAGTCGCAAGCTGGTAAAGCCGTCTACCTGTGGCCATTCGATACCCTCAGGACGCAGCGCGTGGGCAGCACGCAAGGCGTCGAGCAAGTCCCAGCGACTATTGCCGCCCTGCCATTCACGGGCGTAGGGATCATGGAAGTTGCGGTACAACGAGAAGCGCGTCATCTCGTCGTCAAAACGCAGGTTGTTGTAGCCGACCGTGCAGGTGCCAGGCTGCATCATCTGCTCATGCAGGCGCTGAATAAAGTCCGCTTCCGGCAGTCCGCTGGCCAGGCGCTGCGGGGTAATGCCGGTGACCAGGCAAGCCTGCGGGTGCGGCAGCACATCGGCCGGCAGCTGGGCGTCGATACACAAGGGTTCGCCCATCTCTTCCAGCTCGGCGTTGGTCGCAATACCCGCCACCTGCAGCGGGCGGTCGCGTCGTGGATCAATGCCGGTTGACTCGAAGTCGTACCAGAAAAAGCGCTTGGTCATGTGTCCCCCTGCTGGCAAAGCGGCAGGGTAACGCACCTTACCGCGTCAGGCACCCGTAAAGTCGCCGAACGTGAAGTAACGCTGCAACGCTCTGGCAAGCCCGGCGAAGGCCTCGCGGTTATGGCTGATGCTGAACCCACAATCGTAATGGCCGGGCGCAACATCAGCACGACACCAGCGACTGCGCGCACGAAACCGAATGACACGGGGATACTCCTTGGCACTCATCTCGGGAAGATGCAGCTCCAGGTGGTATTCCTCATTGAGCATGACCGGCAACGCGCAAATCAACATGACGCCGTGGGGGGACAAGTTGCCAATGTAGCCAAACGGCCGCCCGGTCAGACTGTTGATCACCGCCAGATAGGCACTGAGCTGATGACGCGGTATGCGCCGCTGTTCTGGCGTGGGTATGGGGTCGGAGCCGGGCAGCAATTGCATCTCAGCACTGCTCGGCAATCTGTTGGCGGACCGCCGCCTCGGCCTCGCGCACGCGCGCAGGGCTGACCTCTACCCGCTTACCTTGAGCATCCTCTTCATACCAATAGGTACGGCGCTGAAAATCAGCCAGTCGCTGGCGCAATTGCTGGCAGCGCGCCGCCTGTTGCTGCCGACGTGCGGCCAACTGGGCATTGCGTTGCTCGCGCTCAGCGGCACGCACCTCCAGGAGCCGCTGCATATCGGCCTCACCATCACGCACGTGCTGATCTCGCTCGATCACCTGGGGGCGCACCTCAATCGCCTCAGCGCCGGGCCTGGCGCGCTCGCCAAAATGCACTTGCCCGTTGGCATCTACCCAGCGGTAGATCTCAGCGTGCAGCGGCAGGCTGGCGCCACAACAGAGCAGCAGCAGAAGCAGGCGCATGGATGTGCTTACCCCGATCGAACGAACAGGCCTCTGAGCATAGCGGACGGCCACTATCGAGCCAAGCGCTCAATCGGCGGCGCGCGGCGGCACCGGCCGGGCCGGATCGTAATGCCCCAGTTGACGCAAGGTCTCCAGCCGTGCGGCTGCCCGGTAGCTGTATTCGCTGGACGGATAGCTGTCGAGCATGAAGCGGTACGTCTGAATTGCATCCAGGTACAACGACTGCCGTTCCAGGCACTGACCGCGCAGCAGCGAGATTTCCGGCTGCAGATAAGGCCGTGACCGGATGCCCCGCTCCGTGCGAGACAACTCGAGCATTGCCTTACTGCAGTCGCCCTCGGCATAGGCCTGGTAAGCGTCATCCAGGTGCCCCTTATAGGCGGTCGACGCACACCCGCTCAACACCACAGCCAGGGTTCCGACTGGCCAGAATCTATTCATATTCACCTCCGCTAATGGCTCTATATCGGCAGCTGCTCGCCGATCTGCAGCGCGCCAAGCCATGACCCAGATCAGTGCAAAGCCAAGCCAACTTGGCTAGGCTGAACGTTCCCGACCAGAGCCTTGGACAACAGGAGTCAACCGTATGGACATTCGCCATATGCTCGTAGTGGTAGATGCCACCCGAGAGGAACAACAACCGGCCCTGGAGCGCGCCGCACAATTGCTTGAACACTACACCGAAGCACGCCTCACCCTGATGCTTTGCGACTATATTCCAGCGTTGGACGGCGGCGTGTTGTTTGAGTCCCATGCCCTCGAAAAAGCACGCGAATCGCTGCTCGCCCACCACAAGAGCTACCTGGAGCAGCTGGCCGCGCCGCTGCGCAGCAAAGGCGTACAAATCGACACCACGGCAATCTGGGGTAAGCGCCTGGACCGCCATGTGCTGCGTGAAGTGCAGGCCCGTCGGCCCGATCTGGTACTGAAAACCAGCCACCAGCGCAACCCGCTCAAGCGCCTGCTCCTGAGCGCCGCCGACTGGCAGCTGATTCGCTACTGCGAAGTGCCGCTGTGGCTGGTCAAGCATGGCGACAACACGCTCAGCCAGGTGTGCGCCAGTGTCGACCCACTGCACAGCGCCGACAAACCCGCGGCGCTGGACAACAAGCTGGTCGCGTGCGGCTACCAACTCAGTCAGCAACTCAAAGCGCAGCTACACCTGGCTCACTGCTACACACCGCTGCCACGCACCATGGTGTTCGACGCCAGCGTGATTGCCGACTACGAAGGCTACGCCAAGGAAGTAAAACAGCATCACGCCACCGCCTTCAGCCAGCTACTGGCACGCTCGCCGGCTGAGGGCGTGACGTCTCATTTGCTTGAAGGGGATCCGGAAGAAGCCCTGCCGGGCTTTGTCGAGGAGCAGAAGATTGACTTGCTGATCATGGGCGCGGTATCGCGCTCACGACTGGAAAGCGCGCTGATCGGCCACACCGCCGAACGGCTGATTGATGCCACGCCCTGCGACCTGCTGATTATCAAGCCAGACGGTTTCGTCGACCCTAGCAAGCCCTAGGGCCTGTTGACGTTTCGTTCACCCGCCTGCCCAGCGCTGACCGCTGCCTGGGCCAGCGCGGTAATCTCCTGCCAGCGCCCCGCCGCGATCAGCTGTGGCGGCGCTATCCAACTGCCGCCTGCCGCCATCACATTCGGCAGCGTCAGATAAGCGCGAAGGTTGTCGGCCGTCACCCCGCCCGTGGGGCAAAACGCCGCGTCGCGAAATGGGCCGGCAAAGGCCTTCAGCAGGCCAACTCCGCCCGCTATCTCTGCCGGAAAAACCTTGAAACGACGGTAACCAAGCCGATACCCCTGCATGAGTTCAGATGCTGTGGCGATCCCCGGCAGCAGGGGGATCTGAGCGTCACAGCCCAGTTCCAGCAGTTCCTGGGTAACGCCCGGCGTCACGACAAAGGCAGCGCCAGCGGCCTGCACAGCGGCAAACTGGCTAGCGTCCAACACAGTGCCGGCCCCCACCGTCAGTGACGGGCGCTCAGCTCGCAACAGGGCGATAGCGTCAATGCCGAGCGGCGTGCGCAGGGTGATTTCCAGCGTGTTGATACCACCGGCACTCAAGGCATCGGCCAGCGGTAGCACGTCTGCCATACGCTCGATATTCAGCAACGGCAACAGACGGCAGTCGGCGAACAGGCTATCGAGCAAACGGGTCTTTTCAGGCAGCGACATCAGTGTCCTCAGGCTTGGTCCAGGCAATAGTGAATTTCCAGCGGCGCGTGCAAAAACGCCGCTATCGGGCAATCCAGCGGGTCGCGCTCCAGCGCCCCGATCAAAACCTGCAATTTCTGCTCGCCGCTGATCGCCAGTAGCTGACGGCGCGCGGAGTGTAACGCACGCCCGGTCAGGGTCAACCTTGGCGATCCATCTGCCGCCAGTGTCGCCGCGCATAATGCGCCAGCGTCGGGCTCTAGCCATTGGCTTAACTGCGGTTGGCGGGGAAACAGCGAGGCGGTGTGGCCATCCAACCCCATACCCAGAACCACAACATCCAGAGGCGTCCAGCGAGCCAGCGCATTATCCGCCAGCGCCGCGTCCTGCGCAGGGCTATCGCCCTGATACAACGCCTGCCACTGCAACCGGTCAAACACCGGCTGCAGATGCCTGCGCAACAATCGCTCGTTACTCTCAGATTGATCAGCGGCCACCCACCGCTCATCGACCAGAGTCAGTTTGACCTGCTCCCACTCAAGCACATGGCATGCCAGCGCCTTGAGAAAAGGGATGGGGCTGCGACCGCCGGACAAGGCCAGCCTGGCCTGCCCGCGCGCTGCCTGGGCCTCGCGTAGCGACATCGCCACGGATTCGGCCAGCACGCGCGCCTGCGCCGCCGGCGACGGTGTCTGCACCCAGCCAACGCCACGTTCGCGCAGTGCGGCCAGCAGTGCGCTACTCACTGATCCGCATCCTGCAGTCCGGCGGTAAAGACACTGGCACCCAGCTCCGCCGAGCTGGCTTGCGCCCGCATGAACGCAAAGAGCTCACGGCCCCAGCCCCGGCGCACCGTCTGCGGGCAAGATGCCGCATCGCGCTGCTGCCAGCCAGCCGCGTCGACCTGTAAGGTGCCGGCCTCGGCATCAAGGCTGAGCACATCGCCATCTCGCAAGCGCGCGATGGCGCCACCCTCCAGTGCCTCAGGGCACAAATGAATAGCCGCCGGCACCTTGCCCGAGGCGCCGGATAGTCGGCCATCGGTCACCAATGCGACTCGGTGACCACGATCCTGGAGCGCGCCCAGGTAGGGCATCAACCGATGCAACTCAGGCATGCCGTTTGCTGCCGGCCCCTGAAAGCGCACCACCGCAATGACGTCGCGGGCCAGCTCACCGGCCTCAAAGGCCGCGACAAAGGCTTCCTGACTATCGAAAACGCGGCACGGCGCGGTTACCCGACGATGCTCCGGCGCCACGGCCGACACCTTGACCACGCCACGCCCCAGCTCGCCATCAAGCATACGCAGGCCGCCATCAGCGGCGAAAGGCGCACTGATCGGCCGCAGTACGCTATCGTCCAGGCTTTGCTGCGGACCATCGCGCCAGGCAAGTTCACCATCGAGCAGATAAGGCTCCTGGCAGTAGCGCGCCAACCCGGCGCCCGCGACGGTATCTACCTCTTCATGTAACAGCCCCGCCGCCAGCAGCTCGCGAAACAGCCAGGCGGTACCGCCAGCGGCCTGAAACTGGTTAATATCTGCCTTGCCGCTGGGGTAAATGTGCGCGAGCGTCGGCACCACCTGTGACAGGTCTGCCATATCCTGCCAACGCAGTTGCAAGCCAGCTGCCTGACCAATGGCCACCAGATGCAGCGTCAGGTTGGTTGAGCCACCGGTCGCCAGCAGCATTACCACGGCGTTGATCAACGCCCGTTCATCCAGCACCTGACACAGACTGCCCTGCCCCGCCCTCGCCAAGGACACCGCAGCCTTGGCAGCCGCCTTGCTAAGGGCGTCACGCAGCGGCGTATCTGGCGCCACAAAGGACGCGCCCGGCAGTTGCAGGCCCATGGCTTCCAGCAGCATCTGGTTGGTGTTGGCGGTGCCGTAGAAGGTGCACGTGCCGGGGCTGTGATACGAGGCGCTCTCGGCAGCCAGCAGCTGTTCACGATCCACCTTGCCCTCGGCGTACAACTGACGCACGCGCACCTTCTCACTATTTGCCAAACCGCTCGGCATTGGGCCGGAGGGCACAAAGACAACCGGCAGATGGCCAAAGCGTAGCGCGCCGAGCAGCAGCCCAGGCACGATCTTGTCGCAGATGCCAAAGCACAAGACGCCATTGAACATGTTGTGCGACAACGCCACCGCCGTGCCCATGGCAATGACATCGCGGCTGGCCAGCGATAGCTCCATCCCTGGCTCGCCCTGGGTTACACCATCGCACATAGCCGGCACGCCGCCTGCCACCTGGCCGGTGGCACCGATGCTTCTCAGGTATTCACGCAGCAGCTGCGGATAGCGCTCATAGGGCTGATGTGCCGACAACATGTCGTTATAGGCGCTGACCATACCAACGTTGACCTGGTCGATCAGCCGGATACGATCCTTGTCCTGCGCCGGGCAGGCCGCCATGCCGTGGGCCAGATTGCCGCAGGACAAGCCGCTGCGCCCTGCCGGCGCCTGGGCCATCTGCGCCAGATAGGCCGCCCTGGAAACGCGACTGCGCGCGCGCAACCGCTCTGTTACCGCCATTACCTCAGGGTGCATGACTACCGCTCCGTTCACTGTCAACCTACCCGTTCAACGGCATTATGGTCTATTGTAGGGCGCAGCCAAAACCCACCGAACAAGGACCTTTGCATGTCATTGCGCCGCACCAAGATCGTTGCCACCCTCGGGCCCGCCAGTAGCAGCCCGGAACGTATTGCCGAGCTGATTAACGCTGGCATGAACGTGGCCCGATTGAACTTCTCCCACGGCAGCGCAGACGAGCACCGCCAGCGCGCCCGTCTGGTGCGCGAAATTGCTGCCGAGAACGGTCAGCACGTAGCCCTGCTAGGCGACCTACAGGGCCCAAAAATTCGCATCGGACGGTTTGCCGACGGCCCAATCAGCCTGGATGTGGGAGACCACTTCCGCCTGTCCACCACTCACGGACTGGAAGACGGCAACCAAGACGTCGTAGGTCTGGACTACCCGGACCTGGTCAAGGACTGCCGCGCCGGTGACGAGCTACTGCTGGACGATGGTCGCGTGGTGCTGCAGGTTGAGAGTGTCGGCCGCGATGAAGTGCGCTGTCGCGTCACCACCGGTGGCCCGCTGTCCAACAACAAGGGCATCAACCGCCGTGGTGGCGGCCTGTCTGCTGCTGCACTGACCGACAAGGACCGCGCCGACATCAACCTCGCCGCCGAACTGCAGATGGAATACGTAGCGGTCTCCTTCCCGCGTGACGCCGCCGACATGGAACTGGCGCGCAAGCTGCTGCGTGATGCCGAATCCGACGCCTGGCTGGTGGCCAAGATCGAGCGCGCCGAAGCGGTTGCCGATGACGAGGCACTCGACGGCCTGATTCAGGCAAGCGACGCCGTCATGGTTGCCCGTGGCGACCTGGGCGTGGAGATTGGCGACGCCGAGCTGGTCGGTATCCAGAAGCACATCATCAGCCGTGCTCGCAAGCAGAACAAGGTCGTGATCACCGCCACCCAGATGATGGAATCCATGATTGCCAGCCCCATGCCGACCCGCGCTGAGGTATCCGACGTCGCCAACGCCGCGCTGGACTACACCGATGCGGTCATGCTGTCAGCCGAAAGCGCCGCCGGCGATTACCCGGTCGAAGCAGTGCGCGCCATGAGCCGCGTTTGCTTAGGCGCCGAAAAGCAGCCGGTCAGCAAGAAGTCCGGCCACCGCCTTTACCAGACCTTCGAGCGCTGTGATGAAACCGTGGCACTGGCCGCCATGTATGCCGGCAACCACTTCCCGGGCGTGACCGCGATCATCACCCTGACCGAGAGCGGCTACACCCCGCTGATCATGTCGCGTATCCGCTCGCACCTGCCGATCTTCGCGCTGTCGCCCAACGCCCAGACACTGGGTCGGGTCACGCTGATGCGCGGTGTGCAGGCCATCCCGTTCAACCCGGCGGAGCTGCCCTCCAGCGAGATCAACCAGCAAGCCGTCAACCGGCTGCTGGCCGCAGGCCATGTGCAGCCGGGTGACTGGGTCATCCTGACCAAGGGCGACGTCTATAACTCCCGTGGCGGCACCAACTCCATGAAGCTGCTGCACGTAGGCGAAGAGCTGGTGTAACAACCGGCTGGCATCGGCGTCCTCTGGTGGACACCACCAAGGACCCGATGCCATGCTTTCTACCCTGCTGCCGGCCCAGCGCCTGCTGGACCGCACCCAAACCCTCGACTTTCTCGCCCCACTGCTGATCCGCCTGTATCTGGCACCGATCATGTGGATGGCCGGCACCCGCAAACTCGCCCATATCGAGTCGACCATCAGCTGGTTTGAGCACGGCCTCGGCCTGCCCTTCCCCGAGTTGCTGGCCTGGCTGGCGACCCTCACCGAAGTCGTAGGCGCAATACTGCTGCTGATCGGCTTTGCGACTCGCTGGATCAGCATCCCGCTGATGATCACCATGCTGGTAGCCGCCTTTGCCGTACATTGGCCGTACGGCTGGTCAGCCATCGCGGATCCCAGCTCGCTTTTCGCCAATGACCGCGTAGCCGCCTCCGCCGAGAAGCTGGCACGCGCCAAGGCCCTGTTGCAGGAGCACGGCAACTACGACTGGCTGACCAGCAGCGGCCGCCTGGTTATCCTCAACAATGGCATCGAGTTCGCCGCCACCTACTTCATTCTGCTGCTGAGCCTGTTCTTCACTGGCGGCGGGCGTTGGGTGAGTGTTGATTACTGGTTCAAGCGCCGCCTGCAAGGGGTGTGAAACACCCACAAAAAAGCCCCGCTCAGCGGGGCTTTTTCTTATACGGCGAAGCGCTTACTCCACTTCAACCGCCAGGCTCTTATCGGCAATCTTCTTCTGCCAGATCTGCGGCCCAGTAATGTGCGCAGACTCACCGGTGGTGTCCACCGCCACGGTGACCGGCATGTCTTTGACCTCGAACTCGTAGATCGCTTCCATGCCCAGTTCCGGGAAGGCCAGTACGTCGGCTTTCTTGATTGCCTGAGCAACCAGGTACGCCGCACCACCGACTGCCATCAGATACACCGCCTTGTGATCCTTGATCGCTTCGATGGCGATCGGGCCACGCTCGGACTTGCCGATCATGCCCAGCAGACCGGTCTGGTCGAGGATCTGACGGGTGAACTTGTCCATACGGGTTGCCGTGGTCGGGCCAGCGGGTCCAACGACCTCGTCACGGACCGGATCAACCGGGCCCACGTAATAGATGAAGCGGCCTTTCAGATCGACCGGCAGTTGCTCACCCTTGTTGAGCATGTCGACCATGCGCTTGTGCG
>CERX01018657.1_pt1 | contig 15138 bp, 11 predicted proteins | sample 350251 | NCBI WGS metagenome assembly CERX01 (sample SAMEA2621044, study PRJEB7988) | marine metagenome | biome: marine biome (ENVO:00000447); feature: deep chlorophyll maximum layer (ENVO:xxxxxxxx); material: "saline water (ENVO:00002010), including plankton (ENVO:xxxxxxxx)" | depth 50 m
TCGGTCATGCGGTAATTGAAGCCCAGCTCGATCTGCTGGTAATACCAGGGGCCATCAGACTCACCGACCATCAGCGACGGATCACGGGTAATACCGTGACTGCGGTACAGCGCCATGCGCGCCGCCAGCGTTTCATCATTGGTGACCGCCATGCCGCCTTCGGCGGTAGTGATGATTTTCACCGGATGAAAGCTGAAAATAGTGATGTCGCTGAAGCGACCGCTACCCACATAGTCACCCTGGTAGCGCCCACCAATGGCGTGCGAGGCATCCTCGATCACGGCAAAGTCGAAGCGTTTGGCCAGCGTGCCAATGGCCTGCATGTCGCAGGGCTGGCCGCACAGGTGCACCGCCACCACTACCTTGGGCAGCCGCCCCTGCTTCTCGGCCTCAATCAGCTTGTGCTCAAGGGCCACCGGACACAGGTTATAGGTACGCGGATCAATGTCGACAAAGTCCACCTGCGCGCCACAGTAAAGAGCGCAGTTGGCCGATGCCACAAAGGTCACCGGAGAGGTCCAAAGCCAATCGCCCTGCCCCAGCTCCAGCGCCAGACAGGCAATATGCAGCGCCGAGGTCGCACTGTTGACCGCCACCGCGTGAGTCGCACCGACCTTGCTGGCCAGAGCCTGCTCAAACTGCGGCACCATGGGGCCCTGCGTCAGAAAGTCCGAGCGCAGGACAGCAACCACTGCCTCGATATCCTGCTCGCTGATCTCCTGGCGTCCGTAGGGGATCATCTATCAGATACTCCCGATCTTTTCTCGGTTAACGTCGATCCACTCCTGCAACTGAGCGTCGGTCATCCACTCGCTGTTGTTGTCACTGGCGTAGACAAAGCCCTCAGGCACCTTCTTGCCATCCTTGATCCGCTTGGGGCAGGTAGCCCACTCGTGGATGGTCGGCAGAATCTTGAAGTGCTCGGGATACTCGTAGGTGTAGTAAGCATCTTCAGCGCTGATCATCTGCTCGTGCAGCTTCTCGCCAGGGCGAATACCGATAACCTCCTGACGGGCATCCGGCGCAACCACCCGCGCCAGATCGGTCACTTTCATCGAAGGGATCTTCTTCACGTAGATCTCGCCCCCTTCCATGTCGGCAAAGGCATGCCAGACCAGCTCAACGCCTTCTTCCAGGGAGATCATGAAGCGCGTCATGCGCTCATCGGTGATCGGCAGCACCCCCTTGTCCTTGATCGACATGAAGAACGGAATGACCGAACCGCGCGAGCCCATGACATTACCGTAGCGAACCACGGAAAAACGGGTGCCGTGCTCGCCCGAGTAGGAGTTGCCGGCAACAAACATCTTGTCGGACGCAAGCTTGGTCGCGCCGTACAGGTTGATCGGCGAGCTGGCCTTATCGGTGGACAGAGCGACAACACCTTTGACGCCCTTGTCGATACAGGCGTCGATCAGGTTCATCGCGCCGTTGATGTTGGTTTTAACGCACTCAAACGGGTTGTACTCGGCGGTCGGCACAATCTTGGTTGCAGCGGCATGGACCACATAGTCCACGCCATCCAGCGCCCGGTACAGGCGGTCTTTGTCGCGCACATCGCCGATAAAGAAACGCAGGCGCGGGTCGCCTTCATACTTCTTCGCCATATCCCATTGCTTCATTTCATCACGGGAGAAGATGATGATCTTCTTCGGGTTGAAGCGCTCCAGCGTCATGGGGACAAAGGTGTTGCCGAACGAGCCAGTGCCGCCGGTGATTAAAATGGTCTTGTTGGTCAGCATGGGGATCCCCTTCAGAGCAGATGCGTTTGGATGGCACGAGCAACCCGCTCGTTGGCCATACGATCACGAGAGCCAAAAACCCAAGCGAAGTAGGCTTCGCGCTGGGCAGCGTAAGCAGCCTGATCGGCCATGGCACGGTCCAGTACAGTTGAAAAATCCGGCGACTGATCACCGATATACAGCTTAGGACCGCAATCATACAGGGTAAGCAACTGCGACAGGTCGTCGGGATGCATGGCTTCGCGTTCGCCAATCTGGCGTATGACGTCTCGCGAGCACTCCGGGGTTTCTATCATCAACTGCGGAATATCATAGAACAACGCCTCCTCGCTGGGCGAGTTGGCATCAGAGACCACCAGATCTGACACCGAAAGCACCTCCGACAAGGCGCACTCGCTCAAATCCAAGAAAGCGTTTCCACGTTTCTGAATCAGCGCGCGCACCCGTTTGAAGCTGTCCCTATCAGCGCGGCGAGAGGTCAGCGACTGGCTTGGATGAGGACGCAGGATCAAATTGAATTGCGGCGCTGCAGTATTCACCAACTGCTCCGCTGCTCGCTGCCAGGAACCAAACCCCCGCCGGCTTGAGGTGTAAAGCACTGTCTGGCGCTGCGGATCCAGTCCTAACCGCTGTAGCACTGCTGCACGCTGCTGCGAAGAGCGTTCCGGATACTCGCAAAATGGCAGAAAGCCAGTGTCGACGATATTGAGTTTTGCAGCTTCGGGAAAGCGCTCAAGCATGGCCTTCATGCGCGGCCCGATAACACACAAGAGGTCAAAGTGACTGTTGCGTAACAGTGCCTCTTTGCTAAGCATCATGTACGTACCATGAAAGACAGTGCCCTTTTTTGCACTATACGGCTTGAGGAATTCGCCATAGGGCGAGCCCGTCACAATTGCCTCCGCTTCCTTCAGCAGCCTGTTTCCTCGCACCAAAAAGCCGAATCGTTTGGAGTAACGAGACACGTCCAAATCCGGATACAGGCGTTCAAAAGCGCGTAACGTCGAAGTGCGGTTAGACACGAAAGTGCCAGGCAGCGCCCGCGCAACCTGGGCCAAGTGCGGTACCGCCTGAAACATTTTGGAAAAATAGACAACGTTATTAACTGTCAAAAGTCACTCCCTGCCGTCCTCGGCATCCGTCGCCAGGCTATCCGGTTGGCCAACATTGCTGGACCGTTCCATAAATCCGTCCGCACAAACTCAAAGACAGCGATCAGCCAGAAATTGATGTTGCGTGAGGCATTCGCTCGTCGAGCCATGCGGCAAGCGGGCTTCCCTGTGGCCAGTTACGAATAAAGCGTTGGCGGTCGCGCTGCCAGGCCAACTGCCAGCTGCGGTCACTGCGATGCTCTTTCATTGCGTCCAGGTCGATCAGCGATACGCGCCCTTGGTACCAGAGCAGATTGGTGGCCTTCAGGTCCCCGTGACTAATACGGGCCTGCACCAATTGCCCAAACAGGGTCAGCATAGCGTCCGCCGTTTGCGGCGAAGGGACAACCTGGCCATCCACTCCCAGATGCTGCAACAGGTCGACGCCCGCGCAATAATCAGTAATCAGCCAGGCACGATGCCGCAGCGGGCCAAAGCGTTGTTCGATCATCGCAAGCGGCGCCGGGGTGGCAATACCAAGAAATTGCAGGCGATGCGCGGCCAGCCAGGAGTGCCACGCTCGGCTGGGCCGCCAGAAGCGCTTGAACCAGTGGGCCACGCTTTTAATGTTGTAGCGTTTGATCACCAGCTCGCGCCCCTGCTGAGTGAAGCGCGCGACGGTGCTACTGCCACCATCCTTTAGCAGGGGCTGATCATCAAAGGCCTCGTCCGGGCGGGCCAGCAGTCCACTCAAACTGTCCAGTTCCTCACGCACCACCACGCAAAAGCGCCGCCAGGTGCGGCGCACCGCGAACGCCGTACAGTCTCGCAAGGTCTTGCTGAGGTAGTCGTTCAAGCGACGCTGGCGCACCTGCGTCACCTGCCGCGCCAACCTGTCCGGGTTGAGCGCAAGCGGGTTGTGCTGCAGGTAGTCGACCAACAGCAGCTCACCCAGTGCGTCCCATTCGGGATCCAGCTGAGCTAGAAATATCGCCAGATTGTCTTCGACCTGTTCAGCGCTAAGGGGCTGGCCGGCTGACAGCGCCTGTACGGCGTCACCGTCAATCACATAAAGTTGCTGTTCTTGTAGCAGGAAGTTACCTAAATGCAGGTCGGTCTGCACCAGGCCTTTACGATGCATGTCGGCGATCAACGCCAGCGCCCGACCGAGCAGAGTCATGGCTGCGCTATCACCCGCCGCACGACTATCGAGTAGCTCCCACTGCTGCTGCAAACTACGGGCACCGTCCAGGTAGGCGGTCAACACAAAATGAATACCGTCAGGCATGGCTCCATGGCCATACAACGCCGGGGTGGCAACGTCTTGGGCCTCAAGAGCAACAAGCCCTTCAACCTCGCGCTGACAGTGGCGCTCTGCGCCCCCGGCGATGAACAGCTTCAACAAGCCCGGCTGACCCGCGCAATCCACTTCTGCGACAAGGCGCTTGCCGGGTAAAACCCGCAGCCAGCGCAACACGTGCACGTGACCTTGGGGTAACTCGAACTCGCAGGGCAAAGGTGGCTGCCGGCCAGATGCACGTAATTCAGCCAACAGACTCATGCGCCCCCCTTGCTAGCAGTGCGCTGCAAAAGACGATTGATAAAACTGCGCGCCTCGGCGTCCACACGAGCCTTGCCCAGATAGGCCAGTATGAAGCGCAAGCGTTGACTGCGGCTAGGCTCCGCACTGCGGCGATGCAGCGTCTCAAGATCTCTAATGTAGTCGCGCTGGCCAAAGAGAGCACGGCGGGTTGTCTCCAGATCGATAAGCCGAGCACCCGCACCATCGGTGTGCAGCTTGAGAAACAGGTGCTTGGGATACAGGCTGTTATGGATGAGGTTGGCATTGTGCAGTGCACGGACCAACGCCGCAGCCGAGCGAATGAGCATGCGGATATCCACAGCTGCAAGCCGGCCCCAGCGCTCAAACCACTCATCCAGCGGCGCATACTCATCCAGCGCGCGCGTCATCAGAACGGCTTGAGCACGGCCTTCAACGCGCCGCTCAGCAAAAAAAGCAGCCTCCAAGGCGGGAATACCCTCGCGGGCATACCGCTGGATCGCGCGAAACTCCCGTGCAAAGGTCGGCTCACCCAGAGGCCGGCTTAACGTGCGTGTGCAGTGGTTTTCTTGGCGTTTGAGGTAGAAGCGCTGAGGTGTACCGTTGGCATCCTCCAGCTCTAGACGGTGGACACTGCTCCAGCCTCCCCTGCCAGTGTTCGGGGCGTCCACAGCGTCCAGCTGCAGCGACAGTAATGCGTCCAGTGAGTCGAGTCCATGACGCTGCAGCACCTCGTGGGCATTGACAGCAATAAAGGGCTTGGGAGTCATTCTCGTCCCTCGAAAAACGCGAGGATCGCACGTAACTGCTTGCGATCTTCGCCATCCAGGCGAGCCTTGCCCAGATACATCTTGTAGAAAGCCAGCCGCCTTGCGCGGCTGAGGTGACGTTTGGCCAGTTTGTCGAGGCAAGCCAGGTCCTTGATGATGCGATAGCGCAGCATCGGCCCCCACCAGAAACTGCCGCCCGGACAGTCAATCAAATAAACACTGGCCAACGGCTGCCCATCCACCAGCAAGTTGCGCCACTTAAGATCATTATGGGTAAACCCCTGGTCGTGCATCATACGGGCAGCGCGCGCGACCTGTAGCGAGACATGCGTGACCCACAGCCGATTTTTTAGTCGTTCGTCGGCATTAGCGGCCAAGTCGGCCAAGTCACGGGTGGCAGGTAAATCTTCCGTGATCAACGCACCGCGCATAAAGCGCCCTGCCTGTCGCTCCAAGCCAAAAGCTACCACCTTGACGGAGGGTATGCCCCACGCGTGGAAACGCAGCAGGTTTTGCCACTCCGATTGCACCCGCCAGCGCCCAAGATACTGCCTAAGCCCCTTGCCGTTGCTCGTGTATCGTTTGAGGTAGTAGTGCCGATCACCCACCCAGACCTTGTGCACGCTACTGATGGGACTGAATGTGATCAATTCCCCTTCAATAGCAAACACACTATCAAGATCGGCAAATAACCGCCCGCTTTCCCCGGTGGCGTACTCGGGGTTCAAGGTCCAGCGCTTCATACCTCGGTCCCAGGGGCGTACTTGCGGGCAAACCGTGCTTGCAGTTTCTGGGCCTTGCGCTCAAGCAACGCCAGCAGCGGTGCTTCACGGCGCAGCGTCTCGCGCAGCGGGTCGGCAAAGTAGCTGCGCAGAAAGCGCAACTTATCGCGCCGGGTCAGCCCGATCTCCAGCGCCGAGAAATACAGGCCGGCCAGATCTTTATCGCGCCAACGCCGTGGCACCTGGGCTCGAATCTGGGCGCGATGCAGGTCAATGATCGACAGTTTGAAGTTGTGCGGATTCACCGGTGTGTCGGTATGCAAAAGAAAGTGACAGATATAGCAGTCGCGATGATTGACGCCGGCGCGATGCATCGCGGCGGTCATGCTGGCTACCCGTTCAATCAACGCCCATTTAAGCGGCGCAGACGGCGGAGCCGTGCGCCAATCTCGGCTGTAGTCTTCCAGACTGATGGTCGGCGCCAGCTCTTCGGTAATGATAAACGAGTGCTGCGCGGCCGGATTGCTGCCACGCTCACCAAACGCCACAGCCGTCATGGTGTCGATACCGGCAGCGGTCAACGCCTGGATGGCCTGCCACTCCTGGCCGGCACCGAGCACCGGACGCTTGAGCGTGGACCAGTTCTTGAATATCTCGCCCCAGCCCACGCCGCGGTGAATCTTGACGAAGTATCCACGCCCAGCCACGACAGTGCGCAGGGTACGGCGCGCTTCCAGCTCACGAAACACTTCGCCTTCCAGCGCTTCAACCGCCACAAAAGCATCCTGCCCGGCCCAGAGGCTGGCAAAGGGTTCGTACAGTTTCAGCGATTCGCTCACGCGCTCTCCCCGAGTATCACATCAGCCGCGCGTTCGGGCAGGCTATAGAGGTCCGCCTGGTCAGCAAAACGCAGCGCATTGTCTCGCCACTCCTTGCGCAGGGTCGGGCTACTCAGCATATCAGCCAGCATGCTGTCTAATTGGCTCTGGTTGAAAGGTGATGGCACAACCAGCCCGCAATCCGCTTCGCTGATGTAGTGCGCGTAACCGCACACGTCGGTAACCAGCACCGGCAATCCGGCAACGAGCGCCTCGAGCAGCACGGTACCCGTGTTCTCGTTATACGCCGGGTGAATCAGCAGGTCCGCGCCCAGCAAAAAGCGTGGTACATCGCTGCGCCCCGCCATAAACACAACCCGATCACCCACCCCCAGCGAGCCTGCAATACGCTGGAATGCACTGGCATCATCCTGACCGACCACCATCAAGCACGTGCGCTCTCGCAGCGCCGCGGGTAGCGCGGCCAGGGCGCGAATAGAGCGATCGAGCCCCTTGGTGACAAAACCCGAGCCGATCTGTACCAACAGCAGCTCATCCTCAGCCAAGTCAAACTCGGCGCGAAACGCGGCGCGAATCTCGGCGGCGTTGGCAGGTGCTCGCCGGTCCGGAGCGATACCCGGCGGCAGCAGATGGAAACGATCCAATGGGGTTTTATAGTGCTTGGTGAATAACGGCTGCTGCAGCTCGGAGATCATCAATATTTGAGTACTTACCGCGGGCGAGAAGACAGCCTTTTCATAGGCCGCGTAATGTCGGTAGCGGTTAAAAAGCCGGTACAGCGGGCTGCGTTGGGTCTGCGCCTTGTCGACAAAACAGGGGTCGGCGGCGTAATACACATCCAGCCCAGGCATCTTGTTAAACCCTACAACGCGATCAACTGGCCGCTTGGCCAAGTCTGCCTTAACCCAGTGGCTGAACTTCTCATTGCGCCGATGGTTGCTAAGCGCCTTGACCGGCACCTCAACCACCTCGAAACCCGCCGGGACATCGCCCTCCCAGCTTCGCGTATAAACACGAACCGCATGGCCACGCGCCTGACAGACCAAAGCGATGCGCATGAAATCACGCTGCAGCCCGCCGAAGGGGAAATATTTGTAGAGCACAAATGCCAGCTGCATCAGACAACTCTCTTATTGGGCAGCAACGACTGCAATTGCTGCATGACCCGATCCGGGTTCAGACGGGTAAAGCATAGCGGCTGCTCGCGGGTCAGGTCGAACCGGCGAGCATCTTCGGGGGTAGGCTGATAGCTGCACTGCTTGCGCAAACAGGGCGCGCAGGCAAAGTCGCTGGCCAGATGCTGCTGCACCGCGCCGTAAGCACCGGTAAAGCCAGGGTTAGTCGGACCGAACAGCGATAGCGTAGGCACATCCAGCGCCGCAGCCAGATGCCCGAGCCCGGTATCAACAGCCACACAGGCGCTGGCACCCGCCAATTGCCGGGCAACGTCGCGCAGCGGCAGGCGCGGCAGAACGACGGCACCTTCGAGCCCTTCGGCAATGCGCAGAGCACGGGCCTGCTCATCCAGGCTGCCCCAGGGCAAACGCACCTCGACACCCGCAGCGACCAATTGCTCAGCCAACTGGCGCCAGTACAGCTCAGGCCAGTGCTTTGTGACCCAGGTGGTGCCGTGCAGCAGCACTACATACGGCGTGGTTGCCGACTCGGCGCCCAGCGCACCGCGATCCAGCCCGTAATCGCCCAGCCCTTCGGCTGGCGTATAGCCCAGCGCCTGACCGAACAGCTGGCGAGTGCGCTCCACCGCGTGCTGCCCCCAGGCAACCGCCAGCCGGCGTTGATAGAACCGAGCGGCCAGCGGCTCTCGCGCTGAGCTCTTGTCCAGGCCGACCACCTCGGCGCGCGCGTAGCGGGTCAGCCAGGCGCTCTTGAGCAGCCCCTGGGCGTCAATCACCAGGTCGTATTGGGTATCGCGCAGGCGGCGCTTGAAGTTGCCCCACTCGCCGCTGCGCACCGCCTGCAGCGGCTTCTTGCGCCAGCGCCGGATAGCAACGGGAATAACAGCATCCACGGCCGGGTGCCAGGACGGGATCTCGGCAAAGCCCTCCTCCACCACCCAATCAAAACGGATGCCGGGAATGGCACGTGCCGCATCGGTCAGCGCCGGAAGGGTATGAATGACGTCCCCCAGGGAGGACGTCTTGATCAGCAGAACGCGCATGCGCTTCAGTTGTCCTGAGGATCAGACAGCGGGTTGCCGACCAGCCGGTCCAGCGCCGCATTGACCTGCGCGGGCATCAGATCACGCAGGCAGTTGTAGTGCCCAAAGCGGCAGGTGCGGTCGAAACAAGGGCTGCAATCAAGCCCCAGCTGCAAGGTCTCTACCCGGTCAGCCAGCGGCGGCGTAAAGCCGGGCGAGGTAGAACCGTAGACCGCGACCAGCGGACGATTGAGCGCAGAGGCTACGTGCATCAGCCCCGAGTCATTGCTGACCACCGCATCGGCGCAAGACAGCAGGTCAATGGCCTGAGCCAGGCTGGTATCACCGCAGAGGTTGCTCGCCTCCTCGCGCAAGCCCGGAATCAGGCGACCGCGAATCTGCTCGGCCACCGCGTGGTCCTTCTTCGAGCCAAACAACCAGACCTGCCAGCCCTGACGGATATGCGCATCGGCCACCGCCGCGTAGTGCTCGGACGGCCAGCGCTTGGCCTCGCCAAACTCGGCGCCCGGACAGAGGGCCAGCACCGGACGATCCAGCTCCAGGCCAAAATGCTGCAAGGCCTGCTCGCGCGAGGCAGGGTCGATCTGTAGCGCCGGGCGTGGATAAGGCTTGGGCAGTTCAATACCCGGCTCATAGGCCAGCGCCATAAAGCGCTCGATCATCAGCGGATAGGCTTGCTTGTCGAGCTTGCGCACGTCGTTCAGCAGGCCGTAGCGCATTTCGCCACGCCAGCCAGTACGCAAGGGAATATCGGCAAAAAAGGGTACCAATGCCGACTTAAGGGAATTGGGCAGCAGGATAGCCTGATCGTATTGGCCGCGCAGGCCACGGCCTATCTCGCGCCGGGTGCGCAGCTCCAGCGCGCCATGCCCCAAGGGAAAACTCAGGGCCTGACGAACCTCAGGCATGCGTTCAAGGATTGGCCGGCTCCAGTCGGGCGCCAGCACATCGATCATGCAGTCATCACCGTGTCGCTGCTTCAGGCAGGTGAACAGCGTTTGCGCCATCACCATGTCGCCGACCCAGCTGGGACCGATAATTAGGATGTTCATAAGCTTCCAGCTTCAAGCTGCAAGCGACAAACCCCGCACGGCGCACGACTGCTTGCCGCTTGAAGCTTGCCGCTTGAGGCTATCAACCTACCAGCGTCCGCCACTCGGCGTGTTCTGCGGTCTGGCCGGTAACCAGATCGAAGTACGCCTTTTGCAGTTTCTCGGTGATCGGGCCACGGCGGCCGGCGCCGATCTGACGGCCGTCCAGCTCGCGGATCGGAGTTACTTCAGCGGCAGTACCGGTGAAGAAGGCTTCATCAGCGATGTAGACCTCGTCACGGGTGATGCGCTTCTCAACCACCGGAATGTCGAACTTGGACGCCAGCGCCAGCACAGTCGCGCGGGTGATGCCGTTCAGGCAGGCAGTCACTTCCGGCGTGTAGATAGTGCCGTTCTTGACGATAAAGACGTTCTCGCCGGAACCCTCGGCAACGTAGCCTTCCGGGTCCAGCAGCAGCGCTTCATCAGCACCGGCGGATACCGCTTCCTGCAGCGCCAGCATGGAGTTCATGTAGGCACCGCTGGCCTTTGCACGGGTCATGGTGATGTTGACGTGGTGACGGGTGAAAGAGCTGGTGCGGATCTTGATGCCGCGCTCCAGTGCTTCTTCGCCCATGTACGCACCCCAGTGCCATGCTGCGATAACAACGTGCACTTTCAGGTTGTCAGCACGGATACCCATGCCTTCAGATCCGTAGAACACCAGCGGGCGGATGTAGGCGGTTTCCAGCTTGTTCTCACGTACCACAGCGCGCTGAGCTTCGTTCAGCTGCTCTTTGGTGAAGGGAATTTTCATACCCATGATGTGAGCGGAATCGAACAGGCGATCCGTGTGCGCATCCAGGCGGAAAATGGCGGTGCCATCCGGGGTGTTGTAGGCGCGCACGCCTTCGAATACGCCCATGCCGTAGTGCAGCGAGTGAGTCAGCACGTGCACATTGGCCTCGCGCCAGGGAATCATTTCTCCGTCAAACCAGATTAGACCATCACGATCGGCCATCGACATAGCAGCCAGCTCCATACGTATCTATTCAATCAGTCATGCGTTCTTGGGTTCTGCCTGAGCGCGCCCGCGCCAATCACCCCTGATGTTCGGTGGTTGGCTGCTGAGGAGGCAGCACCTGCTGCCAGAGCTTGATGACCCCGTGTCGGAAGTCATGAAACTGGTCGCCGCTTACTTTGCCCGGCTGATTCTGTAGAGCCAGGCGATGAGCTGCAGCCCGGTAGGCCTTGTAAGCCTCCTGCAGGCCGCTGACATCCTCACCGGCGATCAGACCGGCGTTTTGCAGCTCATCAAGAATCCTGATGTTATCTGTGTAGCGCAGTAATTCGGGGTACCGGCACGACCAGGCCAGAACCGCATATTGCACCATAAATTCGATGTCGACGATACCACCTAGGTCCTGCTTGAGATCAAACAGCTGGGCGGCAGTAAAGGCGTCCGCCGTGCTGCCGGCCCGGGTGACCGAGGTGCCCAGGTTGTCGCGCATCTTCTGGCGCATGTCGCCCACCTCGCGCGCCAACGCCTGCTCATCACGCTCACGCCCCAATACCTGGGCACGCAGGGCATCAAAGCGGGCAGCCAATTGCTGACAACCCACCAGCGCCCTAGCACGCACCAGCGCCTGATGCTCCCAGGTCCAGGCCTCGTCGCGCTGGTAACGCGAGAAGGAGGCCAGCGAGCTGACCAGCAGACCGGAGTCCCCCGAGGGGCGCAGGCGCATGTCGACCTCGTAAAGCGCACCGGAGACCGTTTGCGTGTTGAGCATATGAATGATGCGCTGCCCCAGCCTGGTGAAGAACTTGCTGCCTTCGATCGGCTTGTCGCCATCGGTATCGCGCTGCGGGTCACCATCGTGAATGAACACCAGGTCAAGATCCGAGCCATGCCCAAGCTCGATGCCGCCCACCTTGCCGTAGCCCACTACGATAAAGTCCAGCTCGCAGCGTGAGCCGTCGGGCCGTGCCGGTCGACCATGGCGCGCGACCATTTCGCGCCAGGCCAGCAGCAGCACCTGCTGCAGGATCGCTTCGGCAACCCAGGTCAGGTAATCGCTCACCTTCATCAGCGGCAAGGTGCCAGCAATCTCGGAGGCTGCAATGCGCAACACGTGGGCGCGCTTGAAGTAGCGCAGGGTTTCCATCTGCTGCTCAAGGTCGTCCTCGGGGATACGCAGCAGATGCTGACGCAGCTCGTCAGCCAGCTCATTGGCTTCCGGCGGCCGGTACAGGCGGCCGGCATTAAGCAGCTCGTCCAGCACCACTGGGTAGCGGGCAATCTGCTCGGCAATCCACGGGCTAGCCGCGCAGAGCACCAGCAGCTCGCGCAGGGCGCCCGGGTTTTCCGTCAGCAGCACCAGATAGGCTGAACGCCGGGCCACTGCTTCGATCAACGGCAACACGCGCTCCAGCGCCAGGTCAGGGTTGTCCTGCTCGGCAGCCATCGCCAGCAGGCGCGGCATAAAGATATCCAGACGCTCTCGCCCGGCACGCTGCATCGCTTTCAGCCGTGGCGAACCCTGCAGCCCCTGCAATCGGCGCCAGGCAGACGGCGCATCGGCAAAGCCGCCAGCTTGAAGCTGTTCCAGGCCCTGCGGCTCGTCCAGCGTGCCATCCCAGACCGGCACCCAGTCGGCCTGCGGCGATTGCAGGTCGGCTTCGTCCTCATCCGGGTCAGCAATCACCCCGGCAAAGTGGCCGGCAACGCAGGCGCGTTCGGCATCCAGACGGGCGCGAAAAGCATCCCAGTCGGCAAACCCGAGCATCCAGGCGATGCGTGCCTGCCCTTGCGCGTCAATTGGCAACATCTGGGTCTGGCGATCATCCACGGCCTGCAGGGCGTGCTCGGTGTCGCGCAGAAAGCAGTATGCCTGAGCCAGTTCCTGTACTGCCGACTCCGGCAGATAGCCGTTCGCCCCCAGGGTCTGCAGCACGCCCAGAATGGGCCGCTGCTGCAGGCTGCGGTCGCGGCCACCGTGAATCAACTGGAAGGCCTGACCAATAAACTCGACCTCACGGATACCGCCCGAGCCTAGCTTGACGTTGTCCTGCAGGCCCTTGCGCTGCACCTCACGCTGAATCATTTGCTTGAGGTTGCGCAGCGCATCGATAGCAGCAAAGTCCAGATAACGGCGATAGACAAAGGGCCGCAGCATGGCCAGTAGCTCCGCGCCAGCCTGCTGATCACCTGCCACCACCCGCGCCTTGATCATCGCGTAGCGCTCCCAGTCGCGGCCCTGGCTCTGGTAGTACTGCTCCAGCGCATCGAAGCTGAACACCAGCGCGCCACTGTCGCCGTAGGGGCGCAGGCGCATGTCCACGCGAAACACGAAGCCATCTACCGTCGGCGCATCCAGCGCCTTGATCAGCTTCTGCCCCAGGCGAATGAAAAACTCCTGGTTGGACAGGCTGCGCCGCCCGCCACCAGTCTCGCCGGCCTCTGGGTAGGCAAAGATCAGATCGATATCCGAGGACAGGTTAAGCTCCACGGCGCCCAACTTGCCCATGCCCAGCACCACCATGTGCTGCGGCACACCGTCGCGGCTGCGCGGCTCACCCAGACTCGCGCAACATTGGCGATACAGCCACTGATAGGCCTCGTCGATGCAGGCATCCGCCATGTCGGACAAATCGCGGGTAGTTTCCTGCAACGGCGCCAAATCCAGTACATCACGCCAGATGATGCGCACCTGCTGCCACTGCCGAAACCGACGCAGCGCCTGGGCTAGTTGATCCTCGTTAGCCACCTCAGCAAGCGCCGCCTGCAGCAGCTCACGCAACTCGCCATCAGCCAACGGCCGCCAGAGTCGCTGCTCTGCCTCCAGCCGCCAGGCTAGTTCAGGGTCCCGGCGTAGCTGCTCGGCAACGTAGTCGCTGGCGGCCAGCACCAGCGGCAACTCCTGCTCAAAACGCGCGCCCAGTTCGGCGCGGCGCGGCGCGAGGGCCGACTGCTCCAACGCGGCGGCCCACTGGGCCAAATGGTGATCGCGGGTAGCTTCCAACGAAGCAGGCAACGGAGGCAGAGTGGAGGGCATGGTCTATCCTGTTCATGAACCGAAACCGCAGCTTGCCATGCCGGCCGAAAAGGGAAAAGCGAGAACCCTGACCGACAGGTCTAAATGTAGTGTTGCTACATATTAGACCTTTTAAGGACTAGATAAAGCGGCTTTTATGTAGTAAAACTACAGAACTAAATCCTACCCCGATGTGTCACAACACCCACAGGTGTTTGGCAAGCGCAGGCTGTGGCGCAGTGCAGACCGCACACCCACAGCAGCTTCCGGCACCTGCAAGGCCCACAAGGTCTGGAGACCATAATGAAGCAAGACGATATTGATCCGCTCGAAACCCAGGAATGGCTCGACGCGCTGGAATCCGTGCTCGACAACGAAGGCGAAGACCGCGCGCATTACCTGATGACCCGCCTGAGTGAACTGGCCAGCCGCACCGGCACCCCGCTGCCCTACGCCATCACCACGCCGTATCGCAACACCATCCCGGTTACCCACGAAGCACGCATGCCGGGCGATCTGTTCATGGAACGCCGCATCCGCTCGATGGTGCGCTGGAACGCACTGGCAATGGTCATGCGTACCAACCAGCAGGACCCAGATCTGGGCGGCCATATCTCGACCTTCGCCTCCAGCGCCACGCTGTACGACATCGGCTTTAACTACTTCTTCAAGGCACCGACCGACGAGCACGGCGGTGACCTGGTGTTCTTCCAAGGGCACGCCTCCCCCGGCATTTACGCCCGCGCCTTCCTTGAGGGCCGCATCAGCGAAGAACAGATGGAAAACTTCCGCCAGGAGGTCGACGGCAAAGGTCTGTCGTCCTACCCGCACCCCTGGCTGATGCCCGACTTCTGGCAGTTCCCGACCGTCTCCATGGGCTTGGGCCCGATTCAGGCGATCTACCAGGCGCGCTTCATGAAATACCTGGAGCACCGCGGCTTTATCGAGCCGGGCAAGCAGAAGGTATGGTGCTTTGTTGGCGACGGTGAAACCGACGAGCCGGAAACCCTGGGCGCCATCTCCCTGGCCGGTCGCGAGAAACTGGACAACCTGATCTTCGTCATCAACTGCAACCTGCAGCGTCTGGACGGCCCGGTGCGTGGCAACGGCAAGATCATTCAAGAACTGGAAGGCAGCTTCCGCGGCGCCGACTGGAACGTTATCAAGGT
>CERX01056765.1_pt1 | contig 15082 bp, 14 predicted proteins | sample 350251 | NCBI WGS metagenome assembly CERX01 (sample SAMEA2621044, study PRJEB7988) | marine metagenome | biome: marine biome (ENVO:00000447); feature: deep chlorophyll maximum layer (ENVO:xxxxxxxx); material: "saline water (ENVO:00002010), including plankton (ENVO:xxxxxxxx)" | depth 50 m
TCTGAATCCCATGCTTTTTCATCGTTGGATGGGTCCAAATATCTAAGATAATACCAACAGGATCCGGCCCACTGTGGCATCGTATTGGTCTCTCTAAGTGCAATTATATTATCACTATCATCTTTTACTTCAACCCAATTTTTAATATTAGATAGTGGCGATTCACCCGTTCCGCTTGGTTCATATTTTTCAACATCTGGTAATTCTAGTGGCAAATCAGACTCTTTAAGTACTTGCGGCTTGCCATCTTTATGAATAATTGGGATTGGCTCGCCCCAATATCTCTGTCTAGAAAATAACCAATCTCTCAATTTATACTGTACAGTCCTCTCTCCTTTTTTGTTATCTTCAAGCCATGAAGCCATTTTTTCTTTAGCTTCATCTATATAGAGTCCATTTAAGAATTCACTGTTAATAGCAGGACCATCTCCAGTGTATGCGCCACCTGAAAAGTCTTTACTTGGCTCAACTGTTCTTATAATTGGTAAGTCGTATTTTGTTGCAAATTCCCAATCTCTTTCATCCTCACCTGGTACCGCCATTATGGCTCCTGTTCCGTATCCCATAATAACGTAGTCTGATATCCATATTGGTATTTCCTTACCATTTACAGGATTTATAGCATAGGAGCCTAAAAAAACTCCGTTTTTCTCTTTATTAAGCTCGATTCTATCTAAGTCAGATTTTTTAGATGCTTCCTCAATGTAGTTTTTAACTAATGTTTTTTGATCTTCTATTAAAAGATCTTCAACTAATGGATGTTCTGGTGCTATTACAATATAAGTTGCACCAAAAAGTGTATCGTGCCGTGTAGTAAAAACCTCAAGATGCTTGCTGATTGATGGAAGTTCAAATAAAACTTTGGTCCCCTCTGACCTTCCAATCCAATTACGCTGAAGCTCTTTAATACTATGAGGCCAGTCTACATCATCTAGACCAGACAATAATGATTCGGCATAGTTAGTTATTCTAAGCATCCATTGACGCATAGGTACTCTTAAAACTGGATGGCCACCAATATCAGATTTTCCATCAATCACTTCTTCATTTGCCAGGACAGCTTTCAATTCGGGGCACCAGTTAACCGGTACTTCTGCTTCATAAGCTAAGCCTTTATTATATAACTGAATGAATATCCATTGCGTCCATTTAACATAACCTGGATCTGTGGTATTTATTTCTCTAGTCCAATCATAAGAAAACCCAAGCATTTTAATTTGGCGTTTAAAATTACTAATATTTTCTTTTGTTGTAATCGATGGATGTGTACCGGTTTTTATGGCATATTGCTCAGCCGGCAAGCCAAACGCATCCCAACCCATAGGATGTAGCACATTATATCCTTGGTGACGTTTATACCTTGCAAGTATATCGGTAGCTATATATCCAAGTGGGTGCCCTACATGCAGTCCGGATCCTGATGGATAGGGATACATGTCTAAAATATAATACTTAGGTTTATCTATAAAATCATCGGTTTTGAAAATTTCATTTTCATCCCAATATTTTTGCCATTTTTTCTCTATAGATTTGTGATTATATGCCATAATTAGCTATTATAAATATCTAAAATTTATATCTTCAACCACGCTAATACAATACATGACGAAGATTTATAATAAATATTTAATTATAAAGAAACTACCAACCAAGATAATTGAAAAGAGTATAGCGAGAATATTGAAATATCGATCAATAAAATACTTTATAGGTTCACCAAATTTCCATATTAATGCGCTTAGTAAAATAAAACGCGCTGATCTGCTAATAATGGAGGCAATTAAAAATAAATTAAAATTGATATTGAATGCACCAGCAGATATTGTAAAAACTTTAAATGGTACCGGTGTAAAACCTGATACAAAAATTATCCAAAAATTCCATTCTTCGTATCTTTCTTTAATTTCATAAAATATTTCTGATGAAAATCCGGGTATAACATTAATAAAAAAATTAGCTAATGCAGAAAATTCCCTTGTTGGAGTCCACCATAAAAAATATCCAATGCTATATCCAAATATTGCACCAAGAGCGGAGCCAGCTGAACAGATAAATGCAAATTTAAAGGCTTTAGATTTTAAACCTAAACACAGGGCGATTAATAATACATCAGGGGGAATTGGAAAAAATGAAGCTTCTATAAAAGCGAGAATAAATAATGCAGCCCCACCCCATTTAGAATCTGACCATTCTAAAACCCATTGATAAAGGTTTTTAAGCCAGGACATATATTGAATTATATATTATAATCACTAATAACGAATGAAAGAGAATCGTATCGCATTCCAGATTGATCCTCAATAACAACCTGCCAGTCGCCAATTTTTTGAGATGTAACGGTGATATAGCTCCACGATCTCCAATTAAATGAGCGCTTTGACTCCATTTGAACTTTTGATTTTAATTTTCCATCATGGTACCATTTGTGAAACAAAACTTTTGAATCATTTCTATTTTGAACTCCTGATAAGAAGTATACACGTTTAGAATCTGTGGTAAATAGATTATTGGGCTCGATGATTGATCTATTAATTACATCAGTACCGGTTGACATATTCAATATTTTAAACGGTTCATCAATAATTTTTTCGTCTTTTTTCGCAGCAACCTTTTTATTTGTTGATAGTTTTTTATCGGTAACAGATTTAACAGGTAATTTTTTAGATATTTTTGTATCTATTAGAATGTTTTTTTCATTTTGTGAAGTTTTTATTGACTGCTGGTCTGAAATATTATCTGATTTGAGGTCCAATATTGGATCATCAATAGTTTTATTAACGTGAACAGCAAGTTTGATAGGCTTACTTGTTTTAAGTTTCGTGTTTGCAGATACAAATGAAATCATATAAATTGCGTAAACTGCAATGACGATTCCAGAGGCAATTTTTAATCTTTGCCATACTGAAACCGCTAAAAGTATTGCAATTACTAAAGTAATCTGAAAAACAACAGGTTCTGTAATTATTGGTCTAAACATATACTTTAATTTAAAATTGTTTTCACTTAAAGCAATACATGAATATTTACCTTTATAGACCTTATATATGAGGGTTAATATTTTTAAACAGGGAAAAAAATGAGAAATTTTTACACAATTATAGTTCTTTTTTTATTTTGTATTATATCGGCATGCAATAAAGACAAAACTAATGAAAGCGAAGCTATTGATAATAAAGTTTCCCTTTCCCGTAAAGAAATGATTGCACAAAGGTGGCAAGGTCGTATTGATACGGTTAGTTATGCAATCGGTGTAGATGTTGCAATGAGGTTGGAGCAGCAATTTGATAAGATTAATTATGAACGAATTAATCAAGCTATTGCTGATTATTATTCAGGATCTAAACTTTATTTATCAGATAAAGAGCGAGTTGAGGCAATAAATACTTACAATAAACTACTTGCTCCTAAATTCAAAATGGATCAAGAAAAAAAGAATATCGAAGAAGGTGCTGCGTTTTTTAAATCAAATAAAAATAATCCTGGGATAATTGAACATAAAAGTGGAATTCAATATAAAATTATTAAAAACTCGGAAGGTATGCGTCCAAATCAAAGCGATATAGTAAGTATACACTATATTGGAAAATTGATAGATGGAACAAAATTTGATAGTTCTTACGATCGAAATCAACCTTCCACAATTCCTTTAAGCAGATTAATTCCAGGCTGGTCTCAAGGTATACAGCTGATGAGCGTTGGTTCAACTTTTCAATTTTTTATACCTGGACACCTAGCATACGGACAAGAAGTTGGTCCTGGTGGTGCTATGGCAACATTGATATTCCAAGTTGAGTTACTAGAGGTTATTCGACAGGCTGATTAAAAATAGTTAATTTATTGGCTCCCCTGTTAAGGGATCATATTTTACTTCAATTATTTTCCACCCTACCCCTTCAACTTTAATAGTTGAAAGTCCAAAAAAATAAAAATGCACTAATGTATGATCAACATTAACATCGGTTAAATAATCTATATTATATTTTTTCAATGTGTTGTCAATTGCTTTATCGATTTTATTAATCTCACCGAGCGGGAAAAACCATATATAAGGTATTTGGTGCTCTCCTTTTACCAGGCCGACATTTTCATGCCTAGATTTTAAATCAACGTCTTGAGTGCTAACTAATGATAAAACCGCTAGGTTATTTGTGCATGAATAAAATAAAAGAGAGATTAAAAGTATTTTAAACTTCACGTGATTTTCTATGCATTTTGGCATCTTCAGCTATTTTCTTTGCCATCTCTTTAGCTACTTTAGAGTCAAGCGAGTTATTGTAATTACTTTGATGAAAAAGTAATCTAATTTTATTGAAAAACAATTTTAAAAAATTAATCACCTATAAAATTTCAGGTACATAATTAAAGTTTGACTTATCTGGTCTGTCAACTTTGTCTTTAACTGCTCTATTAGGAAGCTTTATCTCTTCATTCTCTACTTCAGAATATTGAATTAAACTAAGAAGGTGTGTAATGCAATTTACTCTAGCCTTCTTTTTATTATCCGATTCAACAATATACCAGGGAGATGCTTCTGTATCTGTATGTTCTAGCATATTATCTTTGGCTTCTGAATACTCATTCCATCTATTGACAGATTCTAGATCCATTGGGCTTAATTTCCATTCTTTTGTAGGGTCATCTATTCTACTTTGAAACCTTTTAATTTGTTCTTCAGCGCTAACAGAAAACCAATATTTAATTAACTGAATACCTGAACTAATAATCATTCTTTCAAATTCAGGGCAAGTTTGCAAAAAATTTATATATTCTTTATCCGTACAAAAACCCATAACCTTTTCAACGCCAGACCTATTGTACCAGCTTCTATCTAAGATAACAATTTCTCCCGCAGAGGGTAAATGAGCTACATATCTCTGGAAGTACCATTGTGTTTTTTCTTTCTCGGTTGGTGCTGCTAGGGCAACCACTCTGCAATGTCTTGGATTTAAATTCTCAGTAACTCGCTTAATTGTACCGCCTTTTCCAGCCGCATCTCTTCCTTCAAAAATAATAACGATTTTTTTTCCTTCTTGAATTACCCATTCTTGCATTTTGACCAATTCTTTATGCAAGTCGGCAATCTTCTTTTTATATTTTTTATTAAAATCTTTTTTATCTGACATTATTAATCCTTAATTAATTCTTTTTTTTAAATAAACCTTTAAAAATATTTATGATAGAAAGAATAAGATCATTTCTTGCTAAAAACCGACTTCCGCACCTAGGGCATGAAGAAAGCAATGAAATATATTCTGTTATTTTAGTTCTTTTCCAACTATGAGAACATGATAAGCATTTCATACTATAAACCTTACAAATTATTTACTAATAAAACTATCTATCTTGGTGTTTAATTTATCAATTTTCTTATCTATTTGATGAATAGAATTATTAAAATCATCAGTATCATCTTCAATTAGAATTGAAGTTAATGTAGCAGTGAATACTCCAATCAATACCATTCCAGAAAGAACAATAATTGCAGTTAAAATTTTTCCACCTATAGTGTTAGGATTGTAAATATCAGCAAATCCGCCGGTTACTAAAGTTGAAAAGCTCCACCAAATACTATCTGTTGTATTTGACCCTGTATTTTCAAAAAAAGAAAAAATTACTGCTCCAGCTATCATTAAAATTAAAGAATAGATAAAAGACTTCTTCATTAATTTTACATTAACTACTTCTGATAGCTGATCCATACCTCTCCAAAAAAAAGAAATTATTCTTAGAAGCCTTAATAACCGTGTCAATCTTGCTAATCGCATCAATCTTGCTAATCTAAGAAATCTACCAGCTCTAACTATATTCATAGTTGGTGGCAATGGAATTGATGTTATAAAATCAATAAAATGTTTTTTCCAATACCATTTTTTTGACTGAGCAAGGTTAAGCTCAAAAAAGAAATTTACTAAAAAGAAGATACAGCAGATAGTATCAATAATAAAAAAATATAATATAGCTTTAGAAGGTAATCCTGGTGTCATAAACTGATAAAGCATCAATAAAAGAACACCAATTATCAATACAAAAATAAATGACTCTTTTATATTATATTTTTTCTTACCTCCTATTAATGAAATCTGCGATTCCCTTAAAAATTGTTTTTGATAACCTGCCCACAATTTAGCAGAATGGTCATCAACTTCATTAAAATCTCTTTTTAATTTTTTTGTTTTTTCTTTTAATTGTAAAATTCGATTCCAATCATTATTATTTACACAAATAGATATTTCATCATTTATTTTATCTATTTTATATAATATTTTTTCTTGAATAGCTAATTCATTATTATACATTTCTTTTATAGAATTGCTTGATAAAGAATTAATATTTATACTATTAATACTTTTTATAGTTTTGTTGAATTTGCTTCTAATCTTCATTTGTATCAATAGTCGGAGCGACAGGATTTGAACCTGCGACCCCGTGCACCCCATGCACGTGCGCTACCGGGCTGCGCCACGCTCCGAATTATCAGTTTTGAAGTTCATCAAGTATCGATTTAAGATCACGTTGAATCTTCATCAATGTTTTTTTATCCATACTTGATTTATTTGTATTATTATTTATTGGTTCTTTTTTTTCAGCTGATGGTTGAGATAAAACTTTACGAGCACCTTCAATTGTAAATTTTTCATCATATAATAAATTTTTTATCTCTAAGATAAGATCTATGTCTTTTTGACGATAGGTTCTATTTCCAGCTTTATTTTTATTAGGATTTAACTGTTTGAATTCAGTTTCCCAATACCTTAACACATATTGTTTTAGCTCAGTTATTTTACTTACTTCACCAATTGAATAATAAAGCTTCTTTATAGAATTTGTTTTATTTTTCATAATTTATAGTCTTCAACTAATACTTTATATTAATCAACAAATACTCTATTATCAATTATTTTAGTAATTAATTGCTTAATTTATTGGTTGCTGTAAAAACTCATCAATTCGAGTTAAGGCGTTTGTAAGTATTTTTTCAGATGGTAAGAATACCATACGAAAATGCCCTTTACCATATTGAGCTGAGAAACCAGATCCGTGCACTAATAAAACGTGTTTATCATTTAACAATCTCAAGACAAACTCTTTATCATTATCTTTCCAATATTCATGGGTAATTCTAACGAACATATAAAAAGCCCCTCGAGGAGGTTGCACAGAAATCCCATCAATCTTATTTATATGATTTAAACATAAATTATTATGTTTTTTAATCATATTTAAATAATCCTCCATCCAGCTACTATCTCCTTTTAAACCTGCTAAATATCCATATTGAGCAGGTGTAGAGGCGCACAGTCTAGATCGAAGCAATCTTTCCAATGCATCTCTAATTTCTATCAATTTTTCCGTAGGGTCATGTATGGCCATATATCCTATTCTCCAGCCAGGCGCGTAATATACTTTTGATACACCGTTTAAGGTTATTACTGGAACATTAGAGGATCTTGACGCTGTGCTATAATGATCATCATCAAAATTTAGTCGATCATATATCTCATCGGATATTATTGTACAGTTTTTCCATCGTGATGCTAAATCTATGATCTTATCTATTTCTTCTTTTTTTATAACGTTTCCAGTCGGATTATTAGGATTTATTAATACTAATAACTTAACCTTATCATTCATTTTTGATTTTAAATCATCAAGATCAATAGACCACTCATTATCTGGGTCAAGACGATATTCGACTGTTTTACCCCCAAATAACTGCGGATAAGCCATGTATGGGGGATAATGTGGACCTGGTGCTAAAACCTCATCATCTTTATTTAAAAAAGTTGCAAAAATTATTTGCAGCGCTTCGGTTACGCCATGGCATATATATACATCATTTGGATTGCAAGGCCAGCCACCATTTTGTTTAGATTTTTCATCAACTGCTATTGCTTCTCTTAATTCTGAAATTCCATAAGCTGGTGAATAGCCATTATGCTGATCTTTCAAGGCCTTATGAAAGGCTTCTACCATATGATCTGGGGTGGGAAGACCGGGATAAGCCAATGGATCACCGATATTTAATTTTAAAATATCGTGCCCTTCATCCTCTAATTTAGAAGCAGGTACAACCACATCTCTTATAGCATATTCAATTTGTGATGCTCGAAGTGTGGGTAAGATTTTTTCAGTCATCAGTTTTAAGAGTATTTAACGACGTTTAAATGGTTTACCTCTACCGCGATTACCGCGATTGTTTCTTTTATTGTCATCCCTGTTTCTAGGTGGTCTTTCAACATATCCTTCAGGTTTTTCCAATAAAGCTTTACGACTAAAATCTAAACGCCCTTGATCGTCAACCTTAATCAATTTTACTTTAACCTTGTCACCAGTATTAACAACATCTTCCACTTTATCTACTCGATTCCATTCTAATTCGGAAATATGAATTAGACCTTCACGTCCAGGTGCAAACTCTACAAATGCTCCAAATGTCATTATTCTTGTAATCGTTCCATCAAATTCCATTCCTGCTTCAGGTTCAAGTGTAATACCTTTAACAATTTCTAACGCTTCTTCGCAGCGCTTAAGGTCAAGACTAGCAACGGTAACAATTCCATCATCATCTACATTTACATCACATTCTGTATCTGCAATTATCTTTTTAATTGTTTTTCCGCCTGGTCCAATTAATCCACCAATCTTATCTTGAGCAATCTGCACAGATAATATCTTTGGTGAATATGCTGACATTTCCATAGGCTCCGGAACTGCTTCATACATAATATCTAAAATATGATTTCTACCAACACGAGCTTGCTCAAGGGCTTCTTCCATTAATTCAAATGAAATTCCATCAATTTTCAAATCTAATTGAATCGCCGATATGCCATCTTTTGTACCTGCAACTTTGAAATCCATATCTCCTAGGTGATCTTCAGCTCCTAGAATATCGCTTAGAACTGCATAGCGATCTCCATCTTTAATTAGGCCCATAGCTATACCAGCGACATGACCCTTGGAAGGTGCACCTGCATTCATTAATGCTAAAGAACCACCACAAACTGATGCCATTGAAGACGATCCATTGGATTCCGTTATCTCAGATACAATTCTGACTGTATATGGAAAATCTTCATAATCAGGTAAAATTTGCTTAATTGCTCTTTCTGCTAAATTTCCATGACCAACTTCTCGTCGACTAGTAAAACCTATTCTTCCTACTTCGCCCACACAGTAAGGTGGAAAATTATAGTGCAACATGAATCTTTTTTTATAATCATCATCCATACTGTCTATGATTTGCTCATCTCTCGGTGTGCCCATAGTTAAAACAACTATCGCCTGAGTTTCCCCTCTGGTGAATAAAGCTGATCCGTGAGTTCTAGCAAAAACACCTGTATCTATAGAAATAGGTCTAATAGCAGTAGTAGATCTTCCATCCGATCTAACTTTATCCGTTAATATCTGTTCGCGAAATGCCGATTTCAACTTATCATCAATAAATGATTTTATATTCTTTTCTGAATCTGGATGACTATCAACAAATGGAACTTGAGCTTCTTCATGCAGCTCAGAAATTGCTTCTTGTCTTTGGGTTTTATCAGCAATCTTGATTGCTTTATCTATTTTATCTGATACAAGCTCTAAGACTTTATTTTTAAGTTCCTCGTCTTCGTTATCTTCAGGAACAGGTCTTTTATTAACATCTAATTGACTTGCTAGCTCTTTTTGAAGCGCTATCATTTCCTTGATTGGCCCATGTGCAAACTTCATTGCATCTAAAAATTCTTTTTCAGATATTAATTCAGCTTCTCCTTCAACCATTACAATTGTTTGATCATTCCCAGAAACTACAATTTCCATATCTGATTCTTCCATTTGTTCGCGAGTTGGGTTAACTATAAAATCACCATTAACTCTACCAACTCTAACTGTTGCGATAGGACCATTAAAGGGAATATCGGATATGGTTAGTGCAGCAGAAGCCCCAACACCAGCTAATACATCTGCCATATTTTGTCCATCACTAGACATAGCAGTTATAATTACCTGCGTTTCATATTTAAATGACTTTGGAAACAAGGGACGGATAGGTCTATCCGTTAATCTACTTGTTAATATTTCATGTTCAGATGGTCTTGCTTCCCGTTTGAAGAAGCCACCAGGTATTTTACCTCCTGCATAATGACGCTCTCTGTATTCTACTTGCAATGGGAAGAAATCGATATCTTCTCGCATTTCATTAGCTGAATTAACCGCTACTAATACTGATGTTTCACCATGTGTTACTATTACTGATCCAGCTGATTGTCTGGCAACATGCCCTGTCTCAATTGAGAGCGTACTCCCATTGAGATTCATTTCTACTTTTTTCATTATATAACCTTCTTGAATAATTAATTACGACGAATAGATAGTTCCTGAGTCACATTCAAATAGGACTCTGGATTAATGCGTCTAAGATACTTTAATAATTTTTTGCGTTGAGAAACAAGCATAACCAGCCCTCTTCTTGAGTGATGATCTTTCTTGTTAACTTTAGCATGCTCTGTAAGCAATCGTATTCTTTCTGTTAAAAGTGCAATTTGCACTTCTGATGATCCGGTATCATTTTCATCTTTACCGAATTTTTTTACAATGTCTTGTTTTTGTTTATTAGTTATTGACATTATTTCTCCTAATTATACTTCTGTATCAATCTCATACAGATTTCTTTATCTTTTTCTAATTGTTTAATTAATTCTTTAGGGTTTGAGAATTTTTTTTCATCTCTAACCCTCTCTAAAAACTCTACAGTAATAATTTCACTATAGATATCGTCAACCTCATTCTGAAAAAAATGAACTTCCATTACAAAATCAGTCTCATCAAAGGTTGGACGTACTCCTAAATTACACATACCGTATAGACTATTACCATTAATCCTTCCGCGAATACAATATACCCCATTTGCTGGAATTAATTGATTTTTTTCTATTGGTATAAAATTAGCTGTTGGGAATCCTAATTCTCTACCTCTGCCAGAACCAGTTACGACCTTTGCTTCAAAACCAAATACCCAACCGAGTTCAAATGAAGCCCTTCTTACAAATCCATTTTGTATAGATTGTCTAATGTGCGTACTAGAAATAATCATTTCTTGATCTGAAATGGGATCCACAATTTCAACTTCAAAATTACTATCTGACGATTCATCTTTCAAAAAATCAGGGGAACCATCCCTATTAAAACCAAAATGATGATCATAGCCAACTATTATCTTTGATGCATTAAGTTGGTTTAAAATTATATTTTTTAAAAAATCATTAGCGGTCATTTTTGAAAATTTTTCATCAAAAGGTATTACAACTACTGCATTTAGATTAAAAGATTTCAAAAAATCTAACTTTCTATCTATATGCATTAGTATAGGCAACTTTACCTCTGGTTGCAATACATGCCTCGGATGCGGTTCAAATGTTACTAAAATTGAATTACTACCATTTAACTCAGAATTGTAGATAACTTTTTTTATTATATCCTGATGACCTCTATGGCAACCATCGAAAGTACCAATAGTGACAACAGAATCATTAAAATGAGGTATTTTATCTAATTCTCTATAGATTTCCATTGAGACTCAAATTTATGTATTGAAAGTGAATCAGAAATTTTATAATCACCTATACCTGTTCTTACAAGTTTAATTAAGTATCCAATTGTTCCTATTTTTTTTGCAATATCTGAACCTAAAACACGAATATATGTTCCTTTTGAGCAAGTAACGGTGAAATCTATTAACTTATCTGTAAAAGTGTTTAATTCGATATTATAAATCTTACTAATTATCTCTTCTCTTTCAATTTTAATATTTTTTCTAGCAAGCTTATATAAACGAGTTCCATTTATTTTTTTAGCAGAAAACATTGGAGGTTTGTGTTTGTAAATACCCTGAAAACTTGATAATGTATTTTCTAATTGTTTATGATTTAAAACTGGAACTGGCATTTTATTTATAACCCTTCCTTCAGTGTCTAATGTATCCGTTTGTAAGCCTAATTGAATAACGGCTTGATAGGTTTTTTTTTGATCTGTTACTTTTGAAAGATTCTTTGTATCTCTTCCTGTGCCAATTATTAAAACACCCTCAGCGAAAGGATCAAGAGTTCCGCCATGCCCAACTTTTTTCTCTTTGGTAATAGAGCGAATTTTTTTTACGAGATCAAAACTGGTCCACCCTTCAGGTTTGTGCATATTATAGATCAACTTTTACCCTTTTCATCTAACTCATTAAATAATTTATCAATTCTCTCAATATGGGTAATTGAATCATCATAATAAAATTTTAAGGCAGGTGTAAATTTAATAGTTAATTCTTTTCCCAGATATTTTCTAAAAGCTTTAGATTTTTTATTTAATTCTACAGATATTTTATTAATTGATTTTTTATTATTTACAACACCAAAAAATATTTTAGCGTGTTTTAGATCTGGAGAAATAATCACTTTGGTAAATGTAATGAAACCTAATTCAGTAAGGTCTATATACTGTGTTTGAATCTGGCCTAAAATGTTTTGAATTTCATTTGCGACCCGATCAGTTCTATCAAAGGGTCGTTCTGATTTCAATTAAGTTCCAAGGTTCTCTTGATGGATTTAATTTCATAACAAACAATTGTATCGCCTTCTTTAAATTTTGAGAATTCATCAACGCCGATACCGCATTCAAAACCTTCTTTCATTTCTTTTGCATCATCTTTGATGTGCTTAAGAGAAACTATTTCGCCCTCACTAATTTCCTCTTCTTCTCTAATTATTCTAGCTCTAGCATTTCTTTTTATAATACCTTGAGTGACTTTAGATCCAGCAATAAAACCGATTTTTGGAATTTTGAATACTTCCTGGACAACAGCTTTTCCTAAGACCTCTTCTACTTTTTCTGGCTCTAAAAGGCCTTCGAGAGCTAAGGTAACTTCTTCTACTGCCTGATAGATAATGCTATATGTTCGTATATCTACGCCTTCTTGTTGGGCTTGTAATTTAGCATTGGAAGATACTTGCACTTGGAATCCTATAATTACAGCTTTTGAAGCAGCTGCTAATAAAACATCAGATTCTGAAATAATTCCAACAGATTTATGAATCACTTGAACACCAACTTCATCATGTGAAATTTTAGTTAATTGTTCGGAAAGCGCTTCTATTGAACCATCAACATCACCTTTAATAATTATTGGTAGATTTTTTATAGAACCTTCTTTAATTAATGCTGACATTGCATCAAGAGATTGTGCGGTTATTTTCTTTAAGTCTATTTCTCTTTTAAGGCGTTGTCGATCTGAAACGATACGTTTAATTTCTCTTTCATTTTCAACCACTGCAAAAATATCGGCTGACTGAGGAACTTGATCAAAGCCTAATATTTGAACTGGTAAAGAAGGAGTTGCTATCTTTATACGTTGACCTCTTTCATTCATCATTGCTCTAACTTTACCAGATATATTATTACAAATAAAAGGATCCCCAACTTTTAATGTTCCTTTTTGTATTAATACGGTTGCTATTGGACCATGACCCTTATCAAGCTTAGAATCAACAACTGTACCTCGAGCAAAGGTATCTTTATTTGATTTAAGCTCCAATAATTCTGACTCGATAATCATAGAAGAAAGAAGGTCATCAACTCCATCACCTGTTTTTGCGGAAATTGGTATTGCTTGTACTTTGCCTCCCCAATCCTCTACAAGAACATTATGTTCAGATAGTTCACGTTTTATTCTTTCTAAATCAATATCCGGTAGATCAATTTTGTTTATGGCGATTATTAATGGAACATTAGCCGCCTTAGCATGGTCAATAGCTTCTATTGTTTGAGGCATAACGCCATCATTTGCAGCTACTACAAGTACCACTATATCAGTTACTTGCGCACCGCGAGCGCGCATTGCAGTAAATGCTTCATGACCTGGTGTATCCAAAAATGTTACAATATTACCATCTTTAAGAGCAACTTGATAGGCACCTATATGTTGTGTGATTCCACCAGACTCACCAGCTACAACATTACTATCTCTAATAAAATCTAATAATGAAGTTTTTCCATGATCTACATGACCCATAACTGTTATGACTGGTGGCCTTTCAATCGCATTCTTTTTATCTTCTTCAGTATCTTCAAAATCAAATAATTCTTCACCAATATCCTCTAATTTTTCTGCTTGATAACCAAATTCTTCAGCCAATAGCTCAATGATATCCCAGTCAAGCCTTTGATTAATTGTTGCTAATACACCTAACCCCATACATTTTTGAATTATCGAATTTGAGGGCACCTCAAATATCTTTGATAACTCATCAACGTTAGAAAATTCAGCAATACTTAGAGGTTTTGAATCAACTAAAGTTTCTTCATTAGAATCTAAAATCTTATCTTTTTTATAAATTTTCTTTTTTGATTTAGTTTCAAGACTCGCCTTAATCTTTTTTACGGTTGCAGTTGTAGATTTTAATTTTTTTGAATCTACAGGTTTAGACTTAGAAGGTCTGTTAGTTGTGCCCTTACCTACCTGAGATTCAATATCAGATAATTCGACCTTCCTAAAAGTTTTTTTACCAGATTTTAATTGTTTTTTCTTATCTAATTCTTTCTTCTTTAACTCTACATCTTTGGTTTTTTTATTTTCAATTTCTAATTCTTCAGATCGAAGTTTATCTTTTTTAGTTTGTTCTTTTTCAATTGCTTCACGTCGAATTTGTTCTTCTTTTGCTTCAATATCTTCTTTTTCTTTTTTCTTTTCCTTTTCTTCTAATTCGCGTTGTTTTTCAAGAGTTAATAAATTTAGTTTTTTATTAGCTTTTTGCTGCTCAAGAATTCTTGTGTCATGTATTTCACGCCTTACTTGTTCTTTTCGATAACGCTCTACAGATTCTTTGTCTTTATGAAATTCAGATAAAACTAATTTATACACATCCTCCTCAATAGGAGCCATGTGACTTGCAACTTCTATACCTTTACCCTCTAAAAAAGATAAAATTTCAGTGTGGGAAATGTTTAATTCTTTTGCTATATGAAATATTCTTCGTTTTGCCATAATAAATATATAATTTTATTTTTCTTCAGCTACTTCTTCTGCTGGCTCCTCTTCGCTAACTTCTTCATT
>CERX01043687.1_pt1 | contig 15075 bp, 16 predicted proteins | sample 350251 | NCBI WGS metagenome assembly CERX01 (sample SAMEA2621044, study PRJEB7988) | marine metagenome | biome: marine biome (ENVO:00000447); feature: deep chlorophyll maximum layer (ENVO:xxxxxxxx); material: "saline water (ENVO:00002010), including plankton (ENVO:xxxxxxxx)" | depth 50 m
TGTATCACAAGTCCCCACACAAGGCTCACAAATAATATAAGTCATATAGTACTCCCTCTATTTAAGATAAGGTTAATATTATTGCTAAATGTTCCACCTAATTTTAATTAAAAATCACATCTAGAAAAATGTTTTGGTTATAATTTGAATTATTTAATAAATATATCAAAATAGGCCCTAAAAAATTGTATCTTAATTTTCCACAATTTGTCCAATTGATTTTTTAAAGAACAATATTCAATTAAATATCATAATTATGTGGCATTATAGGCATTGAGATTTCTAGAATTAGAATACTCAAAAACTATAAAAAATGTGCTATATAATAATTGACCAAGGAAGCTCCTCTACAAAAGCCTTTTTATTAGATAATAAAGGTAAAATCTTAAAAAGTAAAAAAATAAAATGCGTTATTGATAGACCAAAGTTGTTTCATATGGAGCTTAACCCTTCATTTATTTTAAAAGATATAAAAATACTATTTTTTGAAATGCTTTCATTTGCTGGACAAAGAAAAGTAAATAATGCTGGTATAGCTGTTCAAAGATCTACGTTTTTATTTTGGGAAAAGGACACATGCCGTCCCGTAACCACTGCCCTGAGCTGGCAGGACAGTCGTGCACATAAAATTGCAAATACCTTTGAAAAATACAGAAATAAAATATGGGGTATCACTGGAGCCCCACTTAGTCCTCATTTCGGAGGGCCTAAGTTTTTACATATGATAAAAAATGATAAGAAATTAAAAAGAAGAATAGAAAATGATGAATTGTATTTTGGCCCTTTAAGTGCATTTATTACACATGTAATTACTGGTAATCCAGCAATAGACGAATCAATAGCCTGTAGAACTTTATTATTCAATATCAAAAAAAATCAATGGTCAAAGTTCTGCCTAAAGCTTTTTAATGTTAAAGAAAGTTGTTTACCACCTATTGTTCCAACAAAGCATAATTTTGGGAATATCTATAAAACAGAAATCCCTTTATCTATTGTTATGGGTGACCAACAAGCTTCTTTGATTGGTCAATCAGGAATTATTCCTAATAAAATTGGAATTAGTCTAGGAACGTCTGGTAGTGTTCAATATAACTTAGGAACCAAATTAATGCAAAATTCACGGCTTATTTCTAGTGTCTTGTTTTCAAATAAAAAATATAAAATTTTCATGATAGAAGGGACTATAAATGCATGTAATTCATTATTCCATCATTTAGAAAAAGTATTAAATATCCCCCACGATAAAATGAACTGGGAGACCCGTGTTAATAAAAAAAATACCGATGGAGTTTTTATACCAGGTTTCAATGGTTTATCTTCTCCATATTGGAAAACTGGATTTGATGATTTATATGTAAATCTTGACAAGGACCCTGATAATATTATTCGAGCAGCAATGGAATCAATAGGTTATCTTGTAAGTGATATATTAGAGTGTCTTAAATCTACAGGAATCCATATCCCAAAAATTCTCATGGCATCCGGGGGGATTTCTCGTCCAGTCTTATTACAATTCATTGCAGATGTAACAGGTTATGAGGTTGGCTATCTTTCAATTAAAGATCAAACAGCAATTGGAATATATCGTCTTTTAAAAAGTCAGATTTTTGAAGAAGATTCAAAAAAAAATATCAAGAAAGTATTCTACCCCAAACCATCGATTTTGATGAAAAATAAAAAAGCAATATGGAAAGAGGCACTAGTGAAAAACAATTTAAGAGATTTTTGAATTTTATTCTGATATGTAAAGTTTCCTATTTTGCAACTCTGTCATATTTTTTACTTCTTTTATTTCCTTTACAGCACCTTTGATTTCACTATTCAAGTTTTTTAGAATTTTATCACTAACTGCCATAGAATTACTTAGCTCTATAAAATCTTCGTTAGCTACAATAACTTGTTGTTTTGCTTTTTTTGCATCATCTATTAATACATCAAGTTGTGTTTCGATCTGATTGATTTTTGTTTTTAAAGTATCCGATTTTTCATCACTGGTTACTATCTTATTATTTATTAATAATAAACCCAATAAGACAAGGACTATGTTGAATGCTATTAGGATGGTGGTTGTTGATATACTTTCGTTTTTCATAATTTAAATAAATATATTTTAATTTTAACTATCAATATTGGTTAAATACTTAGAACTAAAATAATCAGTACATACTCATAATACCAAGGATAATTAGAATAAAATATGGGACTAAATCGGCAGCACCTAAATAATCTTTAGATAATCTTTGTCCAGCAAATAAGAATATTATTGTTACGCTAGTTAAAACAAAACCATAAAATATCCATAGTGTAGTTTTTTCAAATAGAGCATAGTATATTCCATAAATAAGCATTAAAGATGTTACTAATTCTAAAACTGTTATTATATTTAACAGTATTGTGCTAATGCCATTTAGGATTGTATTAGCAAAGTGAACATTAAAAAACTCTAAGTTCCCTTTTCTGTCAAATATTTTGTCAATACTAGATTGTAAAAAAGCAATTGAAATAAAAATTGCTATTAGTATCTGGCATAAAACAAGAGGGTCTTTAAATGTAACACCTAGAAGCTCAATCCTATCTCCATATTTATCAGCAACTGATTGAGCAGATAAAGTTGTAAATGATAAAATAATAAGAAAATTTTTATATACTTTCATTTCAGACTCCTAACATATTAAATGTTGAATACGACTTTTTACTAAATCACTAATTTCTTCAACTGATAATTTTGAATATTCATCTTTATATATCGGCTTACCAAATCTTGTTTTTAAGATACCAGGTTTTAGACGCCAATCAGTTTTAATTTTCGCGTCCAATCCTCCAATAAGACCAATTGGTACAATTGTTACACCTGTATTTTTAGCAACGTGGAATGGTCCTTTTTTAAAAATTCCCAATTCACCAGAAATAGTTCTTGTACCCTCGGGTGCTATTATGAATGAAATACCATTTTTTATCGAATCTTCTACAAGGTTTAAACTTTTTATAGCATTTTTTAATCTTTTACGTTGAATGGGTACACCACCATACTTCGTAATAACTTTCCCCCAAATTGGATACTTAAATATTTCTTCTGCTCCGACTGCAGTAATGTAATGACGAACATATGCACCGATCATAAATTGATCAAACATTGATACATGATTAAATAAATAAAGATATGGTTGATTTTGAATCGGAGGCGGTTCATTTTCTTTTATAAGCCACTGACCGGCAAAAAAACAAATCAACCAAGAAAATGGTCTAATTACGAAATATAATTTTTTACGTGGAAAAATATAAAGCAGTATAAGAATAAAAATTAATGAAGAAACAAAAAACATAAACCATAATGGCCATAAAATAATTGATGCAATAGCTTTATACATTTGAAGTTTTCAATTTAACAATTTTAATAATTTATGATTTGCTTGGGGAAAAGTATATTTATTGAATTCTGTTTTACAAATCCAGTCAGATTTATTGGAGTTCACTATTTTTTTTCTCTTTTCAATACAATTGAAACCATGAAATGTTATTGAAAAATGGCTATATGCGTGCTGAACTCTTCCAATTTTATTTGTTATTTTAATTGAAATGCCACAATCTTTTTGTATCCCCCTTTTCAAGGCATTTTCTAACCCCTCACCCTTTCGTTTTTTTGTTCCTGGGAATTCCCAAAGACCAGGAAGCATACCACTTCTTTTTCTTTTTTGAATATAAAAAGTTTCCCCTCGCCAAATTAATCCCGCAGCAACATGATAATGTGGTTTTTCTTTTTTTTTCAGCCTAGTTGGGTATTCTTCAGGATTTTTTGAACGATAAGCCTTGCAATTATTCTTGATTGGGCATCGTAAACAGGAAGGGCTCCTAGGACTACAAATTAATGCGCCCAGCTCCATTATAGCCTGGTTAAACTGACCTGGATTAAATTTGTCAATAGATAAATTCAAAATTTTTGAAATCTTTTTTTTATTAAAAATAGTGAAATTTTTGATTCCAAGATATCTAGCTAAAACTCTTTTAATATTAACATCAATAGCAGGATATGGTTTTTGATAAGCAATTGATAATACAGCTGCAGCTGTATATTTTCCAACTCCAGGAAGCGATAAAAACTTATCATAATTATTTGGTATTACTCCGCCATATTTATTAAAAACAAGGGTAACAGCTTTATAAAAATTATGCAACCTATTATAATACCCCAACCCCTCCCAAAGTTTTAACAAATCTTCTTCGTTAGTTTTCACAACATGTTCAAGAGTAGGCATTTTTTTTATCCACCTTTTGTAGTAAGGGATAGCAGTTTTTATCTGCGTTTGTTGCAACATTATTTCAGATAGCCAAATTTTATATGGATCAGATGTGTTGCGGAAAGGTAAGTCTCTTTTATGATTTCCATACCATGCTATAATGTTTTTAAAATCTATATTATATTGCACTATACAAATTATTTAATATTATTCATTTTTAACATTATCCATTTCAGATTAGATATTACTTCGATCGTTTTTTGCTTATCAATAAAATCTATATTTTTTTCGATAATATGACCAATTTTATCAAATTGGTCTTCAAATACGTTTTGAGCAACTTTTCCTTTTTTTGTCAATCCTACCTTTATGATTCTTTTATCATCTTCATACTGATGTCTTGAAACCCATTTTTTTGAAACCAAACCATTAATAAGTCTTGTAGCTGTACTATTATCAATACCTAGTTTTTCTGATAACGCAGACATCTCAACACCACCTAATGGGATTGCTACGATAGCAATCATCTGCTGAAAAGAGGCCCCTTTCAGATCAATTTTCTTTTTGTATAAACTTCGTAATTCTATAAAGAATAAAGCTAATACTTCGCCATAGTTCATAGTTGTATATTACAACTATTTTGGCAAACTTTTCAACCTTTCAGCGTGGTTTAAAAAATATTTCTGAGATTTTTTAATTCTTTCAGAGTCACCCATATGTCCAATAATACTCCAATGATCCATATCATAAATTTTAATCCAATACCACTGCCCAGGAATTAGTATATCCCTACTATCATATTTTACTATTGGATCAGCTCCATTATTACCATTTGTTGGGCCATACATGGATGCGGTATTAACAATACCATCATTTTCGAACCAGAGAGAATCCGTTTTAGATCCATCATACCAATACCCAGATCTGATGCCCATCAGTTTCGATCTGGTTTTAATCATAATCGGAGTACCAGGTACTGGGCTATGATATGGGCTATCAGTGTTTTTTTGTGTTGTAGATGTAACAAAAGAAAAATAATATATTTCAGGTGAAGACTGTAAAAAACTGTTAAGTTGTTTAGCTCCATCTAGGCTAAGGTCCCAAGAGCTAATATTTTTTGTTCTCCATGCGTTATGATTTCTCATTCTATTTATATACCCCAACCATGATTCATTCTTATTCTTATAAAAATTAAAATGCTCCAAATCAAAGTTGTAATAACTATTCCCAATAATTCCAGCAACTCCTAAAAAATATTGTAAAAATGGGATCGTTTTAGTAACAATTTCTGTTAAAGTAGTACCATCATGCGGAGTAGATATGGAGGTTATACTTTTTATCATTTTACCTTGTATTAAAGCAAGCAAATTAGATTTTTCCTTTGTTTTGTTTTCTTCATCAACGTAAAACTCTGTAGAAAGAAGATATTGCAACATCCTTCCAGTTTGACCACCCATACTATGACCAATAATGTGTATAGGGTTTTCAGAATCCCAAATTGGATATAGCCCTTTATAGTTTTTTCCTAACGGTTTTCTTGTAACATTAAATTTTTTTGAATGTAATTCACCGTAATCCACCTGACCTCCTTTTATTTGATAATAACATTCTACAGCGCGCTCCCAATTAGATGAAACTGGACCGACCGATACCTCAAAAACCGTATAGCCCTTATCTTGTAAAGATAAAATAAAGTCTTTTTCCCCACCCCAATAATTATATTCACCCATTTCTCCGGGTCCCCAACCCATAAAACCATGAATCAATACTATTGGATAATTATTTTGTGCAAAAGAAATGTTTATTATTAAAACATATAAGGATAAATGTTTTATCATATATTAATACTTAATTCAATTCCACTATTTAATGAACCGGTTCCATAAAAAAACAATCCATAATGCATAGAAAAAGAACTTTCAATATAACTAAAACCAATACCAGAGGCCCCTAATAGTGATTTAAGGAGATTGTCCTTTAAGTTATGTTTTCCTTTCATTGTTGAAGAACCAATAAAGAATTTTATTTTTTCATTTATATCAGTAATAATTCCTGTAAAAACTTCAGTTTTTGAGCGACTATTAATTAGATCTATATAAATACTAGATGGCAAATATTGCAGCCTCTTTGAAGCACTCAAAGCAAGTTTGGGATGCATATTAATCTCCATATTCCCATAACTTAACCCAATTTGATGAGCTGATAAGCCAATTAAGGCCTTATATTTTTCTAGACTTATATGACCTCCAAAAGTAAAAGAAAATATATTTAAATTGTACCTTTCATAATTAGAATTAAAATAGCTCACCGATAACCCAATATTAATAGGGACAACCGTTAGTGATTGAGAATATGAGCTTATTAATCTTGTATCATTTGAATCATATGTGCCAGTTGATTCTGCATTGATATTGTATCCCTGAAAAACACCATAAGATATATTATTAATGGAAAAATGCCAATACCCTCTTCTTAAGGGGAGTACCATACCAGCGCTTTGACTTATAATTGAAGTTGGATATCTTATTATTGAAAGTGAGAAAGTTTTTTTATCATAAATTGATGGATTAATCAATGATGATATTGCTGAGGCTTGTAATAGCCCAGCACCAGCTAAACTTAGTCGCTTACTTGAAGTGAAAGCATCAAAACCAGGGAAACTTGCCCTGACCGTTGTAAAAGATATAAAAATAAGAAAGAATATATATTTAACAAAGAATGTCATTTTATAAGTTAAATCAAACTCATTGGATCCATATGAATATTTACTTTATTGCCTTTAAAATTTAATCTATTTCTACAATTAGATAATATATTGTCAATATATTGATGCAAATTTTTTCCATTTGGATCAGAAAGTTTTTCAGATTTAAAAATGATTTGGTACCTATATTGGCCCTTTAATTTTTCTAGATAGCATGGAGCGGGACCTAAAACATGCAACCCTTCATAACTATTTTCAATAAAATTTGAAATACTAAGTGCAAGATCAAAAACTTTTGATTGTACGGTTCCAATTATTTCTATTTTTGCTAACCAACTGTATGGTGGGTAATTCAGTTCTTTTCTTTCTTCTAATATCTTACTATAAAATTCTTTCATATCTAATTTGGACGCGCTTTTTATGACAGAATTATTATGTGAATATGTTTGGATAACTACTTCTCCTTTTTTCTTACCTCGACCAGATCTACCTGATGCTTGATAAAGTAACTGAAAAATTTTTTCACTTGCTCTAAAATCAGGCAAATGTAGACCTAAATCGGCGTTTATAATTCCAACTAAAGTAGTATTTGGAAAATCTAACCCCTTTGCAATCATTTGAGTGCCTAATAAAATATCAATATCTCCATTATTAAAAGATTTTAAAGTAGAGTTAATGTTTTTTCCTGAACTAGACGTATCTATATCTAGTCTTGCTACCGAAGCATTGGGGAATATCTCTTTTATTACAGTTTCTACTTTTTGCGTACCAGTACCACGATAATTAATATCAGTACTATTACAATCTGAACATTTTTTTCCTTCTTTTGGTTCATAAAAACCACAAAAATGGCACAAATGGCAATTATTTTTTAAATGAAAACTAATTGTAACTTTACAGTGTGGGCACATCAAAATATTACCACATTGATTACACACAACTACTGGTGAATATCCTCTACGATTTTGGAGTAGTATTATCTGCTCATTTTTGATAAGCCTATGCTCAATTTTATCCTGCAGTATACTAGAGAATATCATTCCATACTTACCAGTTTCATCTTGCTCTTTATTCATATCTACTAGATGTATATCTGGATATTCTGCCCCGCCATAACGATTAGGCAAATATATATATTGAAGCTTTTTATTTAAATAATTATAGTAACTTTCCAGACTTGGCGTTGCACTAGCAAGCAAGGCAATAGAGTTATTTTCTTTAGCGCGTATTAAAGCAACATTTCTAGCATGGTACCTTGGTGCTGGAGATTCCTGTTGGAAAGACCCCTCCTGTTCTTCATCAATAATAATTAATCCTAAATTCTTCATTGGTAAAAAAACTGCGCTCCTTGCTCCAATAATAACCTTAAAAGTCCCTTTACATATTTCTTTCCATGTCCACGACCTTTGAGCCTGATTTAATTTTGAATGCCATAAAGCTATTAAATCCCCAAACACAGCTTTAAACCTTCCGGCTATTTGAGGTGTTAAAGATATTTCTGGTAATAAAATAATTGCAGTTTTACCATTTGTAATACATCGCCTAACTAAATCAATAAATATTTCGGTTTTTCCACTTCCTGTAACTCCATGCAAGAGGAATGGGGAATATTTTTTTGTTTTTAAAGCTTTCTTTAAAATATTACTAGCATTTTTTTGATAATCATTAAATATTATTTTTTTATCATTTGTATTAAATATGTAATCTGTATTTCCTAAAAACGATACCCTTTCAGACAATTCAACCAATTTGTTTTTGGCCAATTCTCTGCAAATATTTAAAGGGTTAGACACTTCTCCTTTAAGATCACTAACTTTCACTTCCATGTTTTTTGAATCTAATATTTTAAAAATTTTATATTGTTTAGGTGCTCTTTTTTTAAGACCAATTAAAATAGTGCTATCATATGTTTTGATGGTGCTTACATACCAAGATTTAGATGGAGAATAATTTGTTGAAAGTTTAGTAGGCAAAACTGTCTTAGCAACTTGCCCTATTGGAGTTATATAATATGCTGACATCCAGAGTATTAACTTCCACAATTCTGGGGTAACAACTTGAACATCATCTACTAAACTATCAATTGGTTTTATTTTACCATTAAATAGGGAGTTTTTCGTTAGGCTTACAACAATCCCTTGAGATTTTTTTTTACCAAAAAAAATTACAACCCTAGAACCAACTTGAATTTTGTTTTTTAGGGTATTGGGTATTAAATACGTAAACGTTTTAAAATTTGATATAGGTAAAGCAACTTCAGCAAACATAACATTTAAGTTTATCCACTAGGTTGCTCCATAACAATAGAATAACTAAGATTTAAAAATATATCAAATCTTAAAATACGCGTTTAGTCTTTTAAATTAAGACTTAATTACATATAATTTTACGTCGCCTGTTTTATCAGATGAAACTTTAACAGAGACATGGTATATACCTAATGCTTTTATTGGTTCATCAAGTAAAATAGCACTTCGCTCAATCTTGACACCTTTTTCTTCTAGGGCTTTATGAATATCAATAGATGTAATTGATCCAAACATTTTATCTTCCTCTCCAACTTGCGATTCAATTGTAATTTCAGTTTTAGATAATGTTTTTAATAGAGATTCTAAAGATGCATTCTCGCGGCCTTGCCTTGATAATTCAGTTGTCTTTCTTTCCTCAGCAATAGCAATATTGCGCTTTGAAGCTCTCAATGCTACCCCCTCTGGTATTAACTTATTTCTTGCAAAACCAGGCTTAACATTAACAATATCGCCAGCTGAACCAAGGCCTTGATAATCTTTTAATAAAATAATATCCATAGCTCTCCCCTATTCATTCCCTCTTTCTATGTAAGGCATTAATGCAATAGATCTTGCACGCTTAATAGCTCTAACTAATTTTCTATGCATCTTAGCACTAGTTCCAGTTACGCGGCGGGGCATAATCTTTCCTTGATCATTAACAAAACGACGAAGTAGCTTTATATCTTTATAGTCAATTATGGTTATCCCGTTTTCTTTGAAGTAACAAAATTTATTTCTATTTTGAAATGTCATTAGTCTTTTACCTCCTTTGAGCTTTCCTTTAAGTCCGAACCTGATTTTTCTTCTTTATTTTCTGAATTACTTGAACCATTCTTATCAGATGATTCACTACCTTGTTTAGAAATTTTTTCATTATCTCGATTGGTATCTGTACTAGTTTCATTCTTTTGGGGTTCTTTTTCTTCTACATAAACTTCTGGTTTTTCATCTAGTAAAACTGTCATGTGTCGCAGGACAGTATTATTTAGCCTCATCCAGGTATCATAATCATACATTTTGCCTTGATCTCCTCCTTCAAATTGTATGATTATATATGAGCCATATTTTTGCCTGTCTATTTGATAAGCAAGCTTCTTTTTACCCCATAACCTATGATTAATTATTTTAGCTTTTGTTTTTTCTAGTTCTTTTCCAATCTCATCTATTGTCTTTTCTAATACTTTATTCTCTAAATTAGGATCAACAATATAAAGTGTTTCGTAAAATGACATAACGCCTCCTTGTTCTCTACTATAAATCTTTTAATAATGGTGCAATAACTAATGAAACAACAGACATTAGCTTAATTAATATATTAAGTGAAGGACCAGATGTATCTTTAAATGGATCTCCCACCGTATCCCCAACTACAGCAGCTTTGTGTGCTTCTGATCCTTTTTTTAATTTTTTTTCACCAATGGATACTCCTTCTTCTATCATTTTTTTTGCATTATCCCAAGCACCTCCCGCATTTGATTGGAAAATAGCCATTAATACACCAGAAACAGTAACACCAGCCAAAAGCCCCCCAAGGGTCTCTGGTCCAAAAACAAAGCCAATAAGCACTGGAGTACTAATAGCCATTAACCCAGGTTTGACCATTTCTTTAATTGCAGATTGTGTAGAAATTTCTACACAACGATCGTGCTTAGCTTTAGTTAACGCATCTTCATATAATTCACGATCTTTTTCATCCCAATCTTTTTCTTCTTTCAAGTTCATTAACTCAAGAGCTTTTTTCAATTCCGGTATCTCACGGAATTGCATACGAACCTCTTCAATCATAGCCATAGCAGCACGACCAACAGCAGCCATTGCTAACGACGAAAACAAGAAAGGAAGCATCCCTCCAACAAAAAGTCCAGCCATAACCGTTGGGTTTGAGATATCAATGCTATCAATTCCACTTTGGACCATAAAAGCAGCAAACAATGCCAATGCTGTCAATGCAGCAGATCCGATAGCAAACCCTTTCCCAATTGCAGCAGTTGTATTCCCAACTGCATCTAGTTTATCAGTGCGCTCACGAACTTCTGAAGGCAATGCAGCCATTTCTGCAATACCACCCGCATTATCAGATATTGGTCCATATGCATCTACTGCTAACTGAATTCCAGTATTAGCCAACATGCCTAGTGCTGCCATAGCTATACCATATAATCCAGCATAGTGATGAGCACCCATTATACCCCCCGCAATAATAATAATTGGTATTGCTGTTGACTGCATACCAACCCCTAAACCAGCAATAATATTTGTGGCTGGCCCAGTCATAGATTGCTCTGTGATAGACCTGACCGGTGAGGTTCCTGTTCCAGTATAATGCTCTGTGACAATACCAATCCCAAGACCCGCAACAAGACCAATCACGGTTGCATAAAATACACCAATTCTGGTAAAGAAAACTCCGCCCTGACTAAAGGTTTCAGGTAAAAAGATATTAATCAAAAAATATATAACCCCAACCATAACTACCGCACTGCCAAACTCTCCTCGGTTTAATGATTTTTGTGGATCACCTCCTTCCTTTACAGATACCATAAAAGTTCCAAGAATTGATACAATAATACCAGAAGCTGCAATAAAAAGGGGTAGTATAACAAAATTCAAATCAAAGCCATTTACCGTGAGAATACTAGCACCAAGAACCATAGAACCTATAATTGAACCAACATAAGACTCGAAAAGATCTGCGCCCATACCAGCAACATCACCTACGTTATCACCTACATTATCAGCAATTGTAGCCGGGTTTAAAGGATGATCTTCTGGAATCCCTGCTTCTACTTTACCCACAAGATCCGCACCTACATCTGCAGCTTTAGTATAAATACCACCTCCAACACGAGCAAATAAAGCAATAGATGAAGCACCTAGTGAAAATCCTGAAATCACATTTAAAACAGTAGCAATATTTTCATTATCTGAACCAAAAATATTTGTATAATACACAAATAGGCTGCTAAGCCCCAAAACGCCAAGCCCGACCACGCTAAGCCCCATAACAGAGCCGCCGCTAAAAGCTACATTCAACGCAGTTGCCAGCCCTGTACGCGCAGCATGTGTTGTCCGATTATTAGCACTAGTTGCAACTTTCATACCAAGGAATCCTGCTAGCCCAGATGCTACAGCGCCAACAACAAATGATAAAGAAATCATTGAACTTGAATCATCTCGACCATTATTTACTATGCCAAGCAAAACAGCAACAATAAAAACAAATAAAGTAAGGACTCTGTATTCTGCCTTCAAAAAAGCCATGGCCCCTTCAGCAATGCTTTTACCAATTGTTTTCATACGATCTGTTCCTTCGTCTTGAGCCTCAATCCAACTTTTTTTCCAAAATGAAAAAGCAAGAGCTAAAAATCCAGCAGCAAATACGTATATCATATTGTTATCCATTAATAAATACTCTCCCTCTTTATGAATTAAATTCATTCATTGTACGACTTAAACCATGTGTTATTAAATATTGCATTGCATCTGCACACTGCCGAACCATTACCCCCACCTCTTCAATACTGTCCTTGTTAAAAGGCCTTAGAACATATTCCTCAGATGGACGCGTTATTGTAGATGATTCAGCTATTCCCAACCTGATTCTTGGCAACAAATTAGTTTGTGCTTGGTCAATAATGTTTTTTAGACCACCGTGACAACCGTCACCTCCTTTAGGGCGAATACGGATGGTCCCTAGTGGTAAATCAACATCATCAAAAATAATAATAACATCAGATGGTAACAAACCCCATCGATGCATTACGTCTTTTACAGCACTGCCACTTCTATTCATCATAGTAGTTGGTTTAACCAACAAAGCTCGATTGCTCCTAATTTTGGAAAAAACATAATCACCTTTGCCCGCTTTGAAAGAAACATTATTTCTATCAGAAAATTCATCAATTGCCCAGAAGCCTACATTGTGTTTGGTGTTAGCATATATATCTCCAATATTTCCCAAACCTACAAAAGCGATCATGATTCATCAGGTTTTTCACCAGGGACATCATTCGGCGAATCTTCATTTTTATCATCTTCTGATCTTTCAGAATCTTCATCTATTTCTTCATCATCAAGAACCTCTTCAACAACCTCTTCTTCAGCCGCAGGGGGGGTGACCGATACAATATTTAAACTTGGATCAGAAATAATATCTACATCCTCTAATCCAATGTCTAGATCGGCAATACTTTTAGCTGAATTCAATTCCAAGTCTTCTATATTTAGTTCAATTTGCTCAGGAACATCTGTCGGATAACAACTTATTTCAACTTGATTGAGCGATTGAGATAATACACCCCCCTCTTTAACGCCAACAGGTTCTCCAGTAAGCACAAGAGGAACTGCAATAGTAATCTTTTCAGACCTTCTAACACGCATCAAATCAACATGTATAATTTCGTCTGTTACGGGATGATACTGGAGTTGCTTAATCATTGTATATTGACTTTCACCACCTTGATCAATTTCAAAGATTCGTTGACCGGATTGCATAGCATGGAATAAAATAGATCTCTTTATGGATATGTTAACTGTTTCCTCACCAGAATAGTATAGAACTCCAGGAATCAAGCCTTTTCTACGCAGCTTCCTTGCACCCCCCGAACGGAGCTCCTCCCGATTTGCTACATCTAATTTATAATAGGATGATGCCATTGTTTCTCCTCCTTTTAAAATTCAAATAACGCACTAACAGATTCTCCATCATGTACTCTGCTAATTGCCTCACCAAAAATATCTGCAACAGATACAATTTTTATTTTTTCAATTTGCTTTTCTTTTGAAAACAAAATTGTATCTGTAATTATAATTTTTTTAATTTTTGATTCTTCAAGACGCTTGATAGCAGGACCAGATAAAACGCCATGGGTTGCAACTGCGGTCACAGATCTTGCACCTTTTTCAATTGCCGCATCAGCAGCATTAACCGTTGTTCCAGCTGTATCAATCATATCATCAATAATCAAAACATCAAGACCATTCAAATCCCCTACTAAATGGTTAATTTGAGCCTGGTTAGGAGCAAATCTTCTTTTATCAATCAAAGCAAAATGCATTCCTAAAGTCTTTGCATAACTTTGACTCATTTTTACAGAACCAATATCCGGAGCTAACACCACTGAATGCTCTGAGTTAAAATTTTCATCTTTTATTGCACTATAGAGAACTGTGCGACTATAGAGATTATCAAATGGGATCTTTGCAAAACCTTGTATCTGTGTAGAATGGAGATCCAAGGTGATAATCCTATCTGTACCCATTATTGTCAATATGTCAACGATTACCCTTGAGGAAATTGGCACTCTAGGTTGGTCTTTTCTATCTTGGCGGCCATAACCAAAATAGGGGATTACGACAGTTACTGTATCCGCAGAGGCACGTACCGCAGCATCAACCATAAGAGCCAACTCCATTATGTTTTCTGATGGACCATTTGTTGATTGAATAATGAAAACATCACAACCCCTGATATTTTCTTCATACTTAACCCATATTTCACCATCAGAAAAGGTTCGAATAGATATCTCGCCCAAATCTTGACCAAGAGTCCCTGATATTTTTGATGCGAGAGCAGGATTACTGCGCCCGCTGAATATCTTTAGTGTATTATTGCTCACGTTAATCTACTTTTATTTGCTGGGGCGAAGAGAGTCGAACTCCTACTGCCTGGACCAAAACCAGGTGTACTACCATTATACTACGCCCCAATAATTTTATTATTATAACATATTAGATATTGGATTTGCAATAAAAGTAGTATAGTTAGGAAGAAATAATGACTCAGCAGATTTGGCTTTTGCTTCATCGTCAAAAATTCCATACACAGTCGAGCCTGAACCCGACA
>CERX01020997.1_pt1 | contig 15026 bp, 16 predicted proteins | sample 350251 | NCBI WGS metagenome assembly CERX01 (sample SAMEA2621044, study PRJEB7988) | marine metagenome | biome: marine biome (ENVO:00000447); feature: deep chlorophyll maximum layer (ENVO:xxxxxxxx); material: "saline water (ENVO:00002010), including plankton (ENVO:xxxxxxxx)" | depth 50 m
ATCGATGTTTATCTGGATGACGTCTGTATTACCCGTCAGGGTGGTCGTGCGGCCGAGTACGAAGAGTCTCAGGGCGCGCGCGTGATGGCGCAGTCGGAGATCACTATTCGCATCGAGCTGGGTCGCGGTGAGGTGAGTGAAACCTTGTGGACCACCGATCTCTCCCACGAATACGTGCGGATTAACGCCGAGTACCGGACCTGAGCTACTGAGGCGCACACCTGGTCACAGGTGTGCGCCTCACTCATGGCATAGCTGCGCATTGCCGTGCCTCAAACTGGCGAGATTCCGTGCGCAGGCGGCCAACACGATTGATGATCAACTGTCGGCCGCGCTGCGCCAAATCTGGCGGGCAAAGGCGAAAGCTGCCAGCCAGAAAGCCACCGTACACCTGCTCTGACTCGCCCAGCGCGTTGTAGCGCAAGTAGCTTCGCAGTTGGCCGCTGGCGGTCACGCTGGATAGGGCCGCAGCCTGATCCTCCAGCAATAGGACGTCATCGGCGCCAAGTGCAAGGTTGTTGTCCCGGTCGACAAACACCTGCCAGCCTCTGTTCCAGTCTCCCGCTAGCGGTATCATCACCACTGGCTCGTTGCGCTCAATGGCCTCGTTTCGCGTAAACCTGATGCTGCGCTCCAGCGCGCCCTGTGCGCTGTCCAGGCGATGCTGGTCGATTAGCCTGCTAAATGACGGCACGCCAATACTCAGCAGAATACCTAGCAAAGCCAGTGCGACAAGCAGTTCGGCCAGGCTGAATCCGTTGCCTTTCATTCTCCCTCCTGGTGCAAAATCCTTTTAAAGCCCACGCTATCGACCTGTCGTCGTCATCTGGCGACCGGTCATCGCGCGGCGCGCGACCTTGCGCAGAGGTCTTTTTATAGTGCATGCACTACCAAGAGGGATTTGTGTAATGAGAAGTGAGAAAGGGTTCACGCTGGTCGAGATCATTGTAGTGCTGGTACTGGTGGCCATCATTGCTGTGATAGCCGTACCAGCCATGCAATCTATATCAGCTTCAAACTCCTTGAATGCGACCTCCGGAGATTTGACCTCCGCTTTAGGTGCTGCGCGCATGCAGGCATTGAGTATGCGCGCGGATGTTGTCGTCAGTCCGGCCAGTGGTGGATGGAGCGATGGATGGACCGTCGACTACCCAGCAGCGTCCAATGAGCAGGACAAGGCGTTTGTTCCAGCGGACGGTGTGACCGTTAGCCGAGAAGATGGTGCGGGTGCTTTAACCTTCTCTGGCCAGGGAGGTGTGGTCGGGGGGGGGGCAATATTTTCAGTCTGCTCAGCTGATGAGGACCTGAGCGGCCATACGTTAACGCTAACCTTCTTGGGCAAAGTGTCCCAAGCAGTAAAAGGAGACTGCCCATGACCCGAGCCGGACGTAACAAACGCCACCAGGCCGGGGTAGGCCTCCTTGAGGTATTGATTGCTTTATTGATTCTAGCGATAGGCGCGCTAGGGTATGCGGGACTGCAACTCACGGCACTCCGCAATAGCGATGATGCGAATTATCGCGCTCACGCAGCCATGATTGCTCAGGACGCGATTGAGCGAATTAAGTCGAACCCTGCAGCGGCTGACCAGTATGCTACCGCGGCTAATTGGCCTGCTTCAGCTGGGACCAGCAGTCCTGCGGATTGGAAGCAGTGCATGAATGGAGCCTGCAACGCGGCTCAGCTGGCAGAATGGGACATGAAACAGCTCGTTTGGGCTGTGTCGACTACCATGCCTGGCGGACGAATTACAGCCCAAGATTGTGGTTTCAATACATTGGACTGTGTGATCGTGAGTTGGGGCGAGCAGGTGCCGGCAGAATGTATTAGCAACGGTGGGATTGATTCTTCCGATGAGAGTAGTTGCCTGGTGATGGAGGTCGTTCGATGAATCAACGCCAAAGTGGGTTTGGTCTGGTTGAGTTGATGGTGGCGCTAATTCTAGGCGTGTTGGTTAGTGGTGCCGCTACGCAATTACTGTTGACAAATAATCAGACCTTTGTCTTGCAGGGTGTAACCTCTGCCCTGGAAGAGGATGGGCAAATGCTCTTGCGCTACATGATGGCGGATATTCGCCAAGCTGGCCGAGGAAGCTCCATTGAGGGGACGATAGACCCCGTTGTTTTTGACAATACTCAGCCCGTTTTCTCTAAGGAAGGTGCCGACGGAGCGAGCGATGAGCTGGTAATTAACTACCTTGGTTTTCGAGACTGTCAGGGCGGCGGCAATGGCGCAGAACAGGACATTACTAATCGTTATTTTGTAAATAATGGCTCTTTATTTTGTGCGGGTAGCCTGAGCGCGGGCTCTGCTGAGCTTATTACAGGCGTTGAAAGCTTCCAAGTGCAGTACGGGATAGACACGAACCTCAATGGTGAAATCGGAGTAACACAGTATGTCAACGCTGGAGCGCAAGGTGCGAACCCAGTAGTCACCATTCGTTTCGCTGTTCTCTTGTTTAGCGACAGGGATATTAATGTGGATGACTCCACCACACGCTACTTCCTTGCCGACCAGCAAGTTGATGTGGCTGGTGATGCAAGGGTGCGTAAGGTGTTTGGTTCAACGGTAATGATCCGTAATTACGATTGGGACGGTGTGTGATGAAGGGCTTCGCATCTAGGGCGCGACAGCAGCAGGGCGCAGCATTGGTTGTTGCGTTGCTTGTATTGCTGATGGTGTCGGTTTTAGGGTTGTCGGCAATGCGCTCAAGCGTTTTTTCGGCCAAGGTCGCGACAGGTGTTCAATCCGACGTTATGACCTTCGAGGCTGCAGAAACCGCCATAGTTAGTGCATATCAGCAGCTGGTTGCGTTGTCGAACGAGCAGCTATACGCGGCCCTTGATGGTCAGGCTGCAGAATATTGCATGAAAGCAAGCGGTGTAACTCAGGGAGGCTGTGCAAGCTCTGATCGCATGGATGTTCGTGGACTGCTTCAGTCTGAGTCGTATAGCTATCTAGACGGTTACAGTGCTATCCCCAATTCCCAAGTTAGCACCTCCGGCGGTGCAGGTGTTTTTGTTGATTATCGAGTCAACATACTAGGTGATAGCGAAATGGTGAGTTACAGCATTGAAAATCACCACTTACAGGAAACGCTCAAGCGAGGCATTAAGCCTGGCGCTGAGATTGAGTGAGGAGGGTGTGATAATGATTGGGTATATAAAGAAAACCCTGGTTTCTCGTTTGTTTGTTTGCTGTGTGGGGTTGTTGATTCCGACCCTTTCTCAGGCTGATGATACTGAGATTTATTTTGCTCGGGCCAACGCTGAGAACGAACAGAACACTCCGAAGGCCAATGTCCTGATTATGCTCGACACGTCTGGTTCCATGCGTAACTGTCGCACTGGGTCAGGTAGTAATTGGTGTTCGGATATCGAGAATCGTCGTATCACTCTTTTGCATGAGGCCATGAAGCAAATTGTTGAGGATGCTCCTTCGACGGTGGAAATTGGGCTCGGGCGTTTTCGCGGGAGTAGTGGGGGGCAGATACTGCTTCCGGTTATGCCCGTTAATGATGTTACTAAGCCCTATTTTTTAGATGCCCTTAATGGAATTAACCAGGGCCAGAACAGCTCATCGCCAGGTAACGTGCAACCTTCTGGTGGCACGCCAACATCTCTTGCGTACGAAGAGATGGCGAATTATATGCTGGGTAACCGTAAGAGTAATGGCGTTTCCTACTCAGGCTCTGGGACTATGTGTGTCAGCAATGCGCCGGATGAGGAGCTGTGCAGAGACGAAGTTCAATGGAGCGACCCTGTTGAGGTTAGCTACTGCAATCCCGCAGAGCCTGGTTGCACGGTTAGCACTGTATGGAATCGAGTGAACTCTTGTGATACTAGTGCATCCAACTGCCGTTTTACTGACTGGAGTGATTGGAGTTGGCGTGACTCATGTAGCCCGCTGAGCAGTGTTTGTGAGCGCACGCGCTATTACGGTTTTTATTGGTATAGAACTCGCGGTTACCAACAGCAGACTGTTGTGTACGAACGTCAAGAGCAGAGCACAGTTCAGGTTTGCGAGATTGTTGAGGGGCAGTGTGATGACGAGCGATCTATAGTTGACGGCAGTAACTATGTATCGCCGGTCAATACAGCGAACCAGTGCGAGTCGAATCATATCATTCTCTTCACTGACGGGGCTCCGTCCGGTGACGACCCTGCAGACGTTGACTTGGTTACTTGCGGGAATAACTCTTACACATGTCAGGTTAATATCGCTGGCTACCTTAACTCTACTCGTAATCGACTAAATTCTACGATAAAAACCCATAACATCGGTCTGTACATGGGGGAAAGTACTCTTGCGAATATGCAGGCTGTTTCAGCGGCCGGCGGCGGAGAAACGTATGACTCTGACAGTGCTGACACCTTGCTCGAGGCATTTCAAAGCACGCTGGATCTAATTGATGAGGACGCGCGTTCAATCTCTGCTCCTGGTGTTGCTGTAAACGCGATGAACCGATTCCAACACCTGGATCAACTTTACTACTCAGTATTTCAACCTTTCGAGAGCAGCTATTGGAACGGGAATCTTAAGCGATACAAAGTTGAAGATGGTGATATCCATGGGGCCAATGGCTATGCAATTGACCCGGCTACAGGGTACTTCCGCTCGGGCTCCCAGAGCCTTTGGAGTACTCAGGTTGACGGGCCTGATGTGAGTAAAGGTGGTGCCCGTGAGTTCGTGGGTAATCGCAGGTTGTTTTACACTGCTGCCGCAGGTGGCTCTCTTCAGCGAATTAACTGGTCGAGTACGGACGTGCCCGCTAACTCCGCTTTGGGGCTCAGTTCTTCTGCGACTCCTGAGCAGCGTGCGGCTTTGCTTGCCGAGCTGAAGCGTATGTGGGGGGACCCGCTCCATAGTGTCCCGGTCATGGTTAACTACGGTGAAGACGAGGATAACAACTACGTTTTTGTTTCCACCAACGGTGGAATGCTGCATGCCATTGACACTCGGGACGGCAGCGAAGCCTTTGCCTTCATGCCTTACGAGATTTTGAGGCAAGCTAATAGGTACACCGTCAATCGCCCTGGCTTACGTGCGGATAATACTCGCCAGACCTACGGCCTTGATGGTAGCTGGGTTGCTTGGCGCCGGGGAGGGGAGAATGCTCTGGCGGAGCCAGAGGCTGTGTACTTGTATGGTGGTATGCGTCGAGGCGGTCGTAACTATTATGCACTGAATGTGACAGACCCTGATAATCCGTCAATGCTTTGGCAGGTAAATAACAGTTCTCCGGGGTTGGCGGGGCTTGGTCAGACATGGTCTACTCCCACGCTGACCAGTGTGCCCAGCAGTAGCGGGGGGAATGTCCCGATTTTGGTTGTCGGGGGCGGGTATAGCCCTAACGACCATGATGGTACCTCTGCGCTGTCCTCAGGGGACGAAATGGGCAATATGGTTTATTTCCTTAATGCTGAAACAGGCAGTGTGCTCTGGTCCGCTGGTGGCCGTTCAGAGGCGACCAACACTATTTCATCCATGAAATATGCTGTGCCGAGCAGCATTGCAGTTGTTGATATGGACTTCGATGGTGTTGCTGATCATATGTACTTTGGCGATATGGGGGGGCAGGTGTTTCGTATAGACATTAAGCCCGACGGTCAGCATGTGGTGAATCGAATAGCGAATGTCGGTGGTACTGGTGATGCTCGTCGTCGTTTTTACGAAGCTCCGGCAGTGGCTTATGTCCGCACTAATGGTCAGAACCACCTGTATGTAGCCGTAGGCTCTGGTTATCGCGCGCACCCCTTGGACGAGACCACGACTGACGGGTTTTTCGTGATCAAGGACGAGTCGGCGCTCGAGTCTAACGCTGTCGCTGTGGCGACTACCTCAAATATGACCAATGTAACCGCCGGTGGTGTGCCTTCGGCAGGTTCGCGTGGTTGGTACTATACGTTTGGCGTCACCGGTGAGAAGGCTTTGGCATCACCGATCATCTACGATGGACGGATCTTGTTTACAACATATGCGCCAACTGTTGATCAGGAGTTTGATAATCCTTGCGCAGTGCGTTATGGCGTGTCTTATCTTCATACAGTTAACTTGCTAACTGGTGAGCCGGCTGCGCTATCAGATGAGCTGCCCACTCCTGCAGAGCGGAGTCAGGAGCTGCAGCAGTCTACGCCTGCGCCGACGCCAACGCTAATTGTTGATGGCGAGGGTCGAGTGATTACGGTTGTTGGTACCGAGGTAGTGGGTGAGGGGGACTTGGGTGACCCGCGCCTGCGTAAGCGCCGCTGGATGCAGTTGACTCCAGATGACGCTAACAATATCAGACAGCCGGAGGAAGCCAATGAAAGTAACTAAATCGCGTGGTTTCACGTTGATTGAGGTTATGGTCGTTGTGATCATCGTGGGGTTGATTGCTGCGATTGCCTACCCCTCCTACGTCGAATATGTAGAGAACGGTATGCAGCGCGAGGCGCAAGGCCAGATAATGGATCTGGCCAGCGCGCTGGAGCGCCACAGGGCCAAGAATTTCTCTTATGCCGGGGCAACTGTCTCGGGATTAGGGCCTGCACTCAACAACAACGCTAACTACAACGTGAACCTGAATTTGGGAGCAAATAATCAAAGTTACCAGATCGTTGCGACGCCGACGGGCAAGATGTCGGGCACGCCAACGCTGAGTTGGAGTAGTGACGGCACGGCCTCTTGGGAGTGACTTTTTCAGAGCGGCTTCAGCGCCGCTCCAGCAACACCCCGGACTCCATATGGTGGGTATAGGGGAATTGATCGAACAGAGCGCACCGCACTACGCGGTGCGTTTTTGTTAGTGTCTGCAGGTTGTCTGCCAGGGTTTCCGGATTGCAGGAAATGTAGAGAATGCGCCGGTAATCTTTGACCAGGTCCAGCGTGGCGGGGTCGAGACCGGCGCGCGGCGGATCGACGAAGACAGTGCCGAACTCAAAGCCGCTCAGGTCGATGCCCTGTAAGCGGCGGAAGGGGCGTACACCGGTCAGTGCCTGGGTCACCTCTTCGCTGGCAAGGCGCACCAGGGTGACATTGTCCACGTTGTTCAGACGCAGGTTTTCCTGTGCGGCGCGTACCGAGCTTTTGGCTAGCTCGGTGGCCATAACCCGGCGGAACGCGGTAGACAGCGGCAGCGTGAAGTTGCCGTTGCCGCAATACAGCTCCAGTAGGTCGTCGCTGTTGCTGCTGGCGGCATCCAGCGCCCAGCTGAGCATGTGCTGGTTAACGCCGCCGTTGGGTTGGGTGAACCCGCCTTCAATCTGCTGGTACTGCCACTGGCGGCCGGCCACATCCAGCACTTCCACTACATGATCTGTCTGCAGTACACGTTTCTGGCCGCGGCTGCGACCGATCAGCTGTACCCCGAGCTGCGCGGCAAGTGTGCGAGCCGGGCCATCCCAGCTGTCGTCCAGTGGGCGGTGGTAACACAGGGTGATCAGTGCCTGGCCGGATAGCGTCGTCAGAAACTCAACCTGGAACAGCTTGCGGCCCAGGGTAGGGTCGGCCTTGCAGGCGTCCAGCAGGGGCATCATCAGTGCGTTGATCTGGCGGCTGGCGATGGGCAGTTGGGTGATCAGGATAGGCTTACGTTTGTCGCCCTGCTCAAACATCGCGTAGTGCGGTTCGCCATCCTCGTACCAAAGACGAAACTCGGCGCGCAGGCGAAAGTGTTCGCGCGCTGATTCGAATACCTCGGGGGCGGGGGCGTCAAAGGGTGCGAGTAACTGCTCCAGACGTTCGCGCTTGGCCGCCAGTTGGCTTTCGTACTGCTCGGGTTGGAATGCGGTACTCATCAGCTGAACAGCGCCAGTTTGATTACGAACAGGCCAGCCAGAACGTACAGGCTGGGGTTGAGCTCACGCCAGCGGCCCGCCAGCAGCTTGATCACGGTCCAACTGATAAAGCCCAGCGCGATACCGTTGGCGATCGAGAAGGTCAGCGGCATTGCCAGTGCGGTCACGACGACCGGGGCGGCTTCTGTCAGGTCATCCCAGTTAATCTGAACCAGGCCGTGGGTCATCAGCACCGCAACGAACAGCAGTGCAGGGGCCGTTGCATAGCCGGGTACGGCCGTCGCCAGTGGAGAGAAGAACATGCTGAGCAGGAACAGCAGCGCGACCACGCAGGCGGTCAGGCCTGTGCGGCCGCCGGCGCTGATGCCCGCGGTCGACTCGATGTAGCTGGTGGTGGTCGAGGTGCCGAGCGCGGCGCCTGCCATGGTGGCGGTGCTGTCGGCCATCAGGGCGCGGCCCAGGCGCGGCATCTTGCCGTCGGCCTCGACCAGGTTGGCCTTCTGCGCCACGCCGATCAGGGTGCCGGAGGTGTCGAACAGGTCGACAAACAGGAACGCAAAGACCACGCTTAGCAGGCCGACTTCTAGAGCTCCCTTGATGTCCAGCTCCATGAAGGTGGGTTTGAGGCTGGGAGGCGTCGACACGAGGCCATCGAGGTGGCTAAGGCCAAGCAGAAAGCTGGCAGCGGTCACCAGTAAAATGCCGATCATCACGGCGCCCGTTACCTTGCGGTAGGACAGGGCAACGATGACGGCGAAGCCGGCTGCTGCCAGCAGTGGCGCGGGCTGGCCCAGATCGCCCATGGTGACCAGCGTGACCGGGTGATCAACCACCAAGCCTGCGCTCTTGAGCGCGATCAATGCGAGGAACAGTCCGATACCGGCCGCGATGGCGGAGCGCAGGGGCAGCGGGATGCTGTCGATGATCCACTCGCGAATGCGGAACAGGCTGAGTAGAAAGAACAGAAAGCCGGACAGGAACACCGCGCCGAGGGCGACCTGCCAGCTGTAGCCCATGGAGCCGACTACGGTGTAGCTGAAAAACGCATTCAGCCCCATGCCGGGCGCCAGCGCGATCGGGTAGTTGGCCCACAGCCCCATGACCAGCGAGCCAATGGCCGCAGCGAGGCAGGTGGCGACAAAGGCGGCGCCCGGATCAATTCCAGCATCGGCCATCATCATCGGGTTAACGAAGATGATGTAGGCCATAGTCAGGAAGGTAGTAACGCCAGCGAGTACCTCGGTGCGTACGTTGCTGCCGTGTTCGCGCAGTTTGAACAGTTTTTCCAACATGGTTGAGGCGTTCCGGGCTGAGTGCGAAAAGCCGGCAATTGTAGCGGATTCGCCGCTGCGGGTGAATTTTTGCCGACAATGTGTCAGGCTTGTCGGCCATTTTTTAGCGGAGTGCCGCCACCATGAGCAATACAATCGATACCGACGAAAAGCGCGTCAGCTACGGCATTGGCCGCCAGATGGGTGACCAGTTGCTGGCCAGCAATATTCCTGATCTGGATCTGGAGCTGGTTGCCGCCGGCCTCAAGGACGCCTTTGGTCAGCAGGCCAGCCAGGTGCCGGAAGCCGAACTGCAGGCTGCCTTTCAGGTGCTGCAGGGTAAGATGCAGGCTGCTGCCGAGGCTGCTGCGAAAGAAGCTGCTCAGGCTGGTGTCGATTTTCTGGCTGAGAACGCCAAGCGCGAGGGCGTTGTGACTCTGTCGTCTGGCCTGCAGTACGAAGTAGTTACCGCAGGCACGGGCGCCACGCCCGAAGCCAGTTCCACTGTGCAGACCCACTACGAGGGTACTCTGATTTCCGGCGAGGTGTTCGACAGCTCCTACAAGCGTGGCCAGCCGGCAGAGTTTCCGGTAGGTGGCGTGATTGCGGGCTGGACCGAGGCGCTGCAATTGATGCAGGAAGGTGCCAAATGGCGCCTGTTTATCCCCTCCGAGCTAGCCTACGGCGCTCGCGGTGCGGGCAACAGCATTCCGCCGCACAGTGCGCTGGTGTTCGATATCGAGCTGCTGAAAGTGCTTTGAGTTCGAGGCGCAGGACGAAAAAAGGCACGCATTGCGTGCCTTTTTTCATTTCAGGAAGATCAAGGTCCTGTTCGATATAGTGTTGCGTGCTGGGCGCCGCGTGCTAGGGGGCAGACTTTAGAAGCTGCGCTTGACCGCAAAGCGTGCCAGCTGCTCCAGTGCATCGCGGTATTCAGACGCGGGCAGAGTGTCCAGCAGCGCGATCGCGCGATCAGCATGTTGCTGGGCAAGGCGGGCGGTGTAATCCAGCGCGCCAGATGCGGTTACGGCCTCGCGAATGGGCGTGATGTCTTCGGTGCCGCCTTTCTGAATTGCTTGGCGAACCAGTGCTGCTTGTTCTTCGGTGCCGTGACGCATGGTGTAGATCAGCGGTAGTGTGGGTTTGCCCTCGGCCAGATCATCGCCAACGTTCTTGCCCATCTCGGCCGCGTCACCGCTGTAATCAAGCAGGTCGTCCATCAGTTGGAAGGCAATGCCAAGGGCGTCGCCAAACTCGCGCAGCGCCTCGACTTGGTCAGCCTGGGCGCCGGCAAGCACGGCGGCGCTGTGACTCGCTGCCTCAAACAGCATCGCCGTCTTGCTGCGGATGACTTCCATATAGGTGGCTTCGTCGGTGTTGGCGTCGCGCACCTTGGACAGCTGCAATACCTCACCTTCGGCGATCACGTTGGTCGCGTTCGCCAGGATCTGCATGACCTGCATGTTGCCCAGCGCCACCATCATCTCGAAGGCGCGGGAGTAGAGGAAGTCACCGACCAGCACGCTCGGTGCGTTGCCCCACAGCGCATTGGCGGTAGAGCGGCCACGGCGCAGGTCGGAGGTGTCGACCACGTCGTCGTGTAGCAGAGTCGCTGTGTGCAGGAATTCGATGATGGCGGCGAGCGAGTGCTGCTCGCTGCTGTCGGCACCGCAGGCGCGTGCGCTGAGCAAAACCACCAGTGGGCGCAGGCGTTTGCCGCCCGCGCTAATGATGTAATGGCCAATCTTTTCCACAAGCGGGACCCTGGAGTGCAGTTGATCCAGGATCAGCTGGTTGACCGCAGCAAAGTCTCCGGCGACCGGCTCATAGAAAGGCAGCGTGCTCATTGAATGCAGAATTCCAGAAAAGGTTCCGCGGCATGCTAGGTTGCAGGCCGCAGGCTGTCAAGAAAGGCGGGTTTTCATCCTGTGTCGAGACTTGCGTAATGGTGAGTGGTTGAGTAAAATCCGCGCCCTGAGATAAAAAGCATCCCTGTTTTGACAATGGCAAGGTCGGTCTCGATAGGCGAGATCACTTGCAGCCATGCCAGCCATTAACTACTAGACAAAGCGCTGGGTGAGCAGGATTACGGAGAAAGCAAAATGTACGCAGTCATTGTTACCGGCGGCAAGCAATATAAGGTCGCTGAAGGCGAGTTCCTGAAAGTAGAGAAGCTGGACGTTGAAACCGGCGCCAGCATTGAGTTTGACAAGGTGCTGTTGGTAGGCAACGGTGATGACGTCAAGATTGGCGCGCCGGTTGTTGAGGGTGCCAAGGTGACTGCAGAAGTCAGCGCACACGGTCGTGGCGACAAGGTTCGCATCATCAAGTTCCGTCGTCGTAAGCACCACATGAAGCGTCAGGGCCACCGTCAGTGGTACACCGAAATCAAGATCACCGGCATCACTGCCTAAGCTGATTCAGGAGAGTAAAGACTCATGGCACACAAAAAAGCAGGCGGTTCCACGCGTAACGGCCGCGATTCAGAATCCAAACGACTTGGCGTGAAAATTTACGGCGGTCAGGCCATCATCCCGGGCAACATCATTGTCCGTCAGCGTGGCACCGAGTTCCACGCCGGCAAAAACGTCGGTATGGGCAAGGATCACACCCTGTTCGCCAAGGCGGAAGGCGTGGTCAAGTTTGAAGTCAAAGGCAAATTCAATCGCCGTTACGTTAGTGTCGTAACTGCCTGATTGGCCCGAGATTGCAAAAAGCCCTGTCTTGCGACGGGGCTTTTTTGTTTGTAGCGTATTCTTTCCATTAGCCCGTCCCTTCCGGGAAGGGGAGCAGAATGAAATTTGTTGATGAGGTAGCCATCACGGTCAAGGCTGGAGATGGTGGTAACGGCTGCATGAGCTTTCGGCGCGAGAAGTTCATCCCCAAGGGCGGCCCTGATGGTGGTGACGGTGGTGATGGTGGCTCCATTTTTCTGGAGGCTGACGTCAATCTCAACACTCTGGTGGATTACCGCTACACGCGCCGTTTTAACGCCAAGCGCGGCGAAAATGGCCGTGGCAGTGACTGTACCGGCGCCAAGGGCGAGGACATGGTTCTTCCCGTTCCGGTGGGCACCACAGTAATCGATGCCGGTACCCAGGAGATCATTGGTGATCTTACGGAGCCGGGGCAGCGCCTGCTGGTTGCGCAGGGCGGCTTTCATGGTTTGGGTAACACGCGCTTCAAGTCCAGTGTGAATCGCGCGCCACGGCAGACCACCCAGGGCTCGCTGGGAGATCTGCGTGATCTCAAGCTGGAGCTGAAGGTGTTGGCTGATGTCGGCTTGCTGGGTCTGCCCAACGCCGGCAAAAGTACCTTTATTCGTTCTGTTTCCGCCGCCAAGCCGAAGGTGGCTGATTATCCCTTTACCACCATGGTGCCCAATCTGGGTGTGGTGGATGTGGGGCAGCTGCGCAGCTTTGTCATCGCTGACATTCCGGGTGTTATCGCCGGCGCCGCCGATGGTGCGGGTCTGGGGACGCGCTTTCTCAAGCACTTGTCGCGTACGCGGCTGCTGCTGCATCTGGTTGATATGGCGCCGCTGGATCAGTCTGATCCTGTTGAAGCGGTTGAAACTATCCTGCACGAGCTGGGTAAGTTCAGCCCTTCGTTGACGCTGCGTGAGCGCTGGCTGGTGCTGAACAAGTGCGATCAGCTGCTCGAAGACGAGCAGCAGGCCATTCTGGATGATGTTGTCGAGCGTCTGGAGTGGGAAGGTCCGGTGTATGTCATTTCGGCGTCTGAGCGCCAGGGCACCGCTGAGCTGGCCAAGGATGTCATGAATTGGCTGGATGAGCGTGAGCATCGACTGGTCGAGGATGAAGAGTATGCCGAGGCGATGGCGGAGCTTGATCAGCGCATTGAAGATGAAGCCCGGGCGCATATCCAGGAGCTGGATGATCGGCGTGCGCTGCGCAAGCAGGGTATCGGTACCGATGATCTGGATGATGACGACGATGAGGATGATGAAGACGGACCGGAGATCATCTACGTCCGTTGAGTGAGCGCCGTGGCGGCGGCCGCAGTCGCCACGGGTAGGCTTTGACATTTTGTTGATGGAATCAGCATGCGTGAAAAGGTAACCGGGGCCCGTCGCTGGGTGGTGAAGATTGGCAGTGCGCTGCTGACTGGCGACGGTCGTGGCCTCGATCAGGCGGCAATGGCGGTATGGGTTGAGCAGCTGGCGGCCTTGCGTGCCTCTGGTGCTCAGGTGGTGCTGGTGTCCTCCGGGGCGGTGGCGGCTGGTATGAGCCGTCTGGGCTGGAGTGAGCGGCCCAAGACCACTCATGATCTGCAGGCAGCTGCTGCCATCGGTCAGATGGGGCTGGTGCAGGCCTGGGAGTCCAGTTTCCAGCGTCACGGGCTGTCTACGGCGCAGGTGTTGCTGACCCATGATGATCTGTCGGATCGCAAGCGCTACCTGAACGCCCGCAGCACGCTGCGCGCCTTGCTGGATTTGGGTGTTATTCCGGTTATCAACGAAAACGACACCGTCATTACCGACGAGATCCGCTTTGGCGACAACGATACACTGGGTGCGCTGGTGACCAATCTGGTCGAGGCGGACCTGCTGGTCATTCTGACTGATCGCGATGGGTTGTTTACTGCCGATCCGCGCAGTAATCCGAATGCCGAGCTAGTGTCCTCAGCCATGGCGGACGACCCTGAGTTGGATGCAATGGCGGGTGGAAGTGCGGGTGCGCTGGGCCGTGGTGGTATGGCGACCAAGTTGCGCGCGGCGCGCCTGGCTGCTCGTTCGGGAGCGGCCACGGTGATTGTTGGCGGACGGCTGGAGCGCGTGATTGATCGGTTGCACGCGGGCGAGTCGCTGGGCACGCTGTTGCTGTCCGAGAAGGGTATGCTGGTGGCGCGCAAGCAGTGGCTGGCGGGGCACCTGCAAACCCGTGGTCGCTTGTTGCTGGATGCGGGTGCTGTTAGGGCGCTGCGTTCGGGCAAGACCAGTTTGCTTCCTGTGGGTGTTGTGGGGGTTGAGGGCGGTTTTCGGCGCGGCGAGATGGTTGTCTGTGTTGGTCCGGATGGGCGCGAGGTGGCGCGAGGCCTGGCTAATTACGCTGCGCAGGATGCGGCGCGTATTGCTGGTAAGTCGACTGATGATATCGCCGGCATTCTCGGGTACATCGACGATCCGGAGATGGTGCACAAGGACAACCTGGTCCTGGTGTAAGTGGTTTGGTTGGGCAGGCTGCGGCGTGCTCAGCCTGACTGTTCTGTCTGGCCCGGTTTGCGGGCACAAAAAAACCGGCCTAGGCCGGTTTTTTCATTCAGCAAGAACAGCGAATCAAGCGGCTTCAGCCATGGCCTTGATGTGCGCGTTCAGGCGGCTCTTGTGGCGAGCGGCCTTGTTCTTGTTGATGATGCCTTTGTCAGCCATGCGGTCAATGACCGGAACGGCAGCAGTGTAAGCGGCTTTGGCTTTGTCGAGGTCCTTGGCGTCAATCGCCTTGACTACGTTTTTGATGTAGGTGCGGACCATGGAGCGCAGGCTTGCATTGTGGTTGCGGCGCTTCTCGGCCTGCTTGGCGCGTTTCTTGGCTTGAGGTGAGTTGGCCACCGTCTTGCTCCTCAGAAAATCTGGATGAATTAGGTACAAATAAGGCCGCGTACTATGCCGCCGGACTTGTCGAATGTCAAGCCTGTATGAGGGGGCTTGAACGGCCCTGTTGATCAGTGGTCACAGTGGCCGAGGTGGCGGCATTTTACACCTAAGCTGCCTGACAATGGCAGCGGTGCGCCGCTATTATGGCGCTTTTATTTCGGTGCGATACTTCATGTCCCAATCTGCAGCCCCCGAACCCGCTACTCCCAAGGCGCCCAGCCTGCTCAGGTCCGGCATGGTGGTGAGTGTTATGACCCTGCTGTCGCGGGTGTTGGGCATGGTACGGGATATTGTGGTTGCGGCCTATTTTGGCTCGCAGTCCGAGGCTGACGCGTTTTTTATCGCCTTCAAGATTCCGAA
>CERX01115902.1_pt1 | contig 14981 bp, 14 predicted proteins | sample 350251 | NCBI WGS metagenome assembly CERX01 (sample SAMEA2621044, study PRJEB7988) | marine metagenome | biome: marine biome (ENVO:00000447); feature: deep chlorophyll maximum layer (ENVO:xxxxxxxx); material: "saline water (ENVO:00002010), including plankton (ENVO:xxxxxxxx)" | depth 50 m
TAGGATCTAAATAATAGGGTGTACCTACTTGTTTTAAACGTCTACATTTATTTTTATGGTATATTATATCTGATTCAATCTTTGCTAAACCTAAGTCAATTACTTTAATTGTAAATGTATTTGAAATCATTATATTTTCAGGCTTAATATCACGATGAATAATTCCGATAGAATGTAAATGGTCTATTGCTAGCAATAGTTGTTTCATAATTTTATAAGCTTGTATTTCAGTAATCGTTTTATCATGAATTTTGTCATATAATTCACTCCCAGGACATATATTACTTATTATATAATAATATGTCTTAAATCTAAATACACTATATACATGGAGTATATTATTATGTGAGTGTAGATGTATTAATTCTAATGCTTTTAATTCAGATATGGTGAATTTTTTTTTTGGAATTACTTTGATAGCGCAATTATGTTTTTGGTTAATGAGTCCCTTATAAACAATACCATAGTGACCCTTACCTAATTGATCATTTAAAACAGAATATGTTTTATTTCTGTAATGTATGACTTCATTATATTGAATTGATTTCTGTTTGCGTAATGTACAACAACATGTACCCATACATAATATATCTTTATTAAAATCATTTCAATTTTAACAATAAAAAATTTACAATAAAAACTTACAATAAAAAATTTACAATAAAAACTTACAATAAAAAATTTACAATAAAAAATTAATAATGTACATGATACTTAGTTTAACAATCCCAAGAAGACCTAGCCAAATCTTGTCCTAGAAATATTAAATAAAATACCATCATTATCCAAGCCAGCTGTGGTTCGGTTTTCCATTTACATACTTGGATAGAGGCAACTACCATAATTAACATAAATATTAATACACCTAGAGAAATTCCTAAATTTTGAGATACAATCTTAACAGATTCACTAGTATATAAACTAAAACTAAGCCATGGTAACGGAAGACCTACCAAAATATCAAATATATTAGAACCTATACTACTTGAAATAGCCATATCTCCTTTACCTTGACGAGCAACAATAACACTTGAAATTAAATCCGGGACACTGGTTCCCATTGCCAGAAATGTTAAACCCATAACATTAATAGGAATGCCCACTGTATTTCCTAGAAGGGTAGCCCATTCTACCATCCAGTAGGAAATAAATCCTATCCATAGAATAGAATTGATGAATGCCAAAATACATAAGCGCCGTTTTGCTGGCATTGAAACATCCGGGATAGTTAACCAAAATAAGAATAGTGGAAGAATAGTAATAACCCACAAACATTTACCACAATATGATTCCGGAATACGCAACTGTTCTTTAAATCCTTCAAGCACATCAGCTTCTTCTTCTGCCTTGTCTTGTAAGGTATTCCATTTCAAGGAGGATTTTACCTTTTCTATAAATGTAGTTAAATCAACATGTGTGCTTTCTTCTAGACTATTAAATAATGTTTCTCCTATATAGATATTGACTTGTTCCATAGATACCTTTCCTTCTGTACTCATCTGATTAAAATCCTCTGTCAGAATGTGTTCCAATCTAGGAACACTGGTCAAATACCATTTTGTAAATTCCTCCATGGAGATAACTCCATCGTTATTTAAATCAATTGTATTAAATACTTCTTGACACTGTTGATGATTTAAATCACATTCTTGTAATGTATGTATCATAGTATATAATTCATCCGGTTGAATTACCCCATCTTTATTGGTATCAATCGTATTAAATGTAGTATTCACATCTCCAACCAATTGATTAACAACTAATGCGTTAACACTATCATTAATATTAGAATTATGTAGCATGCGTTGAAGAATTCTTGCGCGGAATGTAGTCGGACCATTATTATTTGGGCGTTTTGCTAGAAAGCCTTTTTGGACTACATAATCTTCTAATTGGGCGTTATTTTTCATGATGTAAATATAAAATAGATACATCATGAAAAGGATAGTTGCCTCCCACCATTCAATTACGTCGGGTGAAATTACTTTAAAGAAGAATGCTAATACTATCAGTGAACATGTATAATAACTACAATCACGCATAAGTGGCCATGCGGTTAAATGCATAACAGACTTCTGAAATAATACACAAGCACCTATTACAAAGAGAACATTAAATACGGCAGAACCTACAATCGTATTAAATCCTACTTCTGAACGTTTAAAGGTACCAATTAAACTAGTAAATAATTCTGGAGCACTACCTCCTGCTGCCATAAATGTAGCACCCGCTATATCATCGCTAAAATTACACCATTCAGCCATTATTTCAAGGGCAGGAACAAAGAATGTATCACATATTATGGCTAATGCCCAAAAGCAACCTAATATTCCTGCTATATAAAGAGGAAGTAAAGTATGACTAAATGTTTCTCCATGTTCACATGCTAAGGTACAATTATTCGTAGTATTTAAAACACATGATTGAAGTGTAGCCTGGGACAAAGGAATAGATAAAATAATGATGTAAGTTTGCTGAGAAAACATCAACATAAATACTATCAAGATACCAAGTTCAATTTTTTTATAAATTCATTTACATTTATTTACATTTATTTAAATTCATTTAAATAATTAGACCTATCTATGGTATATGCCTACACCAATGCCGAGTAATACTCTAAATAATCCAAATTCTCTTCAAGATTTAGATAACAAAAGTTCACAATATAATCCTAGTTTTATAGGTCTTTTATTACTTCAAACCGCAAGTATAGGTTTATATGGATTTTGTACAGATTATTCGCCTGAAATGACGAATCAAGAAATAACGACAACTATAGACCATTATTATCCATTTTTTCAAGATGTTCATGTGATGATTTTTATAGGATTTGGATTTTTAATGACTTTTTTAAAAAATTATGCTTATAGTAGTGTAGGCTTTAATTTTCTATTAGCTGCTATGTCTATTCAATATGCTATTTTAATAAATGGCTTCTTTCATAATGTATTTAAACAATCGTGGCATAAAATAGATCTTAATATAGAAACACTGATTACAGGAGATTTTGCTGCTGGAGCAATCTTAATTAGTTATGGTGCTGTATTAGGAAGAGCCTCTTTAGAACAACTATTAATTATGGTTCCTTTAGAATTAGTCTTTTATGCGGTAAATGAGTCATTAGGCGTTATTGTATATAAGGCAGTAGATATGGGGGGTTCAATGTATGTTCATACATTTGGCGCATATTTTGGACTAGCCGCTTCATATATGATTACCAATAAAGCAGTATATAATAATTATCAAAATACAAATTCATCACGGGAAAGCAATCAATTTGCAATGATAGGTACATTATTTTTATGGGTGTTTTGGCCAAGTTTTAATGGCGCATTAGCATTGGGAAATGGTCAACATCGTGTGGTAATTAATACTGTATTATCGTTATCTAATAGTTGTATATTTGCGTTTATTGTTTCAAGACTATTACGTAAAAAATTTGATATGGAAGATATTCAGAATGCTACATTAGCAGGAGGAGTAGCCGTAGGTAGTTCGGCTGATTTAGTCATTGGACCATATGCTGCACTAATTATTGGTGCAATTGCGGGTACAGTAAGTGTTGGTGGCTATACATGGGGTACTGAATATTTACAAGATAAATATAGTATTTATGACACTTGTGGTGTTCATAATTTACATGGTATACCTGGTATTATAGGAGGTGCGGTAGGAGCAATTAGTGCAGCAACCGCATCTGAAAAAGTATATGGAGATAATATTATTGATATATTTAGTGAAAGAGACCATAGAACTGCTTTAGAACAAGGAGGATATCAATTGGCGGCTTTAACAACTAGTATTGGAATATCAATCATAGGAGGACTTATAACCGGTAAATGTATGTTAATGTGCATTAAGAATAAAGAATATTACCTAGATACTCACTGGAAAAATAGTGTCTAGATACTCACTGGAAAAAATTGTATGTATATATTATAATGAAGCCTAAACGAACCAATAAATCAAAAAGACGTAAAATTAATAGAAAACATAAAACATCTAAATATGATAAAGCAGGCACTCCAGGTAACAGGTCAGTATTTAGACAAAAAACAAGTAGTACTATAAGACAAACAATCTTTAAACATGAAGATATTGTGCGAGACATAGAGTCAAAAATAGATGATTTATATGATATAATATTTCAAATTAATGAATTTAAAAAAGCAGTATATAATGGGACTGCTGAAAAATCAAATATACCGAAGTTTATGACATCTAGTTGGCCACAACGCGCTGGAGAATCAAAAGAGCAATGGTTTAAACGAATAGTTAAATATTTAAATAAGTATTTAGAGGGGTTTGGTAGAAGACAAAAATGGGGAGAGTTAAGTTTACAACAAAAAATAGACAAGTTCCAAGAAGCCAGACAAACAATATTAAACCAAATAAAAAAGTTACATAAAGAGTTAAACAATACATTAGTTAAAGAAAAATCCATACATAAGACATCGCCTAAGGTAGGTTCTACATAGATTTACATACATTTACATACATTTACATAGATTTATATAGATTTTACATACAAAATGATAACAGTAGGTTCTATATAAAAATTCTTATTCTCTAAATAATTCTATCATTTTACCATCAAGAGATTCTGTATAGGGAAGGTGTTGGCTGCCAAGAACTTCTACTTTACCTATCATTATTCTCTCAATAAATGCAATTTGGGTATTCGTTAATATTGTATTATTAGGAAATACATTTCCGGCAATCCCACCCGCAACTATCCACCGTGTCTCCCATAATGGCGACTCTTGAATATAAAAATCAATGTAAATAAGCCCCTGGATTAAATATTTTACAATTAAACACTTACAGCCCTTGGAATTTATACATCTCATAGCCGGTTCAGTAATTTGTTCTAATGTTAAAAAAGAGAGAAAAGGGCATTCATGTTTACCTAGATAAATTCTTGGAAACTTTTGATGTCCTAATGTCCACATAAGTATAATATATTAAGTTATTAAACAATATGGTTTATATAAGTTTAATTCTAAGATATATATATGAAGACAAGAAAATATAAATCTAGACAGACCAGAAAACGTAAACCAGATATGATATATAACGCAAATATATTACGTAATAAGCTACATAAAAGTAATGTAGCTAGTAGTGATGAGGCGACAAGTGTGTTTGCTTTTTGTGATGGGTCAAAAGTATATGAAACATATGATAAAAAATATAAACGGCATACTAATGGGTTGGTTATTCTAGGACCTCCAGGTATAGGCAAAACAACCTTTGTAAGAAAAAATGAGAGAGAAATTATTAAATCGGGAAATAAACTAAACTGGATAGACCAAGATGATTTGTTTGGAGAATTAGGTGTAAAATGGCATTATAATAGTCATAATCCAAATGATTTTAGATTAAATTATATGCGAGCAGATTATATTACTGAACAATCCAAACAATTAGGCTATTGGTTAATCGGTTCACTCTTTTGGGAGTATAAAGCCGATGCTATTGTAATCCCTCCATGGAATATACATGGAGACTATGTAAAAAAACGCACAGATTTAAATCCAGATATGGTAAAACAAGTTAGAAAACTATTATTTAAACAGGCAAAACAGATGAAAATACCTTTATTTATATCGATAGAAGAGGCGGTAGCCGCATTAACTAATTAATCTTAACCCCTTTAACTTTGACGACCCGATGTCCTAACCCATGTTTTTTAATAGAAGCTATAATAAATATATCTTGTTTTGTTAATTTAACTGATATATTGTTGATAATGTACTGTGGCATAATATAGTCTACGTATATCAAAAAATATACTTCAATTAAAAAAATACTTCAATTAAATAAATATGTTTGACATAATGTAGAGAGATAGTTGTTTATTATAAGGATTTTATTATCTTGTGTATTGTCTAATAGTTCTTTACAATATTTTTTAATATCAAATGTATCTATTAATACAAGACGATATTGTATTGTCGTTAAAAAATGTTTCTCCCATGTATTTATGGTTTTTAAAGCATTATCATAGGATTGATTTTGGACATCAGATGGTAATATTTTAGCAAATTCACAGTTATCATAATGTATATCATCATACATTTTTTGAGAGAGTAATAGTCCGGTTACAAAAATAGGAAGCCAATTATTATCATAGATTTCTAAATTAGAAGTGATTAAAAAATCATCTATATATACAATTGCTGGTATAATTAATACTAATTCTAAATCCATTTTATTTACAATCCATTCTATATACTCTTGAACATGAATTAAAGTAAAGGGTTTGTTATAGGGATATGAATACAATGATTCATTGTCTGTTTTTACTGAGGTGGGTGGTGTGGGTGAAGCAACCGATGGTATATAATAAGTTCGCATAATTTCATGTAAATATTCACCAGTTATTATTGAAAATTGGTGAATATTTTTACTATTTATTAAATCTTGATGGAGTTCAATTATATTCATTATAGTAGTAATAGATATATATTTATATTATTGGGGGTCACATGAGCAGTGCGAAGCGGGGCAGAAGGGGGTGTAGTAGTTGCAGTTGACATGGCACCAGTGGTTCATGAAGGGGTAGTGTTTCCACGCGGAGGCGGCTTTGCATATCTTACTCGAGGGTGACGGTTTAGACGTCGGTGGAGGCGTAGGCGGAGGCGTAGGAGAGCTACTCGAGTCCGGGATAGCTACGCAGGCGTCAGCTTCGGGGTTCTTTTCGTACGAGCTGTCACAGTCGCAGTCGCCAAAGTACTCGGGGTCGTAGGAATCGGAATGGGGATGGCTGTGAGTAGGGCACTGGAAGACCGAAAAGAAATAAAATTCTTTCTTTATATTATTTAATTTTATACCATAACCTTGTTTAAGAAGGCTCTGTCGTAATGTTAAACCATCCTTCATTATATGCGTAGCGTGATATAACGCAAGATGATGAGCCCCTAAACCAGAAGGCGCGAAAAGACTTAACAAAGCATTTACAAACTCAAATTCTTCCTTCACATCTGATGTAAATTTCTCCTTACTAGCTCGTATAAATTTCTCTGTCATGAAGTCATCTGATACATTTAAATCATGTGCTAGTGTTTCATGGTCTCCAACAGCAGCTAACTCAAAACCTTGAAGTTTTAAACTTTGTTTTAATTTATTCTGTAACAAAATCACTGAATTTAAAAAATCAGAACTGGTTTCAAGTCTTTCAGTAATAAATTCATTGTTTAATGGTTTAACTATGTTGGGTGGTGAAGGACTTGGTGGAGGACTTGGTGAAGGACTTGGTGAAGGAGTAGGTTTTATATCAGTACAATGTGTTCCATCCATTAAACTATGTAATGAACGCCCTCCTCCTCTATTTCCTATACCACCTATCTGATTAATACAAAATACTAAATTATTGTTATAATGCATTGTGCTGTGTCTACTTTTATTATGACCAGTTCCTTTGGTTGGTCCTGCTTTTGTAACGGATTGTCCGCCTAAACCTTGTTTTTTATTTCCTCCTCCTAATGGAATATTAATGTTGATATTGGAATGTATACCTCTAGCAGAAACTATAGCTCTAGACATATTATATAATATATATATAAAAAAATTATTCTTTTAATAATAATCCACAATTCTCACATACATATACGCAATCTGTTTCACTATAATCTACTATATCTTCCTCCACTAATTTAGTATAATCAGTATACAAGCAGTTTATATAATTACATTTAATTATATCATTGTGGAAAATATGTTTAGGTGTAATATTATATATAGTTCTATAATGTATACAGGATTTAATACTTTTAAACATTAATAAATATTATTTCTTATTATTATTTCTTAATATAATTATCAAAAATCAATGATTTAACCATCTTATTTTCTAATTGTTCCCGTTTCTTCAAGAATTTATCTGGCACTAATTCCTTCTCTAAACGCTCTAATTCTTTCTCAAATTTACGCTTTTGTAATATATTCTTTTTAAATGCTGGAATATCTTTCAAGATTAAACCAAATAATTGTAGTAGGGGTTTCATTATCTGATTGGTAATATAATGACTATAATCTAGTTCTAACTCATTTGCCCTAATATATTCAGGTGTCTCTATGCGGTCTCCCTGTAGTGCCTTTTTATCCGGATTTTTAATATACGCATACGCAATTCTATCTCCACTTCTAGGTTTATTACCCGGGTCACGTCTCCCAATTCTATCTGCTAGTACACGATGAGCTATTTGCGTCGGGTTTTTATAATGACTTCGTAATGACTTTGTAATAATCAGTTTTTCTATTGAAATTTTACCATCTACTAATAGCTGTAATTGACTCTGTGTAAAATCAATCGCTTTTTGCACAGTTCCACCTTTCATCAATATATCTATCACTCCCCCATATACATCCTTCACTATCGGAGCATTATCACGCCGCTTTAAAACAATACCCATCTCTTTACGCTTTCCCTTATTCACATCATCTTCATATAATATTCCTACATACCGCTTCTTTGAAAGTAGCGCGAATGGTTTAAATGTCTTTTCATACTCCAAATCATGTGGAGCTTTCAAGAATTGGGTCGCCAGATGCCCAACCTCTTGCGCTAATTCAATCGTTATTTCCAGTGCTTTCTTTCCGATGATTTTTTCACCTTCCAAGGTTGTAAGGTGAAAGGTGAAGAATACTGAGTCAGTGTTTTTCACAATCAACGGATATCCTGTATTAAAATTACCCTCAACCGTTTCAATATCATATACATAATCTGTGTAGTCTTTATATAAAATATCATTTTTCTTAATGGCAATAGGACATTTGCGCTGTTTGCCTGAGGTAATGGCTAGATTTGTAATCATCGGTTTATCTTTGCGAGTATTAAGCGATACATTTAATCCTAGTGAACGAAACATATAAAACAACATAGCACTTCCAATTTTGCCTTTATTGGACAGACGAATCGTTTGACAACCGGTTTTACACTTCGCACCATCTGCCGCGTAATATCCAGATAAATACGCCATTTTAATATCATGACTTGCGTTTAAAAACTCTTCGGGAACTATCTTATGTTTATTATAATAGCATTGAGACCAAAACTCTGCTACAAATGATTTAATAGACCCTGTTGGGACAATTTTATAAACTCCACTACTTTTTATTGTATTTACAATGTTGAATGGACGTCCATAAATATCCTCACACAAATATTGTAACCGGCTACATAAACGATATGATTTATTATTTAATGCCCATGAATGTTTCACTCCACTAGGACAATTATATGTGCCACAGCTTCCATCACCAAAGAAGAACCCCCAAATAAATGCCCGTTTTTCATCTAGGGGGACATTATGGCTCCTCTCAACATATTCTGTGAAATCGGATAATTTATGTGATTTATCCATGCGCTGGCCTACATTTGGATAATGATGTAGGAGTCTAGTCCCACAAGTAGCCGCATTCGGCTTAATAATTTGTTTATTCTCATCTAATAAACTATGGTCTTCGGTGACATCAACCATTCCTGTATGAGTTGTCACTCTATAGATGTCTTTAGTCGTTTTATGCCGAATAACACGACGGATATCACTCCATCCACCAGAAGTATAAATCTGATATTCATTAACGGATAGTTGTTCTTTATTATATCTTCCTGGCTCACCCGCTTTGAAAAGATTATATGGCTGCCATACTTGTTGGGTTTGGTCGGCCTCCACAGTATCACTTAAGTGTTGTATTTCATGAAAGGCAATCAGCCCGGTTGTTTTATGTCGTAATAATAATGGAGTATCTCCAAGAACACTATCCCCATATACATACTCTGCCTTAGTCAACACCGGACCATGGTTTTTCGTCTCACATTGTCTGTCCCCATATACTTCTTCAACTACTCTCTTGGCATATGTAAGTAGTTTTCGTCCAGTAGCAGTAGTAGAGGCGGCTACATCCTTCTCATAAAATGTGCTGGTTTTCGCGCCACACTGACCATATAGGGAATTTGCAGTTAATTTAATGGATAATTGCCGTTTATCAAGGACATTTTTCATAAAAGGGTCGGTCGCTTTTTTCATTAATTTCTTTGTGGCCGACCTATTTTTCAATAATTCACTAAGCACTGAAGGCATAATAGCTTTTTGTTCATCCGGATATTGTGCGAACCGGCATGTTTTATAGCCAATTTTAATTTTTTCGGCGGCAGCCTTGGGTGTTTTACGTCGATAGGTATAGGTATCATAGGTGATATCAACATATGTATAGCCTTCTAAATTATCATATTTGAAGTCGCCTGTTTCATCATCCTTCATGCCAGTTTCATGAATAAGATTTTCCTCTAGGTCATATTCTCGCGTCCATACCTTACTAGAATGACATAGGTTTTCACTAATCATAGAGGATGGATATAGCGAGCTATAATCTACACATGCGACCGGGTCATCTGTATATAATCCGGTTTTAGGGTCTAGTACAATAGCCCCTTCATATCCATCTTGGCTTTCATCTTTTTGAATATCGGGCATAAGTGTCTTTTTTTCCCGACACTTTTGTGCGATAAAACTGGTTAATTTAATTCCTTGTCCGCGTAAGACAAGGAAATTCATCGGCACATAACAAATTTTAGCCATCTCAATAAATCCAGTAATAATATCTAATTTGCGCATTAATTGATGGACAAGGTTACAATCCTGAATACAATATTTAGCAACAATTGCCTTATCATCAGGACTACCTCGTCCTAGACGAAATATATCTTGAGGTGTCACATCATCCTTAGCAAGACACCATCTAATTTTCTTATTAAAATCTGGGTTTACAATCCCCCCGATGATAAATGTCCCATCTTCGCAAATAGAGGTCACCCGATGTTTACTTCCGCCATTATAATATTCAGTGCTATGTCCAATTTCTTCAAAATGAATAAAACAATCTACTTCTAATCCACTCAAATTTTGACTATATATTTTAGTAGAACCACTCTTGTCGACATCTTCATCCTCTTCATCCTCTTTTTCATCCACCTCAATCTTTTTCACATAATCTCCAATAAAATGACCAGAAACATAATCTAATTTATAGGAAGTCAAATTATGTTCTCTACGAAATAAATTCAACAAATCCACCTGAATACGCCCGCTCATCAAGAAATAGCTCAACTCATGTTCACCACTCGCTAATCTAGTCACATTTTCCTTTAATCGCCAGTTTTTAAAATGTGGATTTGCCCAAGGTTTTATCACCGCATCATCCATTATCTTGGACACTTTCACAAAATCAGTCACACATTTTTTGCCACATTCTTTTGCCCTCTTAAACATATAGTCGTAATCAAAACCAAATATATTATATCCAATCACAAAATCGGGGTCTTCCTCCTGGACTATCTTAGCCCATTCAGTCAACACATCTGCTTCAGTATTACATGATACGATATCGGCGCCTTCTACCGGACTACATTCACCTAAAGCCAAGCAATGATTGCGATAGGGTTGTTCGTCTCCATAATTCATAAAAGTTGAACCTATAAAAGTGATGATATCGCCTTTTAATTTAGGAAATAATTGTCTAGCTCCCTTACTGCTTTCCTCTTCTTGCCAAAAGGCATTCTCTAGCCCAAGCACCTTTGTAGTACGATGAATACGATTATTTAGTAAGAGGTCAACTATGGTGGATTTTGGGCGGCTAAACACACTTGTATTAGTATGTTCATCATCCTCATCCGGGTCAATTTCCGCATCTTCTCTAGATTTCTCTTTCAACGCAGGACCTAGAGGAATTGGACTCTCAAGCCAAGTTGTAATAAGTTGGTCTAATTCTTTTTTACTAGGATATTCTGTGGGTTTATCTAGATATACCTTATCAATTGTATATTCTAGAGTATCTAGTCCTTCACAATAACCAAATGCAACATATATACAGCTCTTTAAATAGTCTACTAGGTTATCCAATGTATATTTGGTGTTTTTATGAACAGAATCTACAATTTGCATAGCTAATTTCTTGTAACTTTTAACCGCTAGAGGGAAATCACCGTGAGAACTATCAGCTTCAATATCAAAACTCATAATTTTATAGGGAACCATCGTCTCTTTTTCAATCGGTAAAATGTGTAGATAACTACAACGATATTCATAATCACATAAACTAGTTTTAGTTTCAACCTCTTCCATTAGGTCTGGATTAAATTCGCACCAACCGGAAGGACTAAGATTATTAATATGAAAGAACCGGAGTAACGGGGGAATATTTGCTTCATATGAGAGTAAATAGTCGTCTGTTTTCCCCCAACGATATCCTTTATCAAGTTGTTTGCGAATAGGAAATTCTTTACAATCACATTTTCCTCTTATATTGCCTGGATGCATACATGCCTTTTGATTTGCCGGAGACCATTCGCCACAGGATTTACACTGTTTATGATAGAATATATTTTTAGCACGCGATAAAGCCCGGCTATTTTTAAACACTAGTTTAATAAATTTATACAGCCTGCCCCCATCAAATCCATATAATTTTTTATGATGTTCTAATTTACATTCGTGTTCAATAATAGAGTTTTCATAATATGAACCCATCTCTTTTTTAAATTTATTGACTACTTTTCGTTTCATCATAGATGCCCAATCGTCTGGAATTTTTACATAGAAGAAAGGATGAAAATCATCAATATGGAGTAGAATTGTTTCACCATTTTCACGTTTAGCAAATGCCTGAATAGTAAATTGTTTATTATCAGAATAAGGTTCATCAGATTCTATTGTACGGTCTATGACATTAAAGTCATATAGTTTGGCTTGCATTACATTAATAATCGGTATATTTTTAGATTCAATTTTATCTGTGTAAATTACGTTAAGTATTAGATAGTAGTAAATATAATATTTAGATAATATAATGACTTTAGAAAATGTATCTGGAGGTTCAGGGCGTTCATTTTTTACTAGAAAAACAAAGAAACAACAACAAAATATACAACATATGCAAGATATGCAAGATATATTAAAAAAAAATAAAGAAATAGTTTCTTCACAGTTGAACCGTTTTAAAACTAAGAAATTAATACATGAAAAAAGACGTAAACAGCTAATACAAAAGAGAGCACAAGACAGATTAGCTAAAGAAAACAAAAAAGCTATACTAAGATTAAATAGGGACATAAAAATAGGTGAAGAAAAAGGTAAACGACTAGTTGAAATAGCACAAAAGAAACGAGAAATGTCACATAAGCAACATAATTTAGATAACATTAAACAACAGTATACTGATTTTATGGCGGATGAAAAACAAGCCAAAATAGATGCTGAATTAAGTGATATGTTTGATAGTAGTCCCTCTCCTACATTACAGGATATGTTTGATAGTACTCCTTCTCCTACATTACAGGATATGTTTGATAGTAGTCCCTCTCCTAAATCAAAAGAACGTAGTGCTAGAGGAATAACTAGGCGAAGAAGAACTAGGCGAAGAGGGACTAGGCGAAGGGGGGCTAGGCGAAGGGGAACTAGGCGAAGTATGTATAAACGACGTAAATCATATAAAAAATCAAAAAATTGAAGAGTCTTTTAATGTATTTAGAATATGTATGGCACTTACGCAATTATTTAATAAATTTTCAGTTCCATTAGAAGTAAAAACATATATATTAGAATTATCGATATCTAAGGATAATCATAATAAGCTTCTTCAAGAATTAGTTTTACAATATAATAATGGTTTATGGTGGTTATCAAAAATACAATTTGAGGATAATTTATTTAGTGAGGATGATGAATCTTATATTACAGATTTAACTTTATTACATCATCAATCAAAAAAAGTAGAGTTTACAACATATGATGATAATCCTGATATATGTCATCAAGCTCTTCTTCATGAGGATATTTTATGCGAATTAAACTGGCGAAAGGGTTAACGATATCTTCTAGGATTCAAATATTGATTATAAAATCCATCAGGAGTTAAAGGTGATGCCTTTTTAAGTGTGCGTCGTCTTGAACGTCTAGGTCTTTTAGGAGTAGGTGTTTTTTTATAGAGTCCTCTATTATGACTCCACCTCCACTTAAATTTACCCTTGGCGGTTTTACTACGGCTTCCGCTTCTCTTAGTACGTCTTTTTCTGCTATAAGGCATTATATAGTATATTAATATTTTATTTTCTCTGTCGTTTTTGAGTCGTCTTTTTCGGTCTCATTTTTTTCGGGTGTTGCTTACGGCTTTTGGTTGGTTTTTTTAAGAGAATACTCCTACTTTTAAGTGCTAATAGTTCATTTAATAGGTCTTTTTTTCCACTAATATGACGAACTGAATTATAACGACATGGTTTATCTATGCCTAAATATCCAGCTGGTGCTTGAAATTGCCTAAATATTTCATCTAATTCTTCACGGTGTTGGTGATTTAAATGTCTTAAACCATCTGTTTTTAATTTAAACCCACAACTAATCATGTCTTTACCTTTTTTACAAATAACCATTTCTTCCATATAATATTATTTATTATAATATCGTTTAAGTGATTGCTCTATTTTATGCGGTCTTTTTTCCTTAATATAATTCATAATATGTTCTACATGGCTACTATCTTCTATTACATCTTGTAGGCATTTTTCTACAAATTGTAATGAAAGTGGATTACTTTGACGATACTGACTAATTCTTAGGCGACCATCGCTAATCTGAATGGTATGATTATTTAGTGAATTTCGGTTAGAATACTCTATGATTGAATCTAGGTAATTATTTTTTTGTTCACGAATCTTTTTTAGCTCTTGATGAAGGCGATGACTTTCATTGTCATAACGAACCCATTCTTTAATATTATTTTGAAAATCGTCCATTACTATATAAAATTATTTTTTAATTAGGATATAAAATATTGCGACAATTAAGAAAAAACAGACAAATACAAGGAGAATTGATAAATAAATATAAGGATAAATTTCATCTAAAATACAATTAATAAAAGGGCGCATAAATAAAAGAATTTTATCTTGTACTTCTCTCTCCTTAAGCATATCTAGG
>CERX01021302.1_pt1 | contig 14964 bp, 30 predicted proteins | sample 350251 | NCBI WGS metagenome assembly CERX01 (sample SAMEA2621044, study PRJEB7988) | marine metagenome | biome: marine biome (ENVO:00000447); feature: deep chlorophyll maximum layer (ENVO:xxxxxxxx); material: "saline water (ENVO:00002010), including plankton (ENVO:xxxxxxxx)" | depth 50 m
TGTTGGTGCTGGCGTAGTTACTGATATTGTAGAGTAAGAAAAATGGCAAATCAAACTATACGAATTAGTCTTAGAGCATACGATCATATTTTGTTAGATAAATCTACAGAAAAGATCGTTAAGACTGCGAAGTCTACAGGTGCGATAATATCTGGGCCTATACCATTGCCAACACATAGATCGATATATACAATTTTAAGGTCACCTCATGTAAATAAAAAATCTCGTGAGCAATTTCAGACAAAAATTCATAAGAGATTGATAGATATTTTAAACTCAACTCCTAAAACAGTCGAATCGTTAATGAAATTAGACCTTCCCGCTGGTGTTGATATTGAGATTAAGGTTTGATACATGAGAGGTCTTGTTGGAAAAAAAATTGGAATGACGAGGATATTTAATCATGATGGTCACATGGTACCAGTTACTGTTGTTCAGGCTGGTCCTTGTGTCGTAACGCAACTAAAAAATAAAAATAAAGATGGATATGAAGCTATCCAAGTTGGTTATTTAGATAGAAAATTAAAACACTTAACAAAACCACTTGAAGGCCATTTTAACAAATCGGGTGTTAATCCTAAAAAAATACTTGCAGAATTTGATAAGGTACCTGGCTTTGAATATCAACTTGGTCAATCTTTTCATGTTGGGATATTTAAAGAAGGTGATTTTGTAAGAGTATCTGGTCATTCAAAAGGAAAAGGGTTTACAGGGGTTATCAAAAGGCATAATTTTTCAAGGCAAAAAAAGACGCATGGTACAGGGCATACTGAAAGAGCTCCTGGATCTATCGGGCAAGCTTCTGATCCATCTAGAGTTTTTCCTGGAATGAGGATGGCCGGTCGTCATGGTAATGAGAAAATAACAATCGATAATCTTGAAGTGATGAAAGTATCCAAAGAAAACAATCAATTATTGATTAAGGGTTCTATTCCTGGCGCAAAAAATGGAACAATAATTATTAGTAAGTAAAACAATATGAATCTTGATGTAATAAATTTAAAAGGTGAAAAAGTTAGTGACTTGAAAGCAGAAGAAGCTGTTTTTGGTATTAAGCCAAACAATGGAGTTGTTAGGCAGGCTGTGTTATCTGAAATGACAAATTTAAGGCAAGGAACTCACTCATCAAAAAATAGAGCTAGGGTTAAGGGCGGTGGTAGAAAACCATGGAAGCAAAAAGGACGTGGGGTAGCTAGGGCTGGTACTATACGTTCTCCGTTATGGAGAGGTGGTGGCACCGTTTTTGGTCCTGAACCTCATTCTTATAAGCATAAATTATCAAAAAAGCTTAGCCGACTCGCACGATGTTCTGCATTGTCTGGGAAAGTTTTGGATGGGGGTCTTATGGTTATTGATGATTTTGAATTAAATAATCACAAGACTTCTAATCTGGTTAATATTTTAAAAACTTTAGGTGTGGAAAACAAAAAAATTACATTACTGGTAAGCAGTAATGATAATGAAAATTTAGATATGGCATCTAGAAATTTAAATAATCTATGTTTGGTTAGGGCGAGCTCTGCTAGTACGTATGATTTAATCGATTGTGAAATTTTAATAGCTGATAAAGAAAGTGTTAGTGCTTTAACCAAAGTACTAATGTAAATAGAAATATGTATCACAAAATAATAATTAAACCTTTGCTAACTGAAAAAATGGCCATTTTAGAAGAAAGGGAGAATAAATATGCTTTTATAGTTTCTTCAGGATCAAATAAAACAGAAATCAAAAAAGCTATTCAGGACAAATTTGATGTAAAGGTTTTAAAAGTTGGTATAATTAATCAACTAGGTAAGCATAAACAAATGACTGTTAAAAGTGGTGGTCGTACTATTAGGACTAGCGGTAAAAGGTCTGATTATAAAAAAGCAATAATTACACTTCACAAAGACTCTAATATTGATTTATTGAGAGGAGAGGTAGCTAATTAATGGCTATTAAGCAATTAAAATCAGTTACGCCTGGATCAAGATTTGCTTCTCGTTCAGATTTCTCTGAGCTTACTTCTCGAACTCCTCATAAAAATTTAACAAGAGCATTAAGAAAAAGTGGTGGTCGTAATAACACTGGAAGAATCACCAGCCGAAGAAGAGGTGGCGGGCATAAACGCAGATATAGATTGATTGATTTCAAAAGAAATAAATTTGATATACCTGGTAAGGTTATGACTGTTGAGTATGACCCCAATCGATCTGCTAATATTTCTTTAATTCAATATCTTGATGGTGAAAAAAGGTATATTTTAAGTCCAGTTGATATTAAAGTAGATGACCAGGTAGTATCTGGCGAGGATGCACCACTAAAAATTGGAAATTGCTTACCTCTAAACAGAATACCAGCTGGTATGGTTGTACATAATATTGAAATGGTTCCTGGCAAGGGGGGGCAAATGGTGCGCTCTGCCGGATCTGCAGCGCAAGTAATGGCGCATGATGCTGGGTTATGTACACTAAAACTACCATCCGGAGAGGTTAGAATGGTTCAAGATAGATGTATGGCTACTATTGGCCAGGTAGGTAACAAGGCTCACGAACAGATAGTTTCAGGAAAAGCCGGCAGGTCGCGTTGGCTTGGACGTAGGCCTCGAGTAAGAGGTGTTGCTATGAATCCAGTTGATCACCCAATGGGTGGTGGTGAAGGTAAATCATCAGGGGGAAGGCACCCTACAACTCCTTGGGGTAAGCCAACGAAAGGGTACAAGACGCGCAAAAAGAATAAAAAGTCAAATGAAATGATTATAAAGAGGAGGAATGGCTAATGTCTAGATCGCTTAAAAAAGGTCCTTTTGTTGATGGGAAACTTCTAAAAAAAATTTCAGATATAAATGAAGCAGGTAAGAAAAAAGTGCTTAAAACTTGGTCAAGAAGATCTATGATTACACCAGAATTAGTTGGCCATACTATCGCTGTTCATAATGGTAATAAATTTATACCTGTATTTATAAATGAAAATATGGTTGGTCATAAGTTAGGTGAGTTTTCTCCAACCAGAACATTTAGAATGCATTCTGGAGATAGAAAATAATACTATGGAATCGAAAGCAATAACAAGATACATACATCAGTCTCCTTTTAAGATTAGAAAAACTTTAGATCGTATACGGGGACTTCAAGTTGACGAAGCTTTAAATTATCTCCATTTTTCTGCAGAGAAATCAGCATTAATTATTGAAAAAACGTTACGATCAGCTATTTCTAATCTTATGCAAAAAGATAAAGATTTGAATATATCCTCCGAATTGTTAGCAATTAAAGAAGCTTTTGTAGATGGTGGGCCTGTCATGAAAAGATTTCGTGCTGCTTCTATGGGAAGAGCATCGAGACTGCGTAGGCCAACTAGCCATTTAACTATCATAATAACAAATAAAAAGAATAGAGGTTAAATTGGGGCAGAAAACACATCCAGTTGGTTACAGATTAAACGTTAATAAAAAATGGCGTAGTAGTTGGTTTGCGCCTAAAAATGATTTCTCTAAAGATTTAGAAGAAGATGTGAAGGTGAGGAAGTATATATCTCATCGTTTACCAAATGCTGGAATATCTAAAGTTGAAATTGCTCGCTCATCAAAAAAGGTTACGGTTACTATATTTACTGCTCGACCAGGGATTGTCATTGGCAGGGGTGGTGAAGAGGTGAATAGGTTAAAAAAAGAGCTCAGACAGTTGACAGGTAATAAGGATGCTCAGATCAACATATCTGAAGTTAAAAGACCTGAGCTTGATGCGTCTCTTGTTGGAGCAAATATTGCGCACCAGTTAAAAAAGAAAATTTCATATCGTCGTGTTGTCAATAAAACTATTCAATCCACTATGAGAATGGGTGCTGAAGGAATTCGTATCAATGTTGCTGGACGTTTAGGTGGTGTAGAAATAGCGCGTAGTGAAAAATTTTCTGATGGAAGTGTTCCTCTCCATACCTTAAGAGCGGACATTGATTATTCCCTCACTGAGGCGCAAACTCAATATGGAGTTATTGGTATTAAGGTTTGGATATGCAACGGGCAGTATTCACGTAAATAGGCAGATTTATAAATGTTAGAGCCAAAAAAAGTTAAATTTCGAAGAGTACATAGAGGAAACAGACGAGGTATGGCAACTCGAGGTAATTATGTTTCATTTGGTACATATGGTTTAAAAGCAATTGAGTCTGGATGGATAACTGCTAGGCAAATTGAGGCATCTAGAATTGTAATATCTAGAATAGTTAGAAAAATAGGTAAAATGTGGATTAGAATCTTCCCTGACAAACCTGTGACAGCTCGTCCTGCCGAGACAAGAATGGGTAAGGGTAAAGGTGCATTGGATCATTGGGTTGCAGTTATAAAGCCTGGTAGGATATTATTTGAAGTAGATGGTGTTACTCGTGAAGAGGCTGAACAAGCCTTTAGGGATGCTGGTCATAAATTGCCTTTAAAGACAAAAATTGTTGAAAGGCGTGCTTATTAATGAAAAGTTCTCAACTTAAAGATATGAACGAATCTGAATTGTTAACAAAATTGAATGAAAATATTGAAGCAGTGCAAAACCTTAGGTTTCAAAAAGCACTGCAGCAGCTAGAGGATGGAACCTCAATATCAAAAATAAAAAAAGAAATAGCGCAAATAAAGACTGTTCTCAATGAATTTAATCTCGGAATTCGAGATAGGAAAGGTAAGGAAGAGAGTGAGTAATACTAGAAAAAAACAATCACTTGTAGGTAAAGTGATTAGTGATAAAATGGAAAAAACTGTAAATGTAAGAGTTATGAGGGAGATTGCACACCCCGTTTACAGAAAGAGAGTTAAGCGGTACAAGAATTATCTTGCGCATACTGAATCTATAATCCCTAATAAGGGCGACATTGTAAAAATCTCATCTGAGCGACCTATTAGTAAATTTAAAAGATGGCGAGTAAGTGCTATTATCACCAAGGCATCAAAATTAGAGGTGAATTGAGTGATTCAACAAGAAACAAGATTAAAAGTTGCAGATAACACAGGTGCTAAAGAAATTTTATGTTTTAAGGTTTTAGGAGGATCCAGAAGGAAGTATGCTAGTATTGGTGACCAAATAGTTATCACTGTAAAAAAAGCACTGCCTGGTGGTATGGTTAAAAAGGGAGAAGTGCATCGTGCAGTAGTTGTCCGAACAAGAAAAGAAGTAAACCGTAAAGATGGTAGTAGAATTCGTTTTGATGAAAATGCAGCTGTGTTATTAAACAGTGCAGGTGAGCCTCGTGGAACTCGTATATTTGGCCCTGTTGCTAGGGAGTTACGTGATTCAGGATTTATGCGAATAGTTTCTATGGCTCCTGAGGTGATATAGTATGAATATAAAAAAGAATATGTTAGTTAGAATTGCTAATGGAAATAATAAAGGTATGGAGGGTAAGGTTTTAAGCGTCTTTCCTAAGAAAGAATTAATATTGGTTGAAGGTGTAAACTTTAAAAAGCGTGCATCAAGACCTACTCAAGAAAATCCTTCAGGTGGATTTATTGAAAGAGAGGCACCTATTCATGTTTCTAATGTAATGGTATTGCATGGTGGGCAACCTACAAAAATCGGTTATAAGATTTTATCAGATGGCACTAAAGTGAGAATATCCAAAAAAAATAATGAAGAAATTTCTATTTAATTATGGTGGATAAAAAGAAAACAAAAAAGATCTCTAAAAATAGTAAGGTGAATAAGATTGAATACATACCTTCTTTGATAACTCTTTATAATAGAGAAGTAAAATCAGATTTGATGAAATCTTTCAATTATTCAAATGTAATGGAAATCCCAAAATTAATTAGTATTTCTATCAATATGGGTATTGGTGATGCAAAAAACAATGCTAAAGACCTAGAAAGTGCTGTTGATGAATTAACTTTAATTTCAGGTCAAAAACCAATTATTACTATGGCTAAACAGGATATATCTAATTTTAAAATAAGAAAAGGATGGCCAGTTGGATGTAAGGTAACGCTTAGATCTAATCGTATGTATGAGTTTCTTGAAAGGCTAATATCAATTGCTCTTCCAAGAACTAGAGATTTTCGTGGGTTACCTCATAAATCTTTTGATGGTAGAGGTAACTATAATTTCGGTATAAAAGAACAAATTATTTTTACAGAAATTGATTATGACAAAATTCAATCCATTCGTGGAATGAATGTTACAATGGTGACATCTGCAAGAACAGATAATGAAGGATACGCACTTTTAAAAAATTTAGGTCTTCCATTAAGGGAGAAACCAGTAAATAAAGAGATTAAAGAGGTAGTTTAATGGCAAAGAAATCTAAAGTAGTACGTGAATATAAACTTATTGAAAAAGTTCAAAGATATGCTGCCTTAAGAGCCGAATTAAAGGGTGTGATTAATAATCCAGAAACTTTGCCTGAAGATAGAAAAGCTGCTGTTGAAAAATTAGATAAATTACCGAGAACATCTAGCCGGGTTCGCATAAGAACTAGATGTTTTAAAACAGGTAGGCCTAGAGCTGTAATCAGGAGGTTTAATTTATCAAGGATGGTTTTTAGAGAAATGGCTTTGAATGGTGAAATACCTGGTGTAACAAAAGCTAGTTGGTAGGGAAAATAATATGTCAATGTCAGATCCAATTGCAGATTTTTTAACTAGAATTCGAAACGGACTTCATGCAAAGAAGCGTTGGGTTGATATCCCAAGCAGTGCTTTGAAAAAACGTATTTCATATGTCCTAAAAGAGGAAAAATTTATACAGGATTTCTTTTTTATTTCAGATAAAGGTAGTAAAGAAAGTATCCGAATCTTTCTAAAGTATGATTATAACGGTCTTCCTGTAATCGAGCAAATAACACGTATTAGTAAACCTGGTCTCAGAGTTTATGTTAGAGCTGGTGAAACACCTCGTGTTTTAGATGGATTAGGCATTTCGATACTTTCAACTTCAAAGGGTGTTTTGTCGAATAAAAAAGCAAAACAACTTGGAGTTGGTGGCGAATTAATTTGTGAGGTATATTGATAGATATGTCAAGAATAGGAAAAAATCCCATAAGTCTACCCGATAATGTTAGCTTTAATTTTGAAAATCCATATGTTAAAGTTAGTGGTCCAAAAGGAAGCCTAAAATTTAATGTTCATTCTGGTATATCTGTTGATATCGATAATAATGTTATTGTAGTTAATCGTAAGAAAGATGATCCAGAACATAAAGCTTTACATGGAACTGTTAGGCAGATAATTAATAATATGGTTATTGGGGTTTCTCAGGGCTTTGTTAAAGAGTTGGAAATAATAGGTGTTGGTTACCAGGCTCAAGTTCAAGGTAGTAGGCTTCTACTCCAGCTTGGCTTTTCTCATGATATTTACTTTGATATGCCTGATGGAATTAGTGCAACTGCAAATAGAACTGAGATTAAATTAGAAGGAAGCGATAAGCAATTGTTAGGATCTGTAGCAGCAAAAATTCGTTCTTTGCGCCCACCTGAGCCTTATAAAGGTAAAGGTATTCGCTATAAGGGTGAGTATGTTCGTTCAAAACAAGGAAAAACAGTAGGAGCTAAGTAGTTTTATGGCAGGTTATAAATCCATATCTAGGAACAAGGAGAGAAGACGAAACAGAAGTAAGAGAACTTCAAGGTCTCATGCAGTTCGACCAAGGCTTGTTGTTTATCGTAGTCTCAGGCACTTTGAAGCTCAAATAATTGATGATAATAAAGGATCAACTCTAGCTGCATCATCATCAAAAGATAAAGATTTACAGAAAAAATTAAACCAAACTAAAAACAAGACTGATATTAGTGTACTAATTGGTGAATCCATAGCCTCTAAGGCAAAAAAGGCCAAGATTGGGCCTGTTGTTTTTGACCGTAATGGATACCCCTATCATGGAAGAGTTAAGGCGTTTGCTGATTCTGCACGAAAAAGCGGTCTTGAACTATAGGAGCAATAAATTTGGCAATTATAAATCCAGCAGAACTTGATTTAAAGGAAGAAGTTGTAGTAAAAATAAATAGAACTGCAAAAGTTACTTCTAGAGGTAAGCGTTTTAGATTTTCTGCACTCGTAGTTATTGGTGATGGAAATGGTCACGTAGGCGTAGGTCTTGGTAAGGCGAATGAGGTCATTTCATCAATTCAAAAAGGAAAAGAAATCGCAAAAAGAAACATAGTTAAAATAGCTGTAATCAATGGAACGATTCCTCATAAAATTATTGGAAAACATGGCGCAAGTAGAATACTCCTTAAGCCTGCATCACCGGGAACTGGGATTATATCTGGAGCGCCCGTGAGAGCTGTTATGGAACAAGTTGGTATAAATAATATATTGACGAAAAGGCAAGGGTCTAAAAATGCAATTAATCTAGTTCATGCTACTATGAATGCATTAATATCTTTAAAGGATGCGGTTGCAATCGCTAGCAAGCGAGGTATAACTATTGGTGAGGTTTTTAATTAATGGCAAAATCAAAAATATTACGTATTACGCAAGTAAAAAGCGGTATTGGTTACAAGGCAAAAGCAAAAGCGACTCTTAAGGCGCTTGGTCTAAGAAATATGCATCAAACTGTTGAACTATCTGATACTCCTCAGATTCGTGGTATGGTGAATGTTATACCATATTTACTAAAAGTAGAAGAGAAATGAAGTTAGATTCTTTAGTACCAATTAAGGGCTCAGTAAAGTCGCGTAAGCGTTTAGGAAGAGGTCATGGTTCTGGGCTAGGTAAATCAGCAGGTCGTGGAGACAAAGGTGCTGCACAGCGATCAGGATTTAAGAAAAGACCTTGGTTTGAGGGAGGACAAATGTCGCTCGCTCGTAGATTACCCATGCGTGGATTTACAAACAATTTTAAAAAAGAATTCCAAATTGTTAATCTAGATAAAATATCATCTTTAGGTTTAGATAACGTTGATGCTAAAATATTATTTGATAGTGGTTTAATACGATCTGCTTATAAACCAGTTAAAATTCTTGGAAATGGTGACATTTCCTCAAAAACTAATATCACAGCTACTGCTTTTAGTAAAACTGCTAAAGAAAAAATAGAAAAAGCTGGTGGGAGTGTAATAGAGCAGTGATTGATAAAATCAAAAGTATATTTATTATTCCTGAACTGCGAAGTAGAATTATATTCACTCTAAGTGTTTTGATTATCGTTCGTATGGGAGCACATATCCCAATACCTGGAGTAAACGGAGAAGTTTTATCAATGGCTTTTGATAATTTGAAAAGTGGTTTATTTGGATTGTTTAATACCTTTGTAGGTGGTGCATTTCAAAAAGCCTCTTTGTTCTCTCTGGGTATAATGCCTTATATATCATCATCAATAATTATTCAGTTGATGGGATCTGTTATACCTTATTTCCAAAGATTGCAAAAAGAAGGGGAAGCGGGGAGAAAAAAGATTACTCAGATTACTCGATATGGTACTGTAATGCTCTCTACCATGCAATCCTATGGGGTTGTAGCTGTTTTTTTACCAAGTTTAACTTCAAATGGTCAGCAGGTTGTTAATAATCCTGGTTTGATGTTTACCTTTACTGGAATAATTAGTATGGTGACTGGTACACTTTTCCTAATGTGGTTGGGCGAGAGAATTACTGAAAGAGGTATTGGGAATGGAATTTCATTGATTATAATGGTTGGAATAGTATCTGCATTTCCTAATGTAATTATTAATGAAATCACTATGGTTCAATCTGGTGCGAGAGGATGGCTTGCAGAGTTTATTCTGATGGGTATAATGTTTCTAATCATTTGCTTTGTTGTATTGCTTACCCAGGGAACAAGAAAGATACCAGTACAGTATGCAAAACGTGTTGTTGGTAGAAAAATATACGGAGGTCAAAATACCCATATACCTATGAGGGTTAATACTGCAGGTGTTATGCCGATTATTTTTGCCCAATCCATAATGTTTATTCCTAGTACAATTACTACTTTTCTAGGGGATACTGACTTTTCAGCCAGCCTTATGAGATGGTTTTCATTTGACCATCCATTTTATTGGGTGGTGTTTGGTGTGATGATAATATTTTTTACTTATTTTTATACTGCAATTGCTTTTGACCCGGTACAAGTTTCATCGACTATGAAGCAGCAAGGTGGATTTATTCCAGGAGTACGTCCTGGTAAGAAGACTGCCGAATATATTGATAATATTTTAACAAAAGTAACATTGCCGGGTTCTATCGCTCTAGCTTTTGTTGCTATTTTTCCATACTTGCTAATGGAGTTTATGGGTGTTAATTATGATTTAGCTTCATTCTTTGGAGGTACAAGCTTATTGATTATTGTTGGTGTGGCTTTAGATACATTACAGCAAGTTGAATCTCATTTGATGATGCGACACTACGATGGATTCCTTTCAAAGGGGAAAATTAGAGGAAGGAGGCGTATGTAAGTGGTACATACTCGTTCAAATAAAGAAATAGAAAAGATTGCAGCTAGTTGCCAAATAGTAGCTGATACTCTTATTATGCTAAAACCTCATATTGTTGAGGGTGTATGTGTATCTGACCTTGATACAATGGCGGAGGAATACATACTATCTAGAGGTGCTAGGCCAGCATTCAAAGGCTATATGGGTTTTCCCTCAACATTGTGTATATCTATCGAGAATGCCGTTGTTCATGGTATACCAAAAAAAAATATTTTAAAAACAGGGCAGATAGTTGGTATTGATTGTGGTGCAGAATTAGATGGGTATTATGGTGATCATGCTATTTCTTTTCCTATCGGGAAAATTGATTCAAAAAAACAAAAATTAATAGATGTGACGAGAGAGTCATTATTTAAGGGTATTGATCAAGCAATACCAGGTAATTGTGTTGGAGATATTGGTAATGCGGTACAAAAGCATGCGGAGAGCAACGGGTTTTCTGTTGTTAGAGAGCTTGTTGGCCATGGTATTGGGACTCATCTTCATGAAGATCCACAAATACCAAACTATGGAAATGCAAGCCAGGGTTATATGCTTCATTCTGGTATGTGTATTGCTATTGAGCCCATGATTAATGCAGGATCAAAAGATGTGATAACATCAAGTGATGGATGGACAATTCTCACAAAAGATGGCGCTCCATCTGCTCATTTTGAACACACTATTGCTATTACTGATAATGGACCAAAAATACTTAGTGTTGGATCAAATGCCTAAAGAACAACCCATAACTATTGATGGTATAATTAAAGAGACATTACCCAGTGCAATGTTTAGGGTTGAAGTTGAAATTGGTGGTAAATCACATGAGGTTTTAGCTCATGTAAGTGGTAAAATGAGAATGCACTTTATAAAGATATTACCAGGTGATGTTGTTACTCTTGAAATATCACCTTATGATTTAACTCGCGGAAGAATAACATATAGGCAGAAGTAATAAAATATGAAAGTAAGACCATCAGTAAAAAAGATTTGCACTAAATGCAAAGTAATTAAAAGGAAAGGAGTTGTTTTGGTAATTTGTGATAATCCAAAACATAAACAGCGACAAGGCTAGGATTTATAATGGCTAGAATAGTAGGTATAGATTTACCACGTAATAAAAAAGTTGTGTATTCTTTGAAGTACATTCATGGAATTGGACTAACAACTGCAAAGATGCTTTGTGAAAAAGCAAAAGTTGATTTTGATGTCAGGGTGCAGGATCTTAATGAAAATCAAGTTGTCTCACTACGTAACGCAATAGCAAATCTAGGTTTAAAAGTTGAAGGTGAGTTAAGATCTCAAGTTGCTATGAATATCAAAAGATTAAAAGATGCAGGCTCTTATAAAGGACTGCGGCATAGACGAGGCTTACCAGCTAATGGACAGAGAACAAAAACTAATGCAAGGACACGTAAGGGTAAGAAACGTACGATTGGACTTGGTAAGAGTTAAATACTAATAAAAGAGAGATTATTTTGGCAGATACAAAAACAAAAAAGAAGAAGAAAAAAAATATTGAACCACATGGTATAGCCCATATTAAATCAACTTTTAATAATACACATATAACGTTAACAGACAGATTTGGTAATGTTATAGTCTGGGAGAAGGCGGGCACTTCTGGTTTTAAAGGTTCCAGAAAAAGCACAGCTTACGCAGCGACTATGGCAGCAGAGAAAGCTGCGCAAGCTGCTCTTTCATTGGGATTGTCTAGTGTGGAAGTTGAAGTAAAAGGACCGGGTGCTGGAAGAGAATCAGCGATCAGGTCGCTTGCTGTTACAGGTCTGCAAATTACTAGTATTAAAGATGTAACTCCATTGCCTCACAATGGTTGTAGACCGCCAAAGCGAAGAAGAGTTTAATTGATATGGCAAAATTAACAACACCAAAAGGTAAATTAGTCAGAAAATTTGGAGAAAATATTTTTGGAAATCCTAAATATGATAATCTTCTTAATAGGAAACCCTACGCACCTGGGCAACATGGTCAATCCCGAAGATCGAAATTATCTAATTATGGACTACAACTTCGAGAAAAGCAAAAAATAAAATTCATGTATGGTCTTTTAGAAAAACAATTTCGGTTAACTTTTAAACGAGCAGAAAAAATGAAGGGCGAAACTGGTACTAATATGTTACAACTTCTAGAATGTAGATTGGATAATGTTGTATATAGATTAGGTTTTGCTCCATCTAGGCCTGCAGCGAGGCAGTTAGTCTCTCATAAACATTTCTTAGTGAACAATAAAGTTGTTAATATTCCTTCATATACGCTTATACCTGGAGATACCATCGAGGTACGATCAAAAAGTAAAAAAATGGATATTATTCTTGAATCTATGAGACGTATCAAAGGAGATATAGATTTAACGTGGCTAGGATTAGATAAAGGTAAAATGCGTGGTACCTTTCAATCAGTCCCAGAAAGGGATGAAATGCATCTGACAGTGAATGAACAGTTAGTTGTAGAACTTTACTCAAAATAATTATAATTGAAATAGGAAATATATTTTATGGCTAAAAAAGTACTTGAATTAAATGTTGATTATAAAGAATTATCTAAGTCTGGTGATAATGGGTCATTTTCTTTACAACCTCTAGAGAGAGGATTTGGGACTACTATAGGTAATGCAATGCGACGTGTTCTTCTTACTAGTATACCAGGCGCTGCTATTACTCATGTTAAAATTGATGGAGTCCAGCATGAATTCTCAACAATAGAGGGGGTCAAAGAAGACGTTGCAGACATTATTATGAATTTGAAAAAGGTGAGATTTAAATTAATGGATAATGAGCCCGATAAAATCACTCTTAAGCTAAAAGGTAAAAAAGTATTTACAGCGCAAGATATTCAGGATGCAAGTGACCAATACGAAATACTAAATTGTCAAGAATATATTACTGAGATCAATTCTAAGGGTAAGCTTGATATTGAACTTCGCATTGGTATTGGAAAGGGATATGTTCCATCTGAAGAAAATAATCGCCCTAATTTGCCACTTGGGACTCTATCTATTGATAGTATCTTTAACCCTGTTACTCAAGTTACGTTTGATGTTCAACCAGTCCCTGGTGCAAAAGATCCTATTGAAATCCTTTCAATAAATTTAACTACTGATGGTTCAATTACTGCGAAAGATGCAGTATCATACTCAGCAACATATTTAAGAGAGCATTTTAAGTTTATTGAAGCAATCTCTAACCCTAGTGTATTAGAGATATCGGATGGAGTATCTGATGAAACAATGGCATTAAGAAAATTATTAAATCAAACTATAGATGAAATGGAGTTGTCAGTAAGGAGCTATAATTGTCTTCAAGCTGCTGGAATTAAATTTATTCATGAGCTTGTTAGCAAAGAAGAAAACCAAATGTTGAAATACAAAAATTTTGGAAGGAAGTCTTTGACTGAGCTAGTTGAAAAACTCGACACAATGGGACTACATTTTGGTATGCAGGTTGATAAAATTATGGCTGAAGAAGGATAATAATGCGGCATAAAAAACTTGGGCGAAAGCTTAGCCGAAAAAGTGCTCACAGAAAAGCTTTGATGTCGAATTTGGCTTCTGCTCTAATAACTCATAAAAAAATAAAGACAACTGATGCGAAAGCAAAAGAATTAAGAAGGTTTATTGAACCATTGGTTACTTTTGCTAAACGTGGTGATCTTCATTCACGCAGGCAAGTGCTAAAAAAAATTCGACATAAAACAATTGTTCGGGAGTTATTTGAAAGTATAGGGCCACTATATGAAAATCGAAATGGAGGCTACACCCGAATTATCAAATTAGGATTTAGAGATAATGATTGTGCACCTGTTTCAATTGTTGAATTTGTGGATATGTCAACTAATGCTGATTCAAAAGATACAGAAAAGTCCTAGCAAGCGTATTTGTGAAAAAATTCTTTAAAGAATCAAGAAGGGCAACATTTGTTGCCCTTCTTTTTTTGTTTAAATATAATTTAAATGCTCAGGCCTTTGACGTTAGGGCGCTTTGGGTAGTTCGTGATTATATGACTTCAAAAGAAAAAATTGATAAAATCATTAAATTTGCAAATGAAAATAATTACAACCATCTTTTCGTACAAGTACGAGGCAGGGGAGATGCTTATTATAAGTCTAGCATAGTTCCCAGGTCTCACCTTTTGCTAGATAATGATTTTGATCCACTAGGTTATATTATACAAAAAACTAAATTAAGTGATTTGAAGATTCACGCATGGATTAATACTTTCTATCTTTGGTCATCTCCTGAAGCTCCATCACAAAATGATCATATTTTATTAAATCATTCTGAATGGATTGATACAAAAATTCCAGACGAGATGGATATTCCCGGTACACTAGATGCAATGAAAAAAAATCGAAAAATAAATGGTGAAGGTTTTTATTTGGCACCAACTCATCCTGAGGTTAGTGCACATCTTCAGAATGTAATAACAGAATTATTGCAGAATTATCGATTAGATGGTATTCATTTTGATTATATAAGGTACCATGATTCTGGTTGGGGTTTAAATCCAACTGGATTAAAGTTCTTTTTGAACTACTCAGGTGGAATACCTGGGCTATCTTCTTTGAAAATTGAA
>CERX01036856.1_pt1 | contig 14934 bp, 12 predicted proteins | sample 350251 | NCBI WGS metagenome assembly CERX01 (sample SAMEA2621044, study PRJEB7988) | marine metagenome | biome: marine biome (ENVO:00000447); feature: deep chlorophyll maximum layer (ENVO:xxxxxxxx); material: "saline water (ENVO:00002010), including plankton (ENVO:xxxxxxxx)" | depth 50 m
GCGCAACGGCCATGACGCCAAAGTGCGGTCGCACCGGAATCTGCGCCTTTGCCAGCACACCAAACTGCTTGTTGATGGTGCTGTGGTCAACCGGCACGCCCGGATAATCGATGGTCGGGTGAACCACGCCGAACGGGTCGGTCTGCGGGGTCCAGCGGAAGCTGTAAACCGCCTTGGCGTGTGGCGGCTGCGTGTGCTGGTGCACCTCGTACACCGTGACTACTTCGCGTTTGCGCGGCTCGGTCAGCAGGTCGTCGTACTGAAAGCCCCACCAGGTGGCGGCGTTGCTGCCGAAGTGGCGGCCTTCGTGGTCGGGGTGGCAGCTGGGGCGGGGCAGAATATCCAGAATGCGTACTTCCAGCACATCGCCGGGCTCGGCATCGCGCACATATACCGGGCCCGTGCAGATATGCACGCCAAACCCCTCACCACAACCGCGGCCGAAGATGCTGGCGTCTGCCGGGCCGGCGCCACGGCGGTCGACGTTCTTCTTCTCGCGGGTCCAGTGAAAGACGCTTTCGGCACCGGGGTCGCCGCTGACCATGCGCTCGCAGTCGTCGGTGGCGTGCTGCGACAGGGTCTCGATGGTGACGATGTCGCCTGAGCGCACGCTCAGCGCTGGCTTGATGTCGCGGCTGAAGTAGCCCCAATGCACGGTTTTGTCGGAGGCGGGCAGGTAATACTGGCTGGCGCCGGGATCGCGTGTCTCGTTGGCGGGTAACGGATGGCGCTTGGGCGCAAGGCGCAACGACTGGGCGTAGCGTGCGTGCTCATCCAGCACCTCGACGAAGGAGCGCCGGTGCTTCTGCAGGTCATCCTCACGCTGCTCCTGCGCAGTATTGACCGACGAGCGTACCGCCGGTGCAACCTGCGGGCGGCCGCGTTGCAGCTGCGCCTGCAGATCGCTGGGCGGCGCAGCCCGGTAGGCCTTGGGCGACATGCCTACGTATTGGGAAAAGGTACGGCTGAAGTTGGCCGCATCGTTGAAGCCCCAGCGATAGCACAGCTGAGCAATGCTGAACTGCGCCAGCGCAGGGTTAGCCAGGTCCAGGCAGCAGTGCTGAATGCGGCGGCCCTTGAGGTATTCGCTGAAGGTGGTGCCGCTGTTCTTGAACAGCTTCTGCACGTAGCGGGCGGACAGTCCTTCCTGCTCGGCAATCTGCTCGATGTTCAGCTCCGGATCTTCCAGCCGGGCATCGATGCTTCGGCAGACCCGGCGCAGGTGCGCCAGCTGTACGTCTGTGGTGTCGTCACTGCTGCTGGACTGTGGCTGCGACAGGCTGGCTACCAGCAGTTCACTGAGGGTTGCCTCCAGTGCCGGCAGCTCGGCGCTGTCCAGATGTTGGAGTTGTTCTGCCACGGATTCAAATAGCCGCAGGCAGAGGGCGCCCATGCCGCGCGTGGCGCTGATGCGGTTGGCGACAAGTTGGCCGTTACGCACCAGACGCAGCAAAAAGCTGGACGACTCCAGGCGCACCAGCATGGCGCGAAAGTCGGTCTGCATGACCAGTTGCCAGTGTTGGGCCGGGTCGAGCAGCATGACGTCGCCGGGCCCCAGTGCCAGCGGCTGATCACTGGCGAGCAGGTGCGCGCTGCCGCTGAGCAGCGCGACGACCAGTACCGAATGACGAGTGCCGCCGGGGTTGGCCGGAAGCGGCGTGAAACTTTGTGGTGCAGCGTTCATGTGAACGAACACCGAGCTGTGCGCCGAGGCGCACAGGGCAACATGATCCTTATTGTCCCGCAGGGCGGGCATTGAGACGCGGCTGGCCAGGCCAACCTGGGTGAGCATGTCATTCCAGGCTGGCTGGCGCAGGGCCGCAGGCACACTGTTGGCAGAGAAGCGTTTGAGATCGGTCACAGGGGTGTCCGTCGTATTTCAGGTGTCTCTCTGCGCAGCAAGTGTTGTGCCATGGGGTCAGCTCTTACGGGCCGGGAACATCGACTTCTTGAGTACTGCGTGCACGCCCCAGTTGCCGTCGACTACCTGGGTAATGCCGAAGTCGACCGCAATCGACATCAACGAGATGGCTTCATCCTCGCCCAGATTCTGGGTGCTCATCAGGAAGTGGCGCATCTTGTGGAAGGCGTCGCGCATGGCCAGATCGACGGAGGACTTGCTGTAGATGTCGTTCTGCGCGTTCGGGCCCAGCTCGGCCAGGTAGTTGGCGTAGCTGAAACCGTGCAGCACCCAGTCGTCCTGGGTTTCCAGCAGCGGGTAGTTCAGCTCGGCCAGCGCAGTGCCGGGCAGGTCGGCCTTCTTGTGCAGGATGAACTGGAAGGTGCCGGTCAGCGAGCATTCGATCGCGGTGCCGCACATCTCGGAGTCACCTTGTGAGGCGTGGGGGTCACCCACGGAGAAGTTGGCGCCTTCCACTGCAACCGGGAAGTAAATCTTCGCGCCTTTGCCAATGCGCCAGTTGTCGATATTGCCGCCGGTGTGGTTGGGCGGAATCGAGCTGACCATGTCGACTTCGGCCGGTGCCACGCCGATGGTGCCGAAGTGCGGACGAATCGGAATGCGGATGTCGCGCAGGATGTTCTCGTTATGGGTAACGGTCGAGTGGTTAACCGGAATGCCGGGGTAGTCGATGGTCGGGTGCACCACGCCGAACGGGTCGGTCTGCGGGGTCCAGCGGAAGTTGTAGACCGCCTGCGCCCAGTTACGCTCGCCGGTGGCGTCGACCTCGTAAATGGTGACGACTTCGCGCTTTTTCGGCTCGCTGAGCAGGTCACCGTATTGAAAGCCCCAGTTGGCTGCGGCGTTACTGCCGAAGGACTTGCCCTTGAACGACGGGTTGCCGCTTGGGCGCGGCACCACATCGGCGATACGCACTTCCAGAATGTCACCGGGTTGAGCACCCTTGATGCGCACCGGGCCGGTACAAATGTGCACGCCAGCGCCGCCACCCGCGCCAATGGGCGCGTCCATCGGGCCGGCACCGCGGCGGTCAACGCCCTTGCGGTTGGCATCCCAGAAGAACACCGCTTCGGCGCCCGGGTCACCCTTGACCATGCGCTCGGCGTCGTCGTTGGCGTGGTGGGTGAGGGTTTCCATGGTGACGTAGTCACCGGATTCGATTTCCAGCACCGGCTTGGCAACTTTACTGAAGTAACCCCAAAGCACGGTGTCGGGTGTGGCCGGGATGTAATAGTGGCGCGGGCCCGGTGCGTCCGGGTCGCTGCCGGCGACGCCGCTGGCGGCGTGCGCCATGGGTGTCATGCCGATGCCGAGGGCGCCCAGGCCAACGGCGCCGCCGCCAACCAGGGTGTTGCGTAGAAAGGAGCGGCGGGCGGTATCAAACTCCTCCAGCACGTCCTTGCGGTTTTCTTCAGTGATGCCGTGTGTGCAGCCCGGCGTGCAGATGTGATCGCTCATGTTGGTTCCCCATATCAGGTGTCTTGCCTCTGCCCGGATTATGTGGCGGCGGGGAAAACCACTCTTGTCAGCAGGCGCACTAATCCTTGTCGAGCAGCCTGGGCGTTTGGTTGTTCACGCCGGGGAAACCAGTAAAATGCGCCGTTCGCATTTTTCCTGTCTGTTGCCGGAGTTGCTGCATGTCCAACCTGATCTCCCCGCCGGAACGTCTGGCGCCGTTGTTTCTTGCCTGTCTGATGGCATCACCTGCATTTGCCCAGACCGATGAGGTTGCCCAACTGGACGCGATTACGGTTGCCGGGCAGAAGTACGATGAGGTCGCCAAGGCTCGTGAGGCGCTGAATGAGGTGCCGGGCGCTACCAATCTGGTTGATATGCAGCAGGTTGAGCAGGGGCGGGTAGCTGGCGTGGCCGATGTGCTGGCCTATCAGCCGGGCGTCTACGCTCAGTCACCCGGTAACGAGGGCGTGAAGATCAGCATCCGTGGCTCCGGTATCAACCGTGGCCCCGGTGCCCATGCCTCCGGTAATCACATTTTGCTCGACGGACTGCCCCTGACCGGGTCGGGCGGTACGCCCTATGAGCTGCTGGAGCCGCTGTGGCTCAGCCGCGCTGAGGTACTACGCGGTGCTAACGGCTTTGAGCGCGGTGCGCTGGCGCTGGGTGGTGCCGTTGATTACATCACCCGTAGCGGTTTTGATGCGCCGCGTCTGCAGCTGCGCATGGAGGCGGGCAGCGACGGTTACCTCAAGCGCCACATCGCGTCCGGTCAGGTGATCGGTGATCTGGATTATTACGTTGGTATCACTGACCTGCACTACGATGGCCAGCAGGATCATGCCGCCGGTAGCGGTAAGGGTGTGGTCGCCAACGTTGGCTTGCAGCTGACACCGGATCTGGAGACGCGCTTTTACGTCCGCTACCGGGAAACCGAACATCAGACGCCGGGCCGCCTGACCCAATCGCAGATCGACGAAGACCCGACCCAGGCGAACCCTTTCAATATTGGCCGTGACGCCAGGCGCGAACAGCCGGGCAGTACCTGGCTGGCAAACAAGACCACGCTGCGCCTGGATGACGTCAGCACGCTCGAGATGGGGCTGGTTTACCACCACTACCCGATGGACCTGATGGAAAGCCCGTACCGCATTCGGGTGGACTACAGCGACATCAGCGCCACCCTGAACTACAAGCGTGAGCACGAGCTGTTCGGGCTCAACTCGAATACCACCGTTGGCTGGCGCACCACCACCAACCTGCCCAGCAGTGATGCGAAAGAGACGGCCTATCAGCCGCTCAACGCCAGCGGCACGGTGTACCCGGTCGGCACGCTGATGCGCAAATACGAACACCAGGGCTCGGATAACGTGCTGCATGTCAGCAATGAACTGGAACTGACTCCCAGACTGTGGCTGAGCAGCGGGCTGGCGCTGATCTATACCCAACGCGAGGTAGAAGTCACCTGGCCGGGTAGCAATGAGCGTCTGGATGAGGGCACCTGGGATTACGCGCCACGCTTGGGCCTGCGTTATCAGCTGGAATCCGGCACCGAGGTGTACGGCAACCTGTCTCGCTCGGTTGAGCCGCCGCACCCGTGGTCGATGATCTGGGGTTCGCCGACGCGCTTCCCGGTCAGTACTAATCCCTGGAGCTACCGTCAGAGCGAACCGGTCAGCCTGGATAACCAGACTGCGACCACGTTCGAGGTCGGCGCCCGTGGTGATTCGGTCGTTGGTCTGTGGGATCTGGCCTGGTATTACTCGCGGGTCAATCACGAGCTGCTGACCGTTGAGATTGAGCCGAACATCTTTGCTGAATCCAACGCCAGCGCCACGGTGCACCAAGGCATTGAAGCCGGACTGACCAGTACCCTGTGGCAGGGCGATGAGCTGGGTGCACTGGCGTTGCGTCAGGCTTACACCTTCAGCGATTTCCATTACCGTGATGACGACACCTTTGGCAGCAACGCGCTGCCGGGCCTGCCACGGCATTACTATCAGGGTGAGGTGCGTTATCAGCACCCGGCAGGCGTCTATGTCGGGCTGAACACCCAGTATGCGTCCAAAGTGCCGGTGGATTACGCCAACTCCTGGAATGCAGATTCGTACACGATTTTCGGCGCCGTTGTTGGCTATGACGCGCCCAAGCAGGACTGGCAGACCTGGCTGGAACTACGCAACCTGACCGATGAGCATTACGCGGCCACCGTGACGCCCGGTTACAACGACAACGGCGTAGAAGCGGCGCGCCTGACACCCGGCGAAGGCTTTGGCGTGTACGCCGGGTTCTCCTGGAGCTGGCTCTAGTAAATATCGCGGCGGTAACGGCCGTCGGCCGCCATCTGCTTGATGGTGGCCGCACCCAGCAGGCCCTGCAGGATACTGTCCACGGCTTGCCCCATTGCCATGCTGCCGCAGACGCGGATGCTGGCGCCGCGGCTTACCCAGTCTTGCAGCCGTTCGGGCTGTTCGCGCAGCAGGTCCTGCACATAGCGCGGCGTGTCGGCACTACTGTTGTCGCGCGAGAAACAGCGCTGCAGCAGCACTTGCTGTGGCGTCAGCTGATCCAGCTCGCTGGCCAGCCAGCGGTCATGTACCGGGCTGCGTTCGCCGAACAGCAGCCAGCAGGGTTGCCCGCGTTGTAGCTGGTCCTGCAGCAGGGCGCGCAAGCCGGCCAATCCCGTGCCACTGCCAATCAGAATGCTCGGCGCAGGGTTGTCGGGCAGCGCGAACGACGGGTTGTGATGTAGGCGTGCCTCAATCGGCGCGCCAGGCGTTGCCTGCTGACACAGCCAGCCGGACATCAAGCCCTGGCTGCCGTCTTCTTTCGTCACATGACGTACAAGCAGCTCGACCTGTTTGCCAGCGCCGAGGTTGGCGATGGAATACAGGCGGCGCTGGCCGGCGTGCTGCAGCTCCAGTAGATCGCCGGCTTGCCACGGACCCAAAGCATCGGCTTGCAGGCTCAGGTGGTAGGCGGTCAAACCGGGGCTGCCGGGGTTGAGCGCGCTGCGGCTGAGCAGGGTGACGGGCTGCCAAGGTTGCTCGTCCGCTTCCGGCAGCTCGTGCAGGCCGGTGTGTTGGGCCAGGCTGGCGCGCCAGCGTACCAGGCCGTCCGGGTCCTGATTGTCGAGGTAAATACTGTCTTGCAAGGGTTGTGCGCCGCGGTCGCGCAGCCAGCTCTCCAGCCGCTTGGCGAAGGCGCAAAAGTGCGGGTATTGACTATCGCCCAGGCCGAGCAGGGCGAAACTCAGCTCTGGCAGGGCAGGGGCGTGCGGCATCAGGCGGTGTTCAAAAGCCTGCGCGCTGTCTGGCGCCTGGCCGTCACCGTAGGTGCTTGCCACCAGCCAGAGCTGGCGACAGGCAAGAAGTTGGGCCGGGGTCACTCGCCCCAGCGGCAAGCCGGCGGCCGCGTGGCCGGCGGCTTGCAGTGCGTGCAGCGCCTGGTTGGCAAGGCGCTGCGCCTGACCAGTCTGGCTGGCCCAGACCACCAGGGTCTGGTACTCGTCGGTGGGCTGATTGCGGCGCCACAGCGGGCGCAGCCAGTAGCAGCTGGCGGCCAGCCAGAGCAGGCTGGCCGCCACCGCCCAGGCGGAATCGCCCATCAGGGCGCGAGCACTTCAAGGGTAGTGCTGTAGCTGGCGCGGCGCTGAGTGACCGGCGCCTCCAGACCTTCGGTCTGCTTGTACTCGGCTTCCAGCCAGAACAGGCCAGCTTGACCCCACTCAATGCTTACCTTGCCGTCGGCGTCGGTGGTCAGCTCGCGTGCCTGTTCGCTATCGCGGTAGCGCGCGCCGGCCGGGATCAGAGCAATCTCCACGCCGGGAGCCGGTTGGCCGTCCAGCAGGAAAACAAATTCCGCGGCTTCGTCGGCATAAAGGTCATTTGGGTGGGTGACCGGCTGCAGTTCGAGACCCTGACCGGTGGGCTTGAGCACGTCCTCGGTCGGATTGCCGGAGGTTACAAACAGCTCCATGCGCGAGTCGCTACGCACGATGTTGACCTTCTCGGCATCGGCCGGGATCTGCTTGACGATGTCATCCAGGCTGCCCATGACGCGCTCACGCTCACCGTTGAGCTCGTACATGCCCATTACTCGGCCGCTGTTGGCGATAGCGATTTTGTAGGTACCTTTCTGCTCCAGCTGCAGGTCAAAGCTGCTGCGCAGGCGGCCCAGGTGGCCGTTTTGCGGTGCAACCTCGCTGCCATCGGGTGCGGTGATGGTGAGCGGCGCGGGCTGGCGGTTGCTGTTGGCTGGCGGTGTACCAACGCCCTCCAGCATCATCGGGAAGTGGTCGAAGTAGAAAATGCCATTGCCGGCGGCGGCGTCTACGGTGACCCAGGGTGCATCGCCTGACAGCACAGTGGAGGAGGGTACCATCCAGGCGCGGTGGGCATCGGCAGTCAGCGGCAGGGCGGCGGCTACGGCCAGTACAGAGAGTTGTTTAAGCAGTTTCATGATGTTGTCCTTATTGTTCAGGGAGTGAGTTGCAGACGGATCTGCCCCAGTTCGCGACTACCTTGGGCTTGCAGGTCGGCGGCTTGGCTGACGGGCCAGCTGAAGGGCACCTTCAGCAGTTCACGGCCGCCCACTTCACGGGCCGCTTCAACGACCAGCTCATAGTCGCCGGGGGCCAGTTCCTTGAAGGCTGGCAAATCTTGCAGAGCCAGCTCATGGGTTCCCGGTGGGCGGGTGGCCGCGCTGATGCCGTCGACTGGCAGGTCCAGGCCGCGACCACTGCGGCGCCACCACTGGCGCAAGTCTTTGAGCCACTTTTCGCCTTCGTCGTCGCGCATCTCGGTGTCGTACCAGACGGTCAGGTCAGCGACATGCCCGGCGTCGTTTTCCAGCCAAATGGCGACGTAGGGGCGGTGATACTCGGCAACATCCAGGCGCGGGATCTGCACGGTGAGTTGCGCGTCGGCGGCTTGCAGGGCGCTGCTGCCCAGCAGGGCGGCCAGAGCAAAGGCCAGTTGGGGTTTCATTGTGGTCTCCTTTCTCAATGCATGCTCAGTAGCAGAATCAAAAGCGGGATAAGCAGTCCCAGGGTGGTCAGGGGCCAAGTGAACGGGCGGTGGCTGGCCTGACGCAGCAGCAGTAACAGCCCGGTGAGGGCAAACACCAGGCAGGCGACAGCAGTCAAATCGATAAACCAGCTCCAGGCGCCAGAGGTGTGGCGACCTTTGTGGAGGTCGTTCAGATAAGCGATCCAGCCGCGATCGCTGTCTTCAAACAGCAGCTCGCCGCTGTCCAGGTCCAGGCTCAGCCAGGCGTCGCCGCCCGGTCGGGGAAAGCCCATGTACAGCTCACCGTCATCCCACTCGGGCGTGCGGCCGGCGAGCGAGACCGGCAGGGTCTGCTCCAGCCAGTCGGCCAGCTCGGGTGGCAGCGTGGCGTCTTCTGGTGGGTTTTGCTGTAGCCAGGTGCGCAGGGGAGCCGGCAGGCTGGTCTCGATCTCGGTGACCTCGGCCCGCGACTCAATCTGATGCGCGTGATTCAGGGTGATGCCGGTGACCGAGAACAGCAGCAAGGCAGCCAGGCAGATAGCCGAGCTGATCCAATGCCACTGGCGCAAGGTGCCCAGACGGAAAGGTAGTTTCATAACGCCGCGTGTTTGCAAAGATGAGGCGCTAGCCTAAAGGTAAAGCCTTATTTGAGAAAGGTTCTCGATTGTAAATTTTATGCAAATTTCGGTGAGGCTCCGCTCGTCCAGTCGATTTGAACCCGTCTCCAGGTCTGCTTGACTAAAGGATAGGGTCTATTGCTGTTTCGTTAGACCTCAGAAACCCTTATGAGGAGAGCATTATGTCGTTTGATCAGAAGCATCCTGGTGAGAACAATATGCCGCATTTGCCGCTGCCCGAGCTCGATCCGCCCCATGACCATTGGGAGGGGCCGCTGGAAAGCGAAGAGCTCAACGAGCTGGACGCCGGCGAGGTGTGTCGTAACCTGCGCGATGAAGCCAAGTAGGGGCTGTCATCATCGTTTCAGCAGGTTCGCGCGAAACAGCATTTCAATCCGTAGGCTGATTGCCCAGCGCGGCTGGAAGTCAGCCTCGCGCGGGAAGTGCAGTTCCGGGACGATGTCGACGAACAGCATTTGTCGATGAAGGTCTCGGCGGTAGTCTGCAAGCAGGTAGTAATCGTTGACGCGGGGGTTGGAGGCGCTATCTCCGACCAATACCCCCGCGTAACGAATGGCACTGCGCGGTCCCAAAACCTCGTTGATTTGCGCCCCTTGTGAGAACTCCAGCGTGTCGTATTCCTCCTGCCATTGCAGCTGGCTGATAAAGCGCAGGTGGCGGCTGCTGTCCAGCGGTCGGCCGACATCCCACTGAGTGCGCGCGGAGTAGCCGTCATCTTCAAACCAGGATGCGCGGTTATAGCTCGACAGCTGCCAGGGGCCGTCGCCCAGTTGCCACAAACGCTCGGCGCTGGCACGTGCGTATGGGTTGAGTGGCCAGCGTACCTTTACGCCAGCGCCAGCTTGGGTCTTCCAGCCCACAGTGGGGTCGTTGTTGCCTAGCCCAGCCAGACCAATAACCGTGTTGCTGAGACTGTCGTCCTGGGGGCGCAGGGGCTCGGCGCCTTGCTCTTCCAGGGTGCCGCGTGATTCTTCCGGATCGCTCTCGATGATCAGTCGCAGCCGTTCGCGGGTAGTGGGCAAGTCCAGCTTGAAGCGAATGCCCGGGTCAATCTCGAAATCCTCCGACTCCATCCAGTCAAAGTCACTGCTCAGTCGCAGGTAGGACTCGTTGTCGACTTCCTGGCTATCCAGCGTGCCAAAAAAACCATCGAGATTGCGTGCTGTACTGTCCACCCAGCGGGTCACACGGTCGTGGACCGGGGTAATGGTTTCAACGGCCCAGGGGGCCAGGTCGGTGTCGTCGTTCGGCGTGGCGTGCACGCTGGTGATGCCAAGCAACAACACTACGGCAAGATGGACTCTGCTCATGTTGTTTTGCTCCCTTCAGGCAAGCGCGGATCAACGCTCCGCAGCACTAATCAGCCCGCCCACAGCCTGAGTATAGCCCGTCTGGTGGATGGCACCTGTCCTGCAAGGGTGTAGACTGCGCTCTGGTGGAAGCGCTGTATTCAACGGCGGTCCGTTGAGGAGGCGTCATGCTGTTTTGTCTGCAGGTATTGGTGGTGCTGCTGGTGTCGCTGTGGGCGCTGCCGGCGCTCTGGTATCACCGTCCCCACCGCCTGCTACTGCGCTTTTTGCCGCTTACTCTCTGGTTGCTCTTGATGACGCTGGTGCTGGTGTTTGCCTCCCGGGGCGAGCCCATGCGCGCGGCATTGTCCTTCATGGCCGGCTTTGCACCCTTGTTGTTGTGGTGGCGTGGCGTGATGCCCAAGGGCAACTGTGACTGGGCCGATGACATGGCCTACACCACCACTGGTGTGGTGGATGGCAACAGCCTGCGGCTGCAGCGAGTACGCTGTTTTGACTGGCGTAGCGACACGGATTACCAGATTCGTTGGGAGAGCCGTGAATACGCGCTGTCCCAACTTCGTTCAGTGGATATGCTGACCTCTTTCTGGGGGCACCGCTCCATTGCGCATATGCTGATTTCCTTTGGTTTTTCCGACGGTCGCTATCTGGCCTGGTCGGTGGAAATTCGGCGAGTGCGCGATGAGGAGTATTCGGCAATCGCTGGTTTCTTCAAGCACTTCGAGCTCAACATCGTCGCCAGTGAAGAGACCGATATCGTCAAGGTTCGCAGCAATCATCGCGGCGAGGATATGTACCTGTACCGTACGCGCCTGTCACCGGCTGCGGGTCGCCAGTTGCTGCTGGGCTATGTAGAGGCGGCCAATCGTCTCGCGGTGCGGCCGCGCTTCTACCACACCTTGCGGGCCAACTGCACCAATGTGGTTTTTATCCTGATGAAGCGTATTCGTCCGGATCTGCGCAGCGACATTCGCCTGCTGCTCAGCGGTTATCTGGACAGTTACGTTTATGCCCAGGGCGGACTGCAAAAACCGTGGTCGCTGGCCGAGCTGCGTCGCCTGGGGCGGATTACCGAGCGTGCGCGTGATGAGCGGAGTGAAGTACCTTTTTCCCGGCGCATCCGTCAGGGGGTGCCGGGTTGTGAGAACGACTGAGGCAGGTGAGAACGTATGAAAGTAGGGCTGTTGCAGTGTGATGATGTCGCCGCGGATCTGCTCGGCGCGCATGGCAATTATCCGCAGATGTTTGAGCAGGCGTTACGTAAGCGCCTGCCGCAGATGCACTACCGGGTATATGCGGCCCACCGCGGAGAGTTGCCTGAGGACGTGCACGAATGCGACGTGTACCTGACCACTGGCAGCAAGCACGGGGTGTATGAAGACCTCGACTGGATTCGTGGGCTGGAAGTCTTCGTGCGTGATCTGTGGGCGGCCGAGAAACCGCTGGTTGGAGTGTGCTTCGGCCACCAGTTGATGGCCCGTGCGATGGGCGGCAATGTGCAGAAGTCCGACCGTGGTTGGGGCGTGGGCGTGTCCTTCAATCAGGTGATTGAGCCGCAGCCCTGGATGCAACCCGCACAAGAGTCACTTGACCTGATCGTCAGTCACCAGGATCAGGTCATCGACCTGCCAGCGCAGGCGCAAGTCATTGCCAGCAGCGATTTCTGTCCGAACTACCTCCTGCAATACGGCGAGCACTTTCTCAGCGTGCAGGGGCATCCGGAATTTGAAAAGGCCTACTCCTTTGACCTTATGGATATGCGCTCGCACACCATTCCGCCGGCTCGGGTGCGTGCCGGCAAGGCCTCGCTGCACGCGGAGCTGGACAGCGATTTGATGTTCGACTGGATCGTCAATTTTCTGCAAAAGGGTGCAGGCTTTGCCTGAAGCCGGGTAGCGGCGTATCCTGCTCCGCACCCTTATTCAGCGCGGGAGCGCCCATGATTTTTATCTCCAATCAGGTTCAGCTCGGCGACTGGGAAGTCGATATGAGCGCCGTCCGCGCCCAAGGCGCGGGCGGTCAGAACGTCAACAAGGTGTCCAGCGCCATCCATCTGCGCTTTGACATCAACGCCTCCAGTCTGCCGCCGTTCTACAAGGAGCGGCTGCTGGCGCTGCGCGACTCGCGTATCACCAGTGACGGTGTGATCGTGATCAAGGCGCAGCAATACCGCACCCAGGAAATGAACCGCGAGGACGCCATCAACCGCTTGCGCGAACTGATTCTGGCTGCCGGTGTGGTGCAAAAGAAGCGGCGCCCGACCCGTCCGACCCGCAGCTCGCAGGTCAAACGGGTGGACGGCAAGGTCAAGCGCGGTCAGACCAAGCAGCTACGCGGCAAGGTCGACCTGTAGGCTGACTGGTTCCGCACTCGCTCAGGCAGTTGGCACCAGCACGCGATTGCCTGCGCCGGGCAGGGTGCGCAAGCTGCGGGCGCGGCTGTTGTCGATGCTGTACTCCGCAGCCTTGACGTTGCTGACAAAGCGCCAGTCCGCGCGTGCTTCCTCTGCGGTAAAGGTCACCAGCAGATAGCCGCGCTGATTGGCGTTCAGGTACTGCAAACCGTCTACCAACGTGGTGATGGCCTGCTCGGCTGCCGGGATCTGCGCTTCGCTCAGGCCCAGGTAGGACTCCAGCCCCGGTGAGCTGACCGAGGCAGTCGCAAACTCCACACCCACTGCATCGCCCGCCAGGGTCGTCAGGTTGTTGGCCCAGGCGTTGTGGGTGTCGCCCGCCAGCACCACCAGGTTCTGATTCAGGGCCCGGGCCGCGCCCAGCAGTACTTCGCGCTCGTAGGCGTAGCCGTCCCACGCGTCCAGGTTGTAGGGAATCACCGTCTCGATACGTGCAATCTCGGCAGCGGTGAGCGTCGGGTCACCGGCCTGTTGGCGCAGCTTGATGGTGACCAGCTCGGTCAGCATGGCGGTCATGTCGACCGCGCCCGGATTCTGCAGGGCGGTAAGCATCTCTGCGGGCAGCAGCATGCGGCCCATCAGCACCTGTTGGCCAAGCACCTGCCAGGTGGCGGTCGAGGTGGCCAGTTGAGTCTGCAGCCAGTCCAGCTGGGACAGCCCCAGCAGCGTGCGGTTGGTGTCGCTGACATCGGCGGTGAAGCGCGCCGCATCAAAGCCGGTGGCGCTGATGTAGTCGGCAAAGTCGAGTTGCTCATCGCGCCCGATGATGCGGGTGTCGAGCATGTGCAGGCTGACCAGATCACCGAAGTCAAAGCGGCGGTAGATGGTTTCTTCATCGTCGTCGCTGGCCGGGCGCACGGGCATCCACTCAAAGTAAGCCTGCAGCGCCGCCAGCTTGCGCTCGGTAAAGTCGCCTTCGCCGTCGTTGTGGTTCTCGGCACCATTGCGCCAGGTGTCGTTGGTTACTTCATGGTCGTCCCACACGGCGATAAAGGGCGCGCTGGCATGCAGCAGCTGCAGGTCCTCATCGGTGCGGTACAGGGCATAGCGCTTGCGGTAGTCGTCCAGCGAGAGGATTTCACTGGCGTTGTCGTCTGGCAGCAGGCGACCCAGCGCGGCTGCATCTTCGGTGGCGTAGCCGCCGTTGCCGTATTCGTAGATGTAGTCGCCCAGGTGCAGCACCGCGTCCAGCTCTGCCTCGGCCGCAGCAGCGGCGTAGACATGGAACAGGCCTGCCGGATAGTTGGAGCACGAGAGCACGGCAAAACGCACTTGCTCGATACTGCCGGCTGGCAGTGTCTTGCAGCGGCCGACGGGGGAGGTGAGGCCGGCGACCTTGAAGCGGAAGTAGTAGCTGGTGCCCGGCAACAGGTTTTGTGCGTCAACCTTGAGGGTAAAGTCACGCGCCGCGCTGGTGCTGGCGGTGCCGCTGTGTACCAGATCGGTGAAGGCGCTGTCGGTGGCGATCTCCCAACCAATCTGCACCTCTGCGTTGTTGCCATCGGTGGGGGTAATGCGAGTCCACAGCAGCACGCGGTCGGTCAGTGGGTCGCCGCTGGCTACGCCGTGCTCAAAGGCCAGGCCGCGCACTGGTTCTTCGTCGCTGGAAGAGGAACTGCTCGACAGGCACCCCTGCAAGCCGCTGGATACCACAATGCTGCCAACGGCCAAAGCCGAAGCGCGCAAAAAATCCCGCCGATTGAATCCGCCCACGATACTGCTCCTGATTGATGGTGATGGGGAAGCCGACCCATGCCCTGCGCCGTCACTGGCGTGCGGGGTCGATCAGCCTTCCCTTATGGCAGCTGTGCGTGACAGGGGAGCGACAGACAAATTACGGCTTGTCGACAAACCACATTGCGATGGCGTCGTTGGTCAATTGCTCGCGGTTTTGCGGCGTTGGCGTCCAGCTGCGCCAGCAGCGGGTGGCGTGCGTGAGGAACTCGAACAACGGCAGGTGTTGACGCAGTACGCGACGCTTGCGGTGGCTGATGACGGGGTTGAAATAGCCAAAGTAGTCGAACATCTGCCGAGGGTTTTTGCGTACCCACAACCAGGAACCCATTTCCAGCGTAAACGGCAGGAACAGATTGTCAGGGCAGTGCTCCTGACTGTGGTCATACAGGTAGTCCCAGAGGTCGCCGTGGGTGGTGTAGTTGATCGACTGCGGCTCGATGATATAGGGGTG
>CERX01021299.1_pt1 | contig 14929 bp, 6 predicted proteins | sample 350251 | NCBI WGS metagenome assembly CERX01 (sample SAMEA2621044, study PRJEB7988) | marine metagenome | biome: marine biome (ENVO:00000447); feature: deep chlorophyll maximum layer (ENVO:xxxxxxxx); material: "saline water (ENVO:00002010), including plankton (ENVO:xxxxxxxx)" | depth 50 m
TTAAGCAATGCATCCTTCCACCAACCATTGATGCACAATTTTTGCCGCTGCAATGCCATCTTTGACACTGACGCAAAAACTAATGGAGTATTCGGAAGCCCCTTGGGCAATGCATAGAATGTTGATTCCAATACTGGCAACGGCGGCAAAAACATGTGAGGCAATCCCCACTTCGCCTTTCAACTCTTTTCCCGTTACCGTGATGACCGACACGGGGGTCACTTGCACGTCGTCAAAGGTCTCTTGCAATACTGTGAAATAGCCTTGGTTGAGGGAGGGCACCACGCAAGAAATATTTTGCTCGCTGCACGATTGACTCAACATCCGAATGCTGGTTTTGGCATAGGTAAGTAAGGTGCACAACTTGGCCAATCGACCTTGTCCGTTCAACATGCTGGCATCGGTAACATTGATCAAGGTTTCACACGGCATGAACGACACAAAGTAGGTATTGCTGCTGGTGTTGCCAATGATGGTGCGATTCATGGTAAAAGTATTGATGATTTGAATGGGGTACTCCCCCGACGCATCGACTGCCAATGGGTGCAAGACACTGGCCCCACTAAACCCCAACTCCTTGGCTTCCACTTTAGACATGGTCGGGACTCGTATGGCACGAGGCACAATGTGCGGGTCGGCCGTTAAAATTCCATCCACGTCCGTGTAAATCTCGGCCGACACTCCGTACGATGCGGCCAAGGCAGTCGCCGTCACGTCGCTGCCACTGGCTCCCAACAAGGTGGTTTGACCCGATTGGCGATCTCGTCCAATGAAGCCGGTGACCACAAGGATAGACGATACATCCAACTTTGCATCAAGGTATGCTCGTTTGACCTCGACAATGCGTGCCGATTGCACGGGGCCATCGGTCAAGATGGCGTAATCGGTGATCAAGTAGGGTGCACCTAGCACGTGCGCCACCAGCATGGCCATGCATTTTTCCCCGTAGGAGATGCGCATCACGTCGTCGCAAATATGGTTGTCCACGTGTTGCCAAATGTCATCCACTTGCTTGCGAAAGTCAATGTCGTAAGTGCTGAGGAATTGATGGTGCAGGGACAAGACCGAGGCTTTTTGCCGCAAGCGTTTGGTGACCCCTGCCAAGGCCGACACGACCACGATGGTTGGTTCCTTGACTCCTGCGATAATCTGCATCATTTCGTTCCATCCATGTTGGATGGAGGTGCCGCCAAATTTCAAGACGCGCATTTAAAAGGCAGGCACAAAAAAAAATCTACGTTTGGCCATGCTTTATTTTGTTGCGGAGTTGACAAAAAAGACATGGAATCCCTAAATTTGTTATTTGACATGCCAGCCAACGTGGTGTATGAGAAACATGATGCGACCCATAAAAATCTTTTGCAATACCCAAAAGAAACCATCCAACTCTTTGATACCTTTCGACACAAGGGTACGATTTATCAAGTGTCGGAGGTAGACCTTGCGTCGAAAACACTCATTGGCTTTGATCCTAATTTGAAACAAGTTTCTACATTTACCTTGGATGCCAACGGCGTGTTTTTAAATGCTTGCTTGATCGAAAAAAATCCGATCTCTCGCGAAGAATTGCGACTGTTTAACAAATTGAATATCGGAAACCGTTTCATGCAGCGATATTACGTGCATCGCTTTCGATACATCAAAGAGTTGCCCGTCACGGCTCAAATCTACGTCACGGACGAGCAGGATGACAATAAAAAAAAATGGATCGGGATCGTCCACGATGGCTCGATGATTCGAGTGTATCCTCGACTACCAACCCTTGATTACGTAACCGTAGACAGACAGTGGAATCGAGTGGATGCTACCGTTTAAATCAATCTTCGTCACTTTCCATCATCATATCACCCCACAGTTCACTTTTGGTGGTACTATAAGATCCAATCGACAGAAGGTCTGCTTCTTCGCGGTCTTCTTCTTTTTTTGCAGCAACTGGCTTTAATTTTAACAGTTCGGCAAAGGTTGGTTTTGGCTTTGCTTTTACTTTTTCCGCGTAGGTCGGTGTCAAGGATGCACGTAGTTCTGTCATGTATTTCTTCCAACGATTGGGACTTTGGTAACGAATGTTGTACCCTTGCAGTACATCGGCTTTTGGATCGATTTTGAATGCTTCTTGTTTTGCCATTGCACGATTCTTTGCATCCCGAACTTTTTTCAACCATCGTTCTTGGTCGTTAAAGGGAAAGGTAGCAAACGAGGCAGGCACAATCGTTTGTCCGGGCAAGTCCATGACTTCTTGAATACGGGTTTTGTACTGGTCGGTTGGTTTGAAGCCGTATGGTGCTTCTGCCCAATCGTACATGGCTTTTCGCCACTTTTGCATGGTTTGTCGAGTCTGCTTTTGGGGCAGGTCATAAATAACACGGTTATCGATGCGCATGTCGTGCATGGGGTGAGTCGGGTTGTTTTTCCAATTTTGGTAATAGTCCTTGGTGGATTCCAGAATGTCTTCCCGCCATCCACCGCCTTGAAAATCAAGTAGATTGCTAGGCTCTTGTTTGATCACTGTCTCCGCAGTTTTTCGAAATAACAATTTGGATACCTCGTCTTTTACATTAATACCAAACCGATCCAATAACTTTTCTTGGATGCTTGGCAACACCATATATTTGAGTAGTTGACTTGCTGTTTCTTTCAAGGCCACACTCTGAATGGGCTCGTTTTGTCCCAACACCTTGTAACCAATATGTACCGCTTTTATACCAAGTAAAACACCTGTTTTTAAGGCGCCTCCAGGAATCATTGTTTGTATACCTCGTGTCACGGCAAAGATGGCTGCCGTTTGGAGCAATTGGTTCATCAAGTTACGGTCAACCGATCCCAGCACGTTCTTCATCATCCACGTTATTGACTTGATGTAGGACGATGCATCGTTGACATCGACTTGAAGTTGCGTCGCTACTTGGTTGACATCCATATCACTTTCTGCAAACGGAACCGCCGGCACCACGTCGTTTACCGGAAGTTCGTAAAACGAAACACGTTTACTGATGTTGGCCAATCGACCCACCACGTCAGGAGGAAGGATGGTTTTGGCAATCTGTACGCAATATTGGTCCAGTGGTGTGGACACCTCGCTGTATATATCCACCATGTAATCGAGGCGCGCCTGCGTGACAAAGATGTGGAGTTGGAAACTTGGGGTCGCAAAGGCTTCGGTGAGAGGACTGACAAATATGTCTTGTTGCATCAACCAAGTTCGTTGATCCTCCAAATCCCACGTCCCAAAATCCTCAGGAAATGCGTCAGCCTTGACAATCTTGTTCAAGGCTTGCCTCGACTGCTCCATCAATTGTTGTTGCACGTTTCGTTCGCTTTCTTGCATCGCCCTAGCAGTGCCAATGTTATAATTCTCCAAGTTAACACGTTGCATCTCGGCAAATGGGTAGTTGGCCAAATTGGCCTCGTACCATTGTTGTATCAAGGCGGTTGTATTGATCGGGGACGCTGGAATGGTAAGATCAAAGGCTTCTTGCAAGAATTTGGAATACAATTTGGCATCCACCAAAGCCGGCAAGTTGATGGCGTCCCGCAACAGCATACGAATGGAAGTATGTGGAACTTGGCAATACTCGCATTCTTGTTGTGTCTCGAATTGATCTTTGTATTCAGCGACGACGTCGCGCTTCATTTTCGTTTTCAATTCCTCGTAGGACGGCAAGACGCTGACCGACAGTTGGGACGGTTCTACTATTGGGTACGGCGCATCCACAAAAGGCGATTGCGATACGTTGAGATTTCCCAACACAGTATTGGTAACGGTTTGTTGGGTCGTACCGACCATGTTTGTCAAGTACGGGTCGAACAAGTTTTTCAAGGTAGTGGTCCAGTACGACACTAAGGGTAAATTAGTCACATCAATAGATGTGCTAATCCCCAAGTAACTAAGTCCGTCACGTAAGTACCTGCGAACGTTTAATGCACTGGACAACATGTTGAACCATGAGGATGGTAGGATGTCTGCACTGGCATCGAGAATAGATGCATTGTTATTGTCGTTGTCTGCTTGATCTTGGTTTGATTCACAACAGCAGCACTCTTCTCTGTTCTTTTTTATCTTGTCTTTGTTTGCTTTGGTCAATTTGAACAGTTGCATAATCCATTTAAATAATTGGTCCATGTAGGTGTAGACTGCAATGAAAAGAGGCAGCACAAATTCTTTCGCCGTCTTGTACAACCACCAAAATCCTTCCATGATGTATTTAACGGCCTTCCACGAACCACTCATAATCGACTCTACGAACTGAGGGAGCCAAGAGGGCATGTCTCTTTCCAACCCCACTTCGTCTCCTTGCTTCATCACCACTCGGTACCCATCAGGCATTTTTTGGCCCACCTTGGCGTTGGGCAAGGTGGCCGTCCGTCGTGTCTTGGTAGGGACAGCAGTGTTTACAAACGTTTTAAGCCGAGGCGGAAGAGATTCACGCACAAAGTCAAAGTTGTCGTCGATTATGCGCATGGCAAATGGTGATGGAGCACCACCGGACAACACGGAAGATGGAGCATAGATGGAAGAGGTTAAGATATTAAAGATTTGCGCCACCAATCCAAACAAGGTATCTTTGGATACCTTTAAAGCAAAAGGGATGCCTGTAATAGATCCATAGTATCCCAAAGAAAGGACGTACTTCACACTAGACATCAAATTACCTAAGGTGAGATACTGCAGAATCACGTCCCGCATGAATCTTCCCAACCCTGTAACTAAATATCCTCCTGTAACATAGTTTGCTAAATAGAGTCCTGAACCCACTACTGCGCCTTTTACCGGTCGGGACGTTGCTATGGATGTTGCTAAATTTTTGATCGGTTGTCCCATGTTCTCTTGGATCCATTTGACAGGATTATTTGTAAATTTTTTTTGTTCTGCTTTTATTTTATACGTTTGATAATCAATTTCATTGTACAACGTTGTTGCGTCGTTGTGAAGTTCGATAACTTTCTGTGTATTGCTGGCATTGAGTGGATTGTTTACAAACACATCGATGATTCCGGGAATTTCATTGTCAAAATCTCCCTCAATTTTAACGCGCAACGCCTCGGCTTTGTCTGGAAAGTCGGATTGTATTTCGGGAATTTCCGTTTTTAAGATTTGAATCCATTGACTGCGCAGCGCAATGATTTTTTGGAGTTTTTGTTCGCCTATGCTATCGATGAGCGATTGCAACCCTTCAGATAGACGCTCAATGTTGGTAATGGTAGACTTCTGTCCGTTCACAATGATCTCATCTCCTATATGCAATTGGTTTTGTCGCTCTCCTGGAATGGACAAGTCTTTATCGCGTAACCCACGGTCCGGTTTGGTGCGGGGTTTTACAATTTCTTTCATGCTCGTCAATGTGTACGAATGGATGGTGGCAATAGGCACCGGAGATTCACCATAATTATCCTCAAAGTCTTTTTTCGACACCACTTTGGTGGTACTTGGCACTTCTTTCCATACGTCACGTGTTCCCAACACTTTTCCAGCATCGTCTTTGATTTTTATGGTATTTTTTTCTTCGTAAGGTTGTGCAATCAAGGTTACCCGATCCTCGGAATCATTTTCTTCTTTGAAATACGTCTTTCGATATTCATCAACATACAATAACCGACGAACGATCAAGGGATTGCTTTTGTACCATGCTCGAAAACCGCTGCTCTTGGAAAATCGCATGGTCTTTGCTTTATCCACCATAGGCTTGACGTACAATTTCATTTGAACCAAGTTGCCATTTATAAAAGAGATGCGACCAATTTCAATATTCTCCCAATATACCAAATCGTTTGCTCGTATCGCAGAAATGGCAGGTTCCATCATGGCAATATTGTCCATCTGAATTTGCACCGTCATGATTTCATTGGAGGACTGGAAGTCTATCGCATCTATTTCTTGATCAATAAACGTAGTTTCAATTAACTGTTCTGTCGTTCCGTAATCTTCTACCCATGTGTTTGGATCTTGATACTCACTGATAAAAGCAGTGAATTGATTGCTTTCCGTTTTGTCATCAAATGGATTCTCGAGCGAGGCGCGACCGGATCCAAAAAATCCTGGGGTAGGTTTGGTAGGAGGAAACGTTTCCCAATCCCGCAATTTTTCCCGCCATGTCAGCAGTCCCTCTTTGGTCACGGGAGAAGGCATTTGATACTCGCTCCAAAATGCCGTGTACACACTCCACTGCGCAGCATAATCCTTTGTATTATTGTTTAACTTTTGTTGGACTTTTGTTTTTAATCCTGGAAACGTTCGAATCACTGGCTGGATCACATTCTTGTAAAATTGTAGGTCATTGGTGTACAAGGATGGATCGTGTTTTTGCCACTTGTAATAACCAATGTCACCATCAATTACTTTTACAATTTTGTCTCCATTTTCGTCCTCTTCTTCTATAGTATGTTCTTGCCTCGATACAATGTAGTTTACCATCTCGTCGGTGGTCCATCCAACGGTAACCTTTCCAATGTCAATGTTTACACTGTTTACAAAGTAGCAAGAGGATAAAATGTCTTTGTATTTAAATCGATCAATCTCCTCCGGTAATTGGATTTGGTCGTTTAGAAGGGGTTTCTCGCTCAACCGTTCCACCACTTCCATGACTTGCGCGGTTTCATAATCTAAGTCTCTCATTTGATCCAATGCCTTTAGTTTTACCATGTATCCATTCTTCAAAATATTAGCCATGTTGGGAATGTCTTTCATGTAATAATGATCTTTACTGGCAAGGTAGGCATCGTAAAATGCTTTAAATTGGTTGGAATCGTATTTTTCATATTGCTCCTTGATTGATGCTTCAATAGTATCTTTTTTCAATTGGTTGGCAAAGATAATATTGCGGCTGATATTTCGCAGTGATGCTTTTACCAAGTCATGGGGAAACGTTTTTGTTTTTAGTTGCAGTGCTTTTAACTGTGCGTCTGTAAGGTCGGATACTTCTGGCAGTTTAGGAGGTTGTAAATAATCTTTATTTGCTTTGATGGTGTTCATGAGGGTTTCAATGGCCACGGTATCCCACTCTTTCAGTTGTTCTGGGGTAAAATCCATCATTAATATGACAGGATCCTCGTTGTTGACGGTCACGTCTTGATTCACGGTCAACAGTACTTTGTCGTACACGTTGGGACGCATCATTGGATCGACCAACGTGGCCACTTTAGTATTACTGGACGTTGGATCCGAAACAGGCGTTCCCCTCCAATTTAAAATTGTTTTTCCATTGATATATTTTGTAATACCCAACGACGGAAACATTTTGGCCAAATCTTGTTTCAATATCGTTTTTTGTTGGGTCACAAAGGCGTCAGTCGTCGTGGGATTGTAGGTTAGGGCCGCGTTGCATTTGGTCAATTTTGGCATTAACTTTTTTTCAAATTCGTAAAACATGTAATTGGTTTCTTCGTTGGTCCCACCTTGCAACTTGGTTGGGAGCCCAGGCCGAGGATAAGTCTCGTAAGGATCAGCACCAAGTTGTCGTCGCGTTCGATTGGTTCGATAATTCATGTCACATTGTCCTGCAACGGACACGCAAACAGGCAATCGATTGGGATTCCATCTGCCATCTTGGGCAAGCGTCGTGTTGGGATCACATTGTTGTCGAAAAGGTGGACATGTTGGATTGTTGGGTAGTGGAACTTGATTGTTGAGGGTAACCATAAACGACGCCAACTGGTTGCTTCCGGTAAAATGGATGTTGATTTTCCGTCGCGGTGGAACCGGATGACGCATGGTCAACACCAATTGGTTGTTTTCTACGGCAATGGAAGCAATCTCCAATCGCCCCATTTCTCGTTGCTGTTGATTTAGTAGATTACGTAATTGCGTTTGAACGTCGTCTCTACTCACATCGGGATTTGCAGATGATATTTCGCCCGTTCCCTGTTCCAACATTTGCCACCATCGCAAGTCGCGGCGCGAGTACGGACGATTCTCCCACCTTTCTATCGTTGGATTCCATACTCGGGCAAACATAGTTGTAAATTCCGTATCCCACACACCAATCTTGTCTTTCAACGTTTCAGGAAACGCTTGAGGAGGCGATACCGCTTGGTCCAACGATAATCGAATGATGTTGGAAGTGTCGGCATACGCACTGACCACCGTCACTTTGTCTGCTATATATTCGATGTTTTCCACTTTTTCTTCAAACGGTTTAATTAATAGTTCGTCTCCTTCGTACTCGACTTGCAGGTACTGACTTGGCTTCACACCCACACTTACCTTTAAATTGACGTATCCTGTGTCTCCTTCGTTTTCGATAGAGTATGATGGACGATACTCATCAATCACTTCACCCACCTTCACATACCCAAATTGATGCTTCAAATTTGCCCACAGTTGATACCATTTTGATCGATCTTGACGCAAGGTAACCACAAAATCCCGTGATAGGTCTCGATCGTCGGCGTCGCTCACCATGATTTGTCGGTCAAAGATAAGTTGCAAGACATGCTCCATGGTTTGAGGCAAGGAAATTTCCGTTTCTTCTACCTCGATGTAGCCAGAATCCTGAACCGTTGCCAGTTGCGCAAAAAAGCGATCCGTTCCTTCAATGGTCCGCTTAAAAATGAGAATGTACCGTGCCAAGCGCTCCACAATTTTATCTCTCGACCACCATCTCCTTTCTTCCGTCACGATGCTTTCGTACTCCTCGTAGCGATGCATGTCTGCATTCCATTGAAATTGTCCTTGAAATCGGCTTAAACCGCATATTAAGGTATTTCCCTTGTTAGATATGATACATTGTTCTTGATTTTCAAAAATGTACTTATCATCCACTGGCTGGAGTCCCAGTAACCTTACCAAAGTCATCTCCGTGCCATTCATTGTCAAAATGTAGTCTCTTTCATTTTTCGTTGGAGCCACTTGGAAAGATATGTTATTATTTATATAAACTTTTGTCTCCGCATCGTATGTGTACAGATCTGCATGTTCTTGTGACAGTATAAATTGATCTACTTCATAGTTGTCTCCTTCAAACAGTTCATCGTATGGAAATTGCATTCGCAATACGATGGAAGTGAACTCTGGATTATCTATCAATTCAACAATTTGACCTTCTTCTTTAAATTGAACATCTGGATTCTCATGAGGATAGAAAATGATTACCGGGAGATTTGGAACAAATTGATCATTGTTTATGGTAAACGTATTCGTGATACCATCCTCGCCATTACTAGTTTCCCACGTTGCATTGGTTTCTACCTTGTACGTGTACATCAATGTGGGATTGTCCGTCGATCCGTTTGACTCAATAAGTGCATTGTTCGTATCAAACGCTTCGTCTCGTCGGTTGTACAGCACAGCGTAATTACCTTTTGGAAGAATGTTTATATTGTCTTCGGTAAATGTTATTGGTGCAATGTCTTCTTGTTTGTTCATTTTCATGGTGTTGGTCGAGGTGACGTCGGTGACGCGAATAGTTTTTAAGCGCGCAGACACAAGATTGATCAAACGATCTTGAATTTTGCGAAACCAGAACAATCGTATGGCCGCACCTATTCCTACATCGGTGCAACGCTCATCGATTTTTTTATTAAAATAAAGTCGTTGATGTTTTAACGCTTTATCCAGCACCATACTTTCGTTGGTCCCTTGATGTTGCTCTTTGTAACTGGCAAGCACCGCGGCAAACAGGGTCGAGCCGTATTCTTTGGCATAAGACACGTCTTTAATTTTGGATTCTATAATGGCAATGTCCGTGACATTTTCACCACCTTGCATTGATTCTGCAGAATCATTTATTTCGGTTTCACTGTCGGATTCGTACTCACTTTCTTTGACTTCGTCTGGATCAAAATCTTCGTCGTCGGAATCGTCGTCTGCTTCCTTGATTTCGGTAGATTGCTTACTATCGGACGAGTTGCTGGTAGATTGCTTACTATCGGACGGGTTGCTGGTAGATTGCTTACTATCGGACACATACTCAGACGCGGATACTGAAGAAGAAGATGCGATCAATGGTTTTTGTAGTTTTCGTTCTTCTGGTTTGTACTCTTCATAAGGTTTTAATTGTGATGTGATAGAGTAGTACCCATATTGCCCGTCATCCATTGCCACCAAAATCAGTTGCACCAACGACGACGCTCTATTATACGACTCTACCCGTCCATTCACGTACACGGTTTGCGTCCACTGTCCACTTTGTTGTTTCAAAACACGCAAAGCCACATTTCCAATATACTTACTCAGCACCAAGATGTCGGTTTCGTCGGTGTTCTCGTAGCCCTCCATGGATTGACATACATCGTTCACAAAGGCACACATTTGGCGGCCGTCAGTAGTTGTCTTTTCCAAACACGTTTGCTTAGCCTTTTGCTTGTCTGGAGCCAAGATTTGAAACAATGCCTCCTGCACACCTTCCGTCTCGGAACATGTTGTTTCTCCTAACAACGAAGGGTCCTTCAAGTGTGCAATGTACATTTGCATGCTTTGGTTGATGGTTGGCGCTTTTCGCCACAATTTTGAAAACAACCCTTGCAAAAACCCTTGTTGCACGCTAGGTGTGCGCTTTAAGATTTTATGCACGTCTACCTTGTTCTGAAACGAGTTCATGATCCAGAACGCCAAGTTGAGGCGCAACACCAAAAAACCCGGTTCCTCTGTATATCGCGATATCACGTTGGATACTGGTTTCGTTGGTTGTTTTTGCTCCACGACGGCCACTGGAGGCGTTTTCTGCAAGGCGGGGTCGGATGAAGTATCTTCTCGAAGGGGCTGCTGCTGCTGCCGAAGCATCGCAACCTCCTGCTGCAATCCCACAATGGCTTGTTGTTGTTGTTTTTGCAAGGCCACAATGGCTGGGTGTAACGGAGTCGCCTCCACGATTGGTGCATCCGAGTCACTGGAAGACACAGGGTCCAGCACCGTCGGAACCGTTGGAACCGTTGGAACCAGCGGCTGTTGTGGTTGTTGGGCCAGCAATCGATCCAACTTGGCATTCATATCCGGTTGCTGCTGCAAGACCATGTCTACTTTTCGGTTCAGTCGAGTCTCAATGGCTTTGATTCGTCGCTCCATCATGGCGCCCAAGGAGGGTTTCTTTTTGCGCGAGCGCTTTTTCTTTTTGCGCGAAGACCTTTTTCGGCGCTTTTTCTTTTTGCGCGAGGACCTTTTCTTTTTGCGCGAAGACCGTTTCTTCGAGTTGCATCGTTTGGTTTTGGGGTTGCACGTGGAAGGATAACATTCACCTTCCTTGCACCGTGCACCGGCCGGTTTCATGCGCCCGTTTTTCCAGCATCGCTTGTGTTTTCGGCTGCAACTCAACGATGGGTCGCATTCGCCTTTTTTGCATGGCTCACCCAATCCTTTCATTTATCTTGTTCCAACAAAAAAAAATCCCCGATTTACCATAGGGTTAAGGTTAGGGTTTAGGGTTAGAATTAGGGTCATATGTTAACATGATTTTTTTTCTTGGGTTGGAAACAAAAGGAAATGCGACCTTGGAAGCAGCATATTTTATCCAAAGAGCATTTGGGTCAGAAACATTATTTGGACCGACGACGCTTTAATCGGTGGAATAAAATGTCAGGTGGGGCAGCATTGACACGTGCGCAATGCAACCAACTGGAAGAGTATGTACGAAACCATTTTGTTATGGTCGAACGGATGACCGCTGGAAGTCGAGGATGCGTGTTCAAAGTTCAAGCCGACGATGGAACCTTTTACATCAAGAAATTCATGGATCGGGAAGATTATGCGAATTTCAATGCCGTGCGGGGCATGTTTCAAGCAAAAAACTTACGCTTTGACGATTTCCACGCTCCTATTCTCGCCGAGGGTCAAGGTGTTGGCTTGTACTTTGTAGACATGGCCGTTGGCGACAAAGTCACCATTTTGGACGACGACACCATTGCCAACATGTTGGGAACCATGCACGACAACAACCTCTTTCACGGCGATATCTTTCGAGTGGAGGAAGGAGCATCCTCGTTTCAAGAGGGTAGTGTGGTGTACAAGTTGAATCACGCCAACGCGGTAAAAATGGAAGATGGAAGCGTTCGATTGATTGATTTTGGAAACCAATACAATCAGGAAAATCCATTGGTCTTTGAAAGGAAGCAGTTGCAATCGTTGGAGAAGGGAATCAACGTTTACAACAATAGAAGATTAAAGACAGCGAAAAGAAGGCAAGAAGAAAAACGAAAACGAAAACAGGAACGTCAAGAAGAAGGCGGTCAAAGAAAAAAGAGGCAGATTAAGTTTTTAGAAGGTTTAATACAAGCAGATAAGAAACAAAAACAAGAAACAATAAATGGTGGTGCATGCCGTATTGTTTCCAGCGAGAAGCATCAGTGCGTCCGGGAATGCCAACCCAGTGATTCCGACGATGCCTCGCAAAAACAAAAAGTGTTGGCACTCCTGGAAAATGATCCAAACGCCAAAAAATTATTTCAAGAAAATCTTGCAGGTGCAGTGGAAGTTGAACAAGTTGCACCCTATTTTGTAGACAGTTACAAAACCATGGTACCTGCCGACGTTATTGAAGATAGGAACGTCATTTTTCAAGTCGTGTTAAAAGACCAATCGTACTTGAGAGACGACGCTTTCTTCAACAGTTGCGCACAACATGGTATACGGTACATCAATTTCATCAACCAAACGATCGATAGGAGAACATTGATCGATCTCTGCGTTGTCGCACTGAAGTTGGAAGAAGCCTTTGTTACAGAAGCAGTGGATGTTTTGGTGCAATGCAACAAAATAAACTTGCCCATCGCATCCGTCGAGGACTTTATCGAAGCGTGCGAAAGAATTGAATTGGTGCGGCTGGAGAACAAACCGGAGATCCAAGAACAATTGCAAGTTCTCGAGTATGAACAAGAATGGGTACCCCTTGAACGGGACTTGTTGGGGTTGTTGAAACAACAAGAGAAACCGTCATTGCAAGAGTTTAAAAACGCCTTTGCCAACAATGGGAAAGGGTTTCCAGAAGACCCAAACGACGTGAACTGGCCAACGGAAGACATTGAAGAGGTGTACAGAATTTTCCTTGCATTGGAACCCAACCAGGAAGCAGTAGGAGACTTTATGGACAAAGAAATTTTGGGCGAGAAGCATCAGTGTGATGAGTGCCAACCCACGTCCCTCCAAGACTTTGCGAGGAAACTGCGCCATTTCACCGAAATTCATCCGTCCACCTTAGAAAATTACATCTTGTGGCGGCGGACCGAACAACGAGCCAATCAAGTTGCGCGGCAGTTGGGCGCCAATATACCGGATCGATCCTTGCCTGCCACGTGGTACGACAACATCGTACACCTGTTTGGAAAATTTGATGAAGAGCAAGCCTCCGGGAATTTCACACCGAAAATTTTGATGGAGGATGAACCAGAGGGAGACGCCGGCATCTACGAACCCATTCACTTTGAAACCTTGGAACAATACGAACAATACCGAAAGGACTATTACAAAGATTTTAAAGCCAGAATTCGACCCAAGGATCCAACTTCCAAGTGGTGTGTCATCTACTTTCGACAGCATTTGGTCGTAGCCAAATTAGAAGCCAACAAGATTGTCGTGTACAATTCTTCCGATTCCGATTTCTTGCCTCTTTACGAGAAGACTTGGGGAGACATGGCCAACAGTTACTTTGATACTGAATTGGAAGTGGAGGTCATCCATTTAGACGTCCAAGGAGTCAACGACTGCGGTATTTGGGTACACATGATCCCCCTGTACGAAACGGACATTCTCAACAGCGCAGATCCTAAAGCCTTGTTTGAAGGGTTTATAAAACATTTTTAAATATTTATTATTCTTTTTTTTTACTCCACATAAATTGTATAAAACATGCGCGAGACCCGATCCAAATGCGTACGTGCGTAACACAACACACATTCCTCTTCCCCACACCCACAGACCAACGTTACCAAATGCGTTTGGCATCGTATCGCCAGCATGTACGAAAATCGATCCCAAATGCGCGTGATCTGTCTTGCTTGTTGAATCCATACATTGTGCTTGGTCATGTAACAGAAAGCACGGATAAGGCAAGTGCTTAAGTGGTTGGAAACTTGCATGATCTGCAACAGTTCACGAAAGCAACGGTTGGAGAGGTGCAGGATCAACTCATCATGTATCGAAGGACGACGACGGACTGGAATCAGGTAATATTTTTCAAATCCGACAAAAGTCAACAGGTATCGCCATAGGTCGTCAGGAATGTATACCTCTTTCATTTTTTCGATGGCAGGAAAAAAACACTGCTTTTTTTTTGTGGGCTCACAATAAACAAAAGATGGGCAAAGGAAAAAAAATTGGTGAGGCGTGTGCCCAAGATAAAGATTGCGGCAGCAAAATATGCCGGCCTACGGATGTCCCCGGGGAAAAACAGTGCGTTGGCAAGGCCACCTTGAAAGGTCCGTGCCGAAAAGATACGGATTGTCGTGGCGCCGCGTACTGCGACAAACCCCCGGATGCTCCAGCCGAGGCATTTGCAGGCCAATGCAAACCCAACAAAACCTCCACACCAACCCGACCACCCAAGAAAAAGAAAAAGTCCAAACCAGTCAAAAAAGCGCTTGCAGAATGCAGTGGCAAGTCGGCAAAAAGTTGCATGAGTGATAGCAAGCAAAAGAAAAAACCGCATTGCTTTTTTGTCAAAGAAGTTACTAAAAAGCAAGGCCGCAAGGTCCCTACCGAATGCACCAATGTCTTGCAAGGATTTGACACATACAAAGGTAAGTTGGAAGATGCCCTTAACGACTTGAATGCCGAGTTGAATAATCTCATGGAAAACGTGGCCGACAAAGATCGACCTGCGGTCCGTCAATTACTGTTGAAGGATCCATCCAATGCCTTTCAGGATCACGAGTACAAATACGTCCTGCTCTTGCTCAGCAACCGGTACGGCAACGATATTGCCACGTGGTTGCACGATGCCTTGGACGAGGACAACGAAATCAAAACCTTTCATGGGTTCTCCAACAAGCGAAAAGTCTTTGTCCTGTT
>CERX01091352.1_pt1 | contig 14909 bp, 14 predicted proteins | sample 350251 | NCBI WGS metagenome assembly CERX01 (sample SAMEA2621044, study PRJEB7988) | marine metagenome | biome: marine biome (ENVO:00000447); feature: deep chlorophyll maximum layer (ENVO:xxxxxxxx); material: "saline water (ENVO:00002010), including plankton (ENVO:xxxxxxxx)" | depth 50 m
GGTCCTGGTTGCTAATCTGTGCAGCGGAGCTTTAGTTATCGTGATGATGGCCGACAAGAACACATGGCCAATAGCCAGCGTGCGGTCCAAGCATGACAACTTATTGACCTCTTGAGAAGCAATCTTGCAGAAATGTCGGGCCTTTTTCGGAGAAAGATCGCACATTTCAGGGCTACAGGCAGTGCCGCCGTCTATTCTGAAGACGGGTGGCTGCTGTGCACTTGAATGGGGAAGTGGATGCCGGAGCGTTTAGTACAGAGTGAGGAGCATCGCCGCTCGGTGTTGCGTGCGCTGCTGTGGATCACTCTCGTGGCCGGGATGGTGTTCGCGGTAATCAACTTTTCCCGCGGGCTCTACGTGCTGGCGGGCCTTGAGGTGGCCTATGCCCTGTTCGCTGGCGGCCTGTTGACGATTATCGGGACCACCCGTCACCTTTGGCGCTGGACCGTGGCCTATCTGGTGCCGTTCTTCTGCATCATGGAGTATGCGCTGGTATTGCCCAACACCTCTTTTACGGTGTTCGCCTGGATTCAGACCATTCCCATCATCTCCTATCTGTTGCTTGGGCGACGCGGTGGGTTCTGGATGTCCCTGGTGTTTATCGGCCTTGGGGTGCTGGCATTCAATGTGCGCTATTTGAGCGGTGACACCGCCTTGTTGCAAATGGTCGTGGTTGCCAATATCGGTTTCAGTAGTCTGGCAATGATGGTGTTTTCACACATCTACGAGCGTAGCCGAGTCGATAACGAACTTCGCCTGATTGAGCTTGCTGGCACTGACAGCCTTACCGGGCTGGCCAACCGCATGCGTCTGGCGGACGAGTTTGGTCGCATGCGCAGCCAAGTAGAACGCAGCGACCAGGCCTTGTCGTTGGTAGTGCTGGATCTGGACTGGTTCAAACGGCTGAATGATCGCTTCGGGCACGAGGTGGGTGATCGCGCGTTGAAGCACACGGCCAAGCTGCTGGCTGCGCGCCTGCGTGAGTCAGATCTGGCCTGCCGTATTGGCGGCGAGGAATTTGCCTTGCTGTTGCCGGGCGCGACGCTCTCCCAGGCGGCGGAGCTGGCCGATGGACTGCGCGGGCAGCTGGCCCAGGCCCCGCTGCTGGTCGGCGAAGAGGAGGTGCTGATCACCTTCAGCGCCGGTGTGGCCGCCCTGGGCGAGGATGGCGCCGATCTCAGTGCACTGCTGCGTACCGCTGACCGGCGCATGTATGAAGCCAAGCACAGTGGGCGAGACCAGGTTGTTGCCGCCGGCCAGCGTTATCCCCTTGGTGCCGAGCTGGCCGGCACTGCGGTGACTGAGCGCCTGGCCGCTGCCGATAAGGCAGCCCCGCCCGAAGACTGAGTCTGGAGTTGTAGCAGTCAGAGGCTCTTCTACACTGTAGGTCAGGTTCCTGACGAGCAGTGAGGAGGCGAACAATCATGTTTATCGGTGTGCCAACAGAGATAAAGAATCACGAATACCGGGTCGGTCTGACGCCGGATTCCGTGCGCGAGCTGAGTGCCCAAGGGCACCAGTTATTGGTGCAGTCTGGCGCTGGCAGCGCGATCGGTTTTACTGACGATGATTACAGCCAGGCCGGCGCCCGCCTGGTGACGCGAGAGCAGGTGTTCAGCGACAGTGAGCTGGTCGTAAAAGTGAAGGAGCCCCAGGCCGAAGAGCGTCGCTTGCTGCGCCCGGGTCAAACGCTGTTCACCTATCTGCACCTGGCGCCAGACCCGGCCCAGACCCAGGATTTGCTTGCCTCAGGCGCTACTTGTATTGCTTACGAAACCGTGACCGACGAACTTGGCCGCCTGCCGTTGCTGGCCCCGATGTCTGAGGTGGCCGGGCGCATGGCGATTCAGGCTGGTGCTGGCTGCCTGGAGAAGGCGCGTGGTGGTCGCGGAGTGCTGCTTGGTGGCGTGCCGGGCGTGCCCCAGGGGCGGGTGGTGATTCTTGGTGGCGGGGTAGTTGGCCGCAACGCTGTCGCAATGGCGGTTGGCCTTGGTGCACAGGTTGAAGTGTTGGACAAGAGTGTGGATGTTTTGCGCGGGCTGGATGCCCAGTATGGCAACCGCATTAAGACCCGCTACGCCACCGCGGTTGCAGTGGAGAGCGCCTTGCTCAATGCGGACCTGGTGGTGGGCGCGGTGCTGGTGCCGGGGGCGGCGGCGCCCAAGCTGATAAGCGCCGAGCTGGTGCGGCGCATGCCGGCCGGCAGTGTGCTGGTTGACGTGGCGATTGATCAGGGCGGATGTGCCGAAACCTCACGGCCAACCACGCACGCGGACCCTACCTACCTGGTAGATGGGGTTGTCCACTACTGCGTGGCGAACATGCCTGGCGCGGTGGCGCGCACCGCGACGCAGGCGTTGAATAATGCAACCTTGCCCTTTGTGCAGGCGCTGGCCAACAAAGGCGTGGCGCGCGCCCTGCGTGATGATTCCCATCTGGCCAGAGGGCTGAACGTCAGCAAGGGCGCGCTGTGTAATGCAGAAGTTGGCGCGGCCCTGGACTTGCCAGTGCAGTCGTTGCAAGAGGCGCTGGCGGCCTTGGGTGAGGTCGGCTGAGTGACTCTGTGTAGAGTGATCAGCGGTCCGCTGCGTCGGTTTCGGCGCGCAGCGCGCTGATGCGCTCATCCTTGGTCTGCCACAGGTCGGAGACCCACTGCTGGAAGGCTGCTCGATAGGCGGCATCTTCACTGTAGTCACCGTGCAGCAGGTCGGTCGGCAGCTGGCATTCACGGATGTCGACGATGACGCGCTCAACCTGACCGCTGACCAGCCGCCAGAACCCCGGTGGGCGCGCCTCGGGGTAGACAATGGTGACGTCAAGCACGGTACGCATCTGCGCGCCCAATGCCGCTACTACAAAGGCGATGCCGCCGGACTTGGGTTTGAGCAGGTGGCGATAGGGTGACTGCTGTGCTTGCTGCTTGGCCGGGGTAAAGCGTGTGCCTTCCAGGTAATTGACGACGGTGACGGGCAAGTCCTGAAACTTCTCGCAGGCGCGGCGGGTGATCTCCAGATCCTTGCCGCGGTCCTCGGGGTGTCGGTCCAGATGCGCCTTGCTGTAGCGCTTCATAAAGGGGTAGTCGAGCGCCCAGAAGGCAAGACCTAGGAAGGGCACCCAGATCAATTCGCGTTTGAGGAAGAACTTGAAGTAGGGCGTCTTGCGATTGAATGCTTGGACCAGCGCCGGGATGTCGACCCAGGATTGATGGTTACTGATCACCAGATAGGAGTGCTGGCTGTTCAGCTCGGCGTTGCAGCGGATGTCCCAGTGGGTGGGTGTGAGCAGAGCAAAGATGGCCTTGTTGCCCTCAGCCCAGGTCTCGGCAATCCACATCACGCCGGCGGAACAGGCGCGCTGCAGCGGTGGCCAGGGCAGCAGCTTGATCAGGCCCAGCAGCAGCATCGGGCCAATACCGATCAGGGTGTTCAGCAGAATCAGCAGGCAGGTCAGCAGGCCTGTCATCCAGTGGGGCATGGCGAGTTCCTTGTTGCTGGCAAGCGCCAAGCATAGCGAGTTTTGCGCGCAGGCGGCCAGTGCTCCTTCACCCGTACAGGGGATGGGCAGTGGGGGAGGTGCTTTCTATTGTCGTGGCCTGCGTTGATATTCCGCCGGCTTGCGCGCCGGCCAGGCTGTGGAGCATGTGGGTATGGCGGCGGTGGGTGACTCTGATCTGGTGTACGGTGCGCCCGTGACCCTGTGCGCCAGGATGCGTCAGCGGACCCTGACGCGCTTGCTGCTGGCGGCACTGTCAGGGGGGCTGCTGTGCCTGCCGTGGATTGATGGTGCGCTGTACTGGAGCGCCTGGATCGGCTGGGTGCCGCTGCTGTTTGCGCTGCAGGGCAGCCGTTTGCGACAGGCGGCCTTGCTGGGCTGGGTGTGCGGTACCTTGTTCTATATCGGCACCGCCTACTGGATGATCGACTTCGCCATTCACCTCAAGGGCCTGTCGGTGCCGGTCAGTGTGATGCTGGCTTCCCTGTTCTGGCTTTTCGCCGGCGCATCCATTGCTGCTGGCTGTCTGCTTTTCCGGTTGATATCACGGCGACTTCCTCAGCTCGACCTATTGAGCTTTCCACTGGTTATTGTGGTGGTCTGCGCACTCTACCCCACGCTGTTCGATATCCGTTTCAGCGAAACGCAGGCCGCCTTTGTGCTGGCAATCCAGGGCATCGATCTGGTCGGCGCCCAGGGTATGGATATGCTCATGCTGTTGGTCAGCATGCTGGTGTTTCAGCTGCTGCAGCGCAACCTGGGCGGGCCAGGGATGCTGCCGGCGGCAGTTGCCTGCGCACTGGTGCTGGGCTGGTTCTGTTACGGTTGGTTTGCCCTGGCGCACTGGGACCGACAAGCTGCCGACTGGCCGAGCATGCGCATTGGTCTGGTGCAACCCAATGATGCTCCTACACGCCGCATTCCTGCTCCGCCGGCTGGTTACTCCCGTGAATACCCGGAGGAGATGGAAGCCACACGGCGCCTGTCGGCCGCAGGCGCACGTTGGATAGCCTGGCCGGAGGCACGCTACAAGGGCTACTTTGACCAGCAGAGCGTGCGTCAGGCCTGGGCGGACCAGATTCTGGGCATGTCCTCGGAGCTGTTCTTCCACGATGTGGAGACGCGTAATCGCCACGCCACGCCAATCAGTTACAACACCGTCGGTTGGCTCGGTCAGGAGGGCGCATTGGTCGACCAGTACCGCAAGATGCTGCGTGTACCCTTTGGCGAATATCTGCCGGGTTTCTGGACGTTGCCTGGCGTCAACTGGCTGACCACCCGGTTTCTGGGTGATTACCTGCGTGAGGTGGGCGCCGGCGAGGAGCATGTCGCTTTCCCCATCGACGACATGCGGGTGGTTCCCAAAATCTGCTATGAAACGGCGTTTCCTGAATTTATTGCTGAATCCATAGGTGAGGATGGCGGCGGCAAGGTGCTGCTGTTTGTCTCGCAGGACAATTGGTTTGGCGAAACCTCGCAGCCCTTTCAGCACCGCTCTATCTCGATTATGCGCGCGGTAGAAAACCGCGTGCCGATGCTGCACCTGATCAACAATGGACCGTCGGTCGCAGTGGTGCCCAGCGGTCGCGCGGTGGCCGGCACACCCGCGTTCACCCGCGCCGAGATGCTGGTTGATCTGCCTTACTCGGCAGCCAGTGGCGGCAGCTTTTTCAGTCGCCATGCGCAGCATCTCAACCTGCTCTGGTATAGCGTGTTGGTGGTGTTGCTCCTGCTGGCGCTGCGCCCGGTCCGACGCCGCTGAGTGGCCGCCTGGCGTTCGCTGGGCTATACCTGTCGGGGACGTTAATTTGCCATTGGAGGCGCTGCATGACTCGTTCCCGCTTACTGGCCGCCACCCTGCTGTGCGGACTGATACCCTTGTCTGCGCAGGCCTCCGAAGGCGGCGGCAGTGTCTACCTGCAAGGCACCTTCAACGACTTTGCCGTGGCCATGCCCCTGCCGCCCGGGGTGTACCTGCGCAATGACCTGATTCGTTACGAAGCGGAGATCAATGCCCGGCCGCTGGGCGGGCGCGCCGATGCCGGGCTGGAGCAGACGCTCTGGCTGAACATGGTCAAGCTGTCCTGGGTGACCGACTGGCAAGTATTGGGCGGGCGTTACAGCGCCGCCATGGTACTGCCGGTGGTGCTGGACGTAGATGTGGATGCACGGCTGCAGGGGCCGGGCTTTGCCACCTTCGGCAATGGTGACAGCGGCGGCATGGGCGACCCTTACCTGATTCCCTTCCAAGTGAACTGGCAGTCCGGACGTCACAACACGGCGTTGGCACTGGGGGTATCGGTACCCGTGGGCAGGTACGATCGCGACGATAAGGTCAATCTGGGGCGCCATTATTGGGCGCTCGACCCCAATGTCAGTTACTCCTGGTTGCACGAGCAGGGGTGGGAGCTGTCTGGTACCGCTGGCCTGTTGTTCAATGCCCGTAATCCGGAAACCGACTACCGCACCGGCAACGAGTTTCATCTGGACTGGCTGGCGGCTTATCACCCGGCCGCGACCCATGCCTTTGGTGTGGCCGGTTACTGGTATCACCAGACCACCGACGATGACGGCGATATCCCGGCGTTTCTGGACCAGGGCTTTCGCGGTCGCGGCTATGGTCTGGGGCCAGCGTTTATGATCACGCTGCAGGTGGGCGAGCAGCAACTGAGCCTGATCGGAAAGTGGCTGCATGACCTGGACAGCGAGCGGCGCATGGAGGGTGATCTGTTGATGTTGAGTGTGGCGCTGGCGTTGTAAGCGGCAACAGACCCTAAACAAACTGCCCGGCGGCGTAGCCGGACGACCAGGCCCACTGAAAGTTGAAGCCGCCCAGGTGACCGCTCACATCCACCACTTCACCGATAAAGAACAGGCCGGGGCAGGCTTTGGCCTCCATGGTCTTGGAACTGATGTCATCGGTGCTCACGCCGCCAAGTGTTACCTCGGCGGTGCGGTAGCCTTCGGTTCCAGAGGGCTTGAGTTGCCAGGCGTTCAGGTTGGCACCGATCTCGCGCAGCAGCCGGTCTGGCATCTGCGCCAGCGCAGTGTCGTCGTCTGCAGGCCACCACAATGCCTGTAGTTCGGTGACCAGTGCGCGCGGTAGCTGATTGGCCAGCCGGGTTTTCAGGCGTGCGCGTGGCTGCTGCTGTTTTTCGTCGAGCAGCCAGGCGGTGGCGTCGAGGGCGGGCAGCAGATCAATGCTGAGGCTGTCTCCGTTGTGCCAATAGCTGGATATCTGCAGCATGGCCGGACCGCTCAGCCCGCGATGGGTAAACAGCATGGCTTCGCTGAAGTGGCGATTGTTGCAGCTTACGCTGACGTCCACGGCTAGACCCGACAGGCGCTCGCACAATGGTTTGATGGCATCACTGAAGGTGAAGGGCACCAGTCCTGCGCGCCGGGGTACCAGTTGCATGCCGAATTGCTCGGCCAACTGGTAGCCCAGCCCACTGCCGCCGAGGGTAGGGATGGACAGGCCGCCGGTAGCGACCACCAGTGAGGCGCAGCCAAAGGTAAGCGCGTGGCCCTGTTGTTCAACGTGCAGGGTAAAGCCGCCGCTCTCATGGTGCTCAACACGGTTAAGTTCGCACTGGGTGCGAATGTCCACCTGGGCTTGCAGGCATTCGTTTTCCAGCATGTCGAGAATCGGTTTGGCCGAGTCACGGCAGAACAGTTGCTGGTGCTTGCGCTCTTCATAATCGATGGCGTAGCGGCCAACCAACTCGATAAAGTCCCATTGGGTGTAGCGGTTGAGCGCCGATTTGCAGAAATGCGCATTGGCGGACAGAAAGTTGTCTGCCTCCACGCTGTAGTTGGTGAAGTTACAGCGCCCGCCACCGGACATCAGGATCTTCTTGCCGATCCGCTTGGCGCGCTCCAGCAGCAGCACCCGGCGCCCGCGCTGCCCGGCGGTCGCCGCGCACATCAGGCCGGAGGCGCCGGCGCCGAGTACGATCACGTCAAAGTCGGAGGCTGGCTGAGGCACGTTGAGAGTCCGCGAATGGCTGGCTGGAAACGGCGAATTCTAGCATTCTTGTTCTGGCGTAGAATGCGCGATATCGGTTATGCGAGGAAAACAGCATGTCATCAAACCCGTCTTCGGGCTCCGCAGACCCCTTGCACGGGGTGACCTTGAAAGCGCTGCTGGAGTGGCTGGTCGCGCGCTATGGCTGGGAGGAGTTGGGGCGTCAGGTGCCGATCAATTGCTTTTTGCACGAGCCAAGCATGAATTCCAGTCTCAAGTTTCTGCGGCGAACACCCTGGGCCAGAGAGAAGGTGGAAGCGCTTTACATCGCCAGCCGGCGGTAGCAGGGTCTAGGAATTGATCGGCGCTTCCCTAGCCCATCCAGCCCAGCGTTGCGGCGGTCAACAGCAGATAGCGCCCGCCCTTGGCCACGGCGACAATCAGGGTGAAGCGCCACAGTGGCTCACGCATCACGCCGGCAACAATGGTCAGCGGGTCGCCGATAAAAGGGGCCCAGCTCAGTAGCAGTGACCAATAGCCCCAGCGGTGGTAGGCCGCCTGGGTGCGGGCCAGACGTTCGGGCGTCAGCGGAAACCAGCGGCGTTGTTGAAAGTGGGTAATGTAGCGGCCCAGCCACCAGTTGAGCATGGCGCCCAGCAGGTTGCCCGCGGTGGCAACCAGTAGTACCGGCAGCGGGTCGTAGTGTCCGCTCAGCAGCATGGCTACCAAGGCGAACTCCGACTGCAATGGCAGTACGGTGGCGGCGCCCAGGGCGATCAGAAACAGGCCAATATAACTACTCAGCTCCCACATGGGATCTCCAGCGAGACTCGGCGGGCCAGCATACCAGCCTGATGCGGTTTTCCGCGCGGTGGCCAGTAGAAATTGCTGGGTAGCGCGGCGTGGGCAATAAATCATTCCTAATTTCCAAAAATATCGAATCATCCCTTCACGATGGTCGGCAAAGCAGGAATAATGGCGCGCTTTTCAACCTGCCGTAACGGCAACAGGTCCCAGGAGTACGCATGTCCGAGCTGTCCACCGACCTATCTGATGCCTCTGTTCAAACCTCCGCTCAAACCCCTGCCCGCAGCCTGTCCTGGTTGATCTTGCTGGCGCTGGCGGTAGGTGGTTTTGGTATCGGTACGGGTGAGTTTGTCATCATGGGACTGATGCCCACCATTGCCGCAGATCTGGCGGTCACCGAGCCTCAGGTAGGGCATGTGATCAGCAGTTACGCGCTGGGCGTGGTGGTCGGGGCACCCATTCTGGCGATCTTTGGTGCCCGCTTGTATCGGCGTCACCTGCTGTTGCTGTTGATGGGCTTTTTCGCCCTGGGCAATCTGGCCAGTGCGCTGGCGCCCGATTACCACAGCCTTCTGCTGGCGCGCTTTGTTGCCGGCTTGCCGCATGGCGCCTACTTCGGTGTGGCGGCGTTGGTGGCGGCCTCGCTGGTGGCGCCCAACAAGCGCGCCGCTGCCGTTAGCCTGGTGATGCTGGGGCTGACCCTGGCGATTCTCTTGGGTAACCCGCTGGCTACCTTGCTTGGTCAACAGTTTGACTGGCGTTACGCCTTTGTCGCGGTGGCGGTAATCGCCTTGCTGACAGTGTTGTTGATTGCCTTGTTCCTGCCGCTGGAGCGGGGCGTGGCGCGCAGTAATCCGTTGGCGGAGTTGCAAGCCTTTCGGCGTATCCAGGTGTGGTATGCGCTGGGTATTGGGGCGATCGGCTTTGCTGGCATGTTCTGCGTGTTCAGCTATCTGGCGGTGACGCTGCTGGAGGTGACCGGCGTAGCGCCACTGGTGGTGCCGCTGGCGGTGGCAACCTTTGGCGCGGGCACCCTGGTGGGTAATCTGGCCGGTGGCTGGTTGTTTGAGCGGCTGCAGTTTGGCGCGGTGGGTGTGGTATTGCTGTGGAGCATTGGCGTGCTGCTACTGTTTCCCTTTGCCGTGCATACGCTGTGGAGCGCGCTGCTGGCGGCCTTTTTGGTTGGCACCATGGTGGCATTGTCGCCGCCGCTGCAGACCCGCCTGATGGATGTGGCGGCCGATGCCCAGACGCTGGCAGCCGCATCACACCACGCGGCGTTCAACGTCGCCAACGCGCTAGGCCCGTGGCTCGGCGGGCTGGCGATCAGCGCTGGGTTGGGCTGGACGGTGACCGGCTACGTGGGCGCCGGCACCGCGCTGATCGGCCTGTTGCTGTTTGTGTTGGCCTGGCGCCGTGAGCAGCGCCACCCCGAGGAGCTGTTGCCTCAGGACGCGGCGGCCTGATCGTTCAGCTCGCGCGCGCGCTCGGCGGCCGGCCTGGCGTTGGCGGCCGCGACAAACTCGGCAAAGCCGGGGCGTGCTTCGATGTTGCCCTGCATCAGTCCCCAGCCAAGTTGCGCAGCGAGGTAGAGGTCGGCGGCGGTGAAGTGATCGCCGCATAGCCACGGCCCGCCCAGCAGCGCCTGCTCCAGGGTGTCCAGGCAGTCGCTCAGCGAGCCGAAGCCGAGCATGCGCTCTTGCCCCGGTTCGGCGCGCCAACCCAGTGTGTTGGCGGTCACCGCCTGTTCCAGCGGACCAGCGGTAAAAAACAGCCAGCGCAGATAGGCCGCCCGGCGCGGATCATCAACCGGTGGCGCTAGTTGGGCGCGCGGGAAGCGGTCTGCCAGGTAAGCGCAGATGGCCGCGCACTCGGTGATCAGCAGGTCACCGTGCACCAGTGCCGGCACCTTGCCCATCGGGTTGATGGCACGGTAGTGGGGGCTTTTCATCTCTTCGCCGTAGTCGATCCACACGGTCTCGTACGGGGTATGCAGTTCTTCAAGCATCCAGTGCACCAGCCGGCCACGGGATTGCGGGTTGCTGTAGAGCGTCAGTCCATGCATGGGTGTCTCTCCTTGTTTGCTGCATCCAAGGATAGACGCAGTTTGCCGATCAGGTCATCAATACCTTGCCCAGGCCAACGGCGCTGGTGACCAGCAGGGTGACGCCCAGTACCCGGAAGAAGTGCCCGCTATCGTCGTGCAGCATACGATTGTGAAAGCGCAAGCCGATCAGGTGGCCGACGGTGACACACGGCAGCAGCCACAGGTGGTGGATCAGCTGCAGGTCCACGCCGGCCCAGACGAAGGCGGCCATCTTGATAGAGACCAGTACGAACCAGAGTACGAACAGAGTATCGCGCAGTTTCTCGCGGGCGATATGTTGCGCGGCGACGGCGATAATCAGCGGCGCGCCAATCAGTGAGGTACCGCTGATATAGCCGCCCAGCATCAGGAACAGCGTATCCAGCCAGCGGCTGTTGCTGCGAAAGGGGCGGTTGAAGATGTATGACAAGGCGTAGCCGGAGACGATGACAAAGATGATCAGGCTCATGATCTGCGGTGGCAGGGTCAGCAACCCAAACACGCCGATCAGCTTGGGGATCATCATCACCGCCAGCATGTGCCCCAGATAGCGCCAGTCGACGGTGCCGCCGGTGGTCTCTGGCTGGGCGCTGTCCGTGCTGCGTCGGCGGTTGTTGAGAAACACCGTCAGGAAGGAGAACAGCAGCAGGTGGGCGGCAATCAGCGGCAGGAAGACCAGCGGGTCATCGTGCACCAGCAGTAGAAAGGGCAACGACAGCACCGCGCCGCCAAAGCCCAGTCCCGAGCGCACAAAGCCACTCCACACAAAGATCAGACCGATCAACGCATATTGCATGAAACTCAGATCGGTCATGGGTACCTGCCAGTAGAAAATGGCTGGCCAGTATACGCGGGGCGCTGTCCGGCGGGCGTTGCCTGCACGGATACGCTCTGTTCCCTAGCCGCTGCGATCCAGCGCCAGGTCGGTGTGGCTGTAGAGTCGAAAGCTGCGGCTGGTGTCTGCGTAGTCCCAGCGGGCGACGGCGCAGGCGTGAAAGGGGCCGTCGGTGCTGTGCTCGATCAGGTTGACCGAGTTGGGTACCTCGCCGCGTACCCGCGACGACAGCGCAGTGCCGGCCTGGGCGGTCCAGGCTTGGCGGGTGCTGTGCTGTCCGTTGAGCGGGCGGACATAGGGTAGGTGAATGTGCCCGGCCAGCAATAGGTCCAGGCCAGCATCCACCCAGCGAGGCACCACCTGATCGCCGCCGATCAGCAGGTTGCTGCGGTCCGAGCTTTCGACGGCGCGTACCGGGTGGTGCTGCATCACAATACGCAGCTGGCGGGCACTGGCCTGTTGTAGGCGGTGCTCTACCCGCTGGATTTGCGCGCTGGTCAGCTCGCCGTTCTTGTGACGGTCCGGGCGCGATGAGTTGACCCCAACAACCAGTAGGCGGTCGGTTTCCAGCAGCGGCTCCAGGTCAGCGGCAAAGTTGTCCTGGTAATGTCCGTAGGGCCGCAACAGGCGCTTGAAGGGGTTGAACAGCGGCATGTCGTGGTTACCGGGCACTGCCAGCATGGGGATTCCCAGTTGCTCCATGAAGCGCCGGGCCTGGCGAAACTGCTGGGGACGAGCGCGTTGGGTGATGTCGCCGCTGAGCAGTGCCAAAGAGGGGCGTTGCTCGCGCACCAGCTGCAGCAGGGCGTTCATCACCTCGGCCTGCTCGGTGCCGAAGTGCGGGTCGGACAGATGCAGGATACGAGTCATGCGCGCTCCCGCTGGCTGTCGTCACGGGGCACCAGCAGCGGCAGTGGCTGATCGGCCACCTGAAACAGCAAAGGCGACTGCATCCAGCAGATTTCGCCATCCATCGCCACCTTCACCCGGCGCCGGCGGTGACCCAGGCGCACGCGCATGCGCCTGAAGCCAAAGCTGCTGACCTGATCGGCGTCGCCCATGCGGCTCAGCAGGCCGCGCAGCACCATGCCGTAGAGCGCCAGGGTGCCAAGCGGACGGGCGGTGATGGCAACCAGTTGGCCGTGCTGCAGGCGTGACTGCTCGTCAATGCCGATATGCTCCAGCTGCAGTGCGTTGTTGTCGACCACGATGGTTTGGGTGCGCAGGTGGCGCAGTTGCTCGCGGGTTTCCAGCTGCACGCTGAATTGACGGTGCGCGCGGGTAAGTGTGACCAGTGCGGACCAGAGCGCCACCCAGCGGCTGCGGCCGTAGCGTTGCTTGCAGGCCTCGCGGTCTTCCAGCAGGTCTGGATATAAACCGAGGCTGGCGTTGACCAGAAACACGCGACCGTTGAGCAGGCCCACCTGCACGGGCTCGATGACAGCATCGAGCAGGCAGCGGGTCGCTGTTTCAGTGTCTTGGGAGATGCCGTAGGTGCGGCCAAAATAGTTGAAGGTGCCCTGCGGCAGGATGCCGAAGGGTACGTCTGAGCCAAGGACCACATTGGCGACAGCGTTGAGGGTGCCGTCACCGCCGGCAGCAATCACGGCGCCCTGCTCACTGCGGGCGCGCTCCAGTGCTTGGCGCGCGGTGCTGTCCAGGTCCTTGCCGCCACGCACGCTGAACATCTCGAAACGCCGGCCGGCTGTCTCCAGTACCTGGCGAATGCTGTCTTCTACCTCATTTCCCCGGTGGCTGCCGGAGCCGGTGTTGAGCACAATGAACAGCGGCGCTTGCGCTGCCAATGGCGTCCCTGCGGTGGTGTTCATGTGGTCCTCGTTGGCCCGGTATAGGGCGGCGTATCAGGGCTGATTTCCGATTTAGTCTGGCGTTCGCGGGCAAGGTTCCCGGCAGCGCGGCGGGGGCTGCGTTATGCTTGCCGCTGTATTGACCGCAGTTTTGGGGGATGTAGTACATATGACGAGCCTTTCAGCGTTGTTTTCCCTGCCGCAGCAAAGCCTCGAGCGGCGCCGTATGGTGCTGGGGTTACTGTTGATGGTCGCGCTGGTCTCCGGTGCCACACTCTTTGGTGTGCTGACTCGGCCGGTGGGCTTTCTTGCCGCCCTCTGGCCGGCCAATGCGCTGCTGCTGGGGCTGATGCTCAGGCTGCCATGGCTGTTCTGCCCGTTGGGTTGGGTGGTGGCGTTGGTCGCCTACCTGCTGCCGGATCTGGTGCTGGGTACCGCAGTGGGGCGCTCGGTGGCGCTGGCTCTGTCCAATCTGGCCTTTGTGGCTGTGGGCGCAGCAATATTTCGACGCTTCAACCCTGGTGAGGCGAGTCTGGATACGCCCGCGGTAGTGCTGCACGTTCTGCTCGCCTGTATCGGCGGTGCGCTGGCCGCGACCCTGTGCGGCAGCCTGTTGGTGCGCGCTGCAGCGCCAGAAATGTTCAGCGCCGGCATGCTGCACATGGCCGGGTTCTGGTTCAGCTCCGAACTGGTCAACGGCATTCTTTTTCTACCGCTGATGCTGGTGCGGTTTGAGCGTCGAGGCGTGTTGACCAACGCGCGTCAGATAGCGCCGCACAGCTTGCCACTGATTCTGCTGTGCGTTTCGCTGCTGCTGGCCGTGCAGCTCGATGGTCCAGGCCGCATGGGGCTGCCGGTGCCTGCACTGTTGTGGTGTGCCCTGAGCTACTCGGTCACCACCACAGCGTTTCTATCCTCCCTGACCAGTTTGCTGATGATGTCGCTAATCAGCGGCACCCTGACGGGGGAGGCGGTATCGCACGCCTATCTGGACGCATTGTTCTCCACCCGCTTGGGCATTGCGCTGATTGCGTTGGGGCCTTTGACCGTTGGCTGCGTGAACACGGCGCGTAACGACCTGCTGCAGCGCTATCAGTATTTGGCCAGCCATGACCACCTGACGGGTGTGCTGGACCGTGGCGGCTTTGTCGGCCGGGCGCAGCCGCTGCTCAATCTGGCCCGCGAGCGCCAGGACTCGGTGGCCCTGATGTTACTGGATATCGACCACTTCAAATCGGTCAACGACACTCATGGCCATGCAGCCGGCGATCTGGTGCTGCAGGAGTTTGCGAGGATAGTTGAGCAATCGCTGCGCAAGCAGGACATCTTCGGACGCACTGGTGGCGAGGAGTTTTCCGTGATGGTCGAAGGGGTCAATCTGCAGGTGGCCCAGGCGATGGCCGAGCGAATATTGCGCAGTGTGGCGGAGCACCCGGTGGCGTTAGCTGATGGCGGCCCGTTGCACGTGACCGTCAGCATCGGTCTGGTGTGGTACGAGACGCCCACCAGCGACGAGCTTGACCAGCTACTGCAACAGGCTGATGCCGCGCTTTACACTGCCAAGGCCGAAGGGCGCAACCGGGTCGTACTGGCCGGTTGAGCGTTCAGGTTGCTGCCTGCAGCTTGGGGCGGCAACCGGGCAGGTCGGCCACCAGCAACGCGAGCGCGCTGCCCAGCGCGGCGCCGGCGATGACGTCGGTGGGCCAGTGCACGCCCAGAACCATGCGAGAAAGCGCCATCAGCGCGATCCAGCAACCAGCCGTTATCGCCGCAGCGCGCCGCCAGTCGGGTCGCAGTCGGCCGACCACCAGCGCCAACGCCACGGCGCAACTTGCTGTGCCCAGAGTGTGACCGCTCGGGAAGCTGAAGTTGCTGACCTCCAGGGTCGGCCATAGCGCCGGACGGGGACGGCCA
>CERX01004041.1_pt1 | contig 14835 bp, 13 predicted proteins | sample 350251 | NCBI WGS metagenome assembly CERX01 (sample SAMEA2621044, study PRJEB7988) | marine metagenome | biome: marine biome (ENVO:00000447); feature: deep chlorophyll maximum layer (ENVO:xxxxxxxx); material: "saline water (ENVO:00002010), including plankton (ENVO:xxxxxxxx)" | depth 50 m
TTTTTAATTTTCTTTTAAAAGTCCACGCCCAACTATACCCAAAATAACTAATGCACCTCCTATTTGAGCAGTAGCACTCATATATTCTCCTAAAAATAAAAGAGCAAATACCGGGCTACAGATAGGCTCTACCACTGGATAAATAATAGCATCTAATGCCGATACATGGCGTATTGCTTTGCTATAAAGTATATATGGCAAGCCCAGTTGAATTATACCTAAAAATAATATCAAGGACCATGATCCAACATCGTAGCTAATACCATCAAAGTAGAAAGGTGCACATAACAAAAATGTAATAATATTCCCAAGTAATACAGAATCGATTGGCCTTCCATGTTTTTGTTTCCTCATAAAAAGAGTCAAACCTGCAAAACCAAAGCCAGATAACAGTGCTAATATTTTACCCCACAATTGATTAAAAGAAATTTCATCTATAAAAAAGAAACCAAGGCCAAGAAGGATTATAAAAATAGCTATCCAATCGATTTTTGTTGATTTCTCACCTAAAAAAGAAAAACTAAATAGTGCAACATATACTGGTGCCGTAAACTGAATCAGGATAACATTACCAGCTGTTGTAATCTTATTGGCAGAAACAAAACAGATTACCATTAATGTATAACACAATGCTCCTGCCCAAGTATTAAAGCTAAATTTTAGTGTACTTGGTTTACTATAGATTATAATTATAAGTGCTGTTAAACCACTTCTTAGACCTGCTATTATCATTGGATGCCATGCAATAAGTTTTATCACAAATCCACCTGTACTCCAAAGAAGACCTGTTATAATTAATAATAAGATAGCAGAACTACGATTCAAAGTATCCCCGCTTATATAGTACTCAGTAAAAAGGTTCTTGAGCGTCTAAAAAACAATGAACACATTTCCTTATTAATTACTAATTATTACAAGTTTTTGAAATAATATTTTTATGATGATAAATGCTGTAAAAGACGTAAAAACTTTTGTTAAAATAATATTTACAATTTTCTGATAATGTAGAATCTATATTCAATCAAATTTTTTCGAAACTTACTGAAACAAAAAAACCTCCATATATGCTGGAGGTTTTTTTGTTTATAAGGTTTATTTAAAAACCATCAATTTTAGCAGATTTTTTATAAAGTTGAAAAACAACATGCCAACCAATAATAACCATTGCCATCAGCAGGACCCATGAAAACTCTGCAGGAATACCTAAAGTAGTCGGAGTAGTTACATGATGTTGATTATGCATCGTCCAAATCAGCGGTACTGACATATATGTATTATGTTTTGATCTCAAACCTGCAAGAGCGAGCAGATCCCCATCAGGAGCATCACCATTTTTTATTGCAGTTATTATTTTTTGCTGAGCAGGCCAAATTCGAAACCAAACATTGAATGCCATGTTTGTTCCAAAAAGTGCACCTAGGTGCATGTTATAAGATCTATAACTAAAACCTGCCCACTCTTTCATTATTATTACTACAAACATTATAATAATAAAACTTACTATTGTTGCAACCCTCACATTAGATGCAAGTGGAGATTTATACAAAGCATCGTATGCAAAAACTCCAAGGAAGGTTATAGCTACCATTGAGAAAAATTCTAAACCATAACTACTTAAATCAGGATTCTCAAAAACAAGTCCTCCATGATAGTAAACCACTGCTAATAGTATAACACCAGTTGCCCAAGTCCAAGCGGCACCCCATCGAAACCAGTATAAAGTTCTGGGCATTAATTCTGGAACAACCTTTTTCTTTGTATCAGCATCCATTGTTGGAGCAAATGCAGTATTCACAAAATTAAAAAAGTATAAAAGCCCTATCCACATCACACCAGCAATGACATGTAGCCATTTGAAAATTGGATGAATTAATTCCATAATTTTATATTCTCCCCATATGATTGTATTTTGTTATTTGATTAAATATAACTGACCTAAATTATTAGAAAAATAAGCATTTTATCTAGACTTATCCTTCTCGCAAATTGTAAGCACCATGCACTCTGTCTATTGCAACCATAAATGAGGCAATCCGCATTGGTACATCCTGGTCTTTTTTTATTGAAAAAACCTCATCAAATGCGTGGATCATCTTTTTTTCAAGTTTTTGATTGACCTCATCTTCGGTCCATTTAAACTGTTGAAGATTTTGGACCCATTCAAAATAAGAAACTGTAACTCCGCCAGCATTAGTTAAAATATCAGGAATAATCGCAACTTTTTTATCCCAAAGTTTATTCGCAGCATCGCCAGTAACCGGACCGTTAGCGGCCTCAATAATCACTTTACAGTTTAATGAGTCTACATTTGAGTCGTTTATTGCACTACCAAGCGCAGCAGGAATTAAGAAATCACACTCTAATGCAAGTAATTCTTCATTAGTGATTTTTTTACCCTGGTCATAGCCATCAATTGTTCGATTTTCATAATTATGCTCAAAAAGAGATGGTATATCAAGCCCATCTGGATCAAACAAACCACCTGTTACATCACTAACAGCAATGATTTTACAACCGTATTCATGTAAGAATTTTGCTGCGTATGATCCTACATTCCCAAATCCCTGAATGACCACCTTACAATTTTTTAAATCTATCCCCCATTTCTCAGATGTTTCTCGAGTAACAACTGCTGTTCCTCTACCTGTAGCCGCCTCACGTCCTTCTGATCCTCCTAACTGCAATGGCTTTCCAGTTACAATTGCAGGTGAATAGCCATGAATTTGGCTATACTCATCCATGAACCAACTCATTACCTGTGCATTTGTATTTACATCAGGAGCTGGTATATCAACATTTATACCGATGACAGGATCTATTGCACGAAAAAACCGTCGAGACATTCTTTCTAGTTCTGTTTTACTATAATTAAAAGGATTAACTCCAATACCTCCTTTTCCACCACCATAGGGAATATCTAATAATGAAGTTTTCCAAGTCATCAATGTCGCAAGAGATCGTACTTCGTCTATATCCACATGCTCATGATATCTAATTCCACCCTTAAAAGGACCTCTCGTGTTGTTATGTTGAACCCTAAACCCAATTACACTTTCTAGTTCTCCATTATCTTTTCTAAATGGGACCTCAACAGTTAACTCACGATCTGGAATCTCAAGTGCTCTTGCAATATTAGCTTTAAGACCTAATTTTTTTACCGCAGCATTATATGCTGATGATGTTGGATTAGTACTTGATGACATAAATACTCCGTTTTATGTGATATATTTAATAAAGGAAATCTAATTATCAATTGATTAACAACAAACTAAACATTAGTCAATTTTGTTTAAAAAATATTATCAATTATTTTGATATTATTTAACTATCAATACTGGACAGTTACAATTTCTCATTACACTCAAAGGCTTACTTCCCATGAAAAACTTTGCTAAAGGTGACTGACTAGATGCCCCCATAATTATAATATGATTGTCAGCTGCTGTATCTATAATTGTTTTTACCGGTTCACCAACTTTATAGTTTTTATCAAAATCAATCCCACTCCTTCTCAGCATCTTTTCTGCCCTATTAGAAGCTTGTACACACCCATCACTAATATTTTTTTTCTCACTTATCGTTAGTATCTCTACTTTATTGTTGAATGCTTGTGCAACTCTTACACCATATTTTATGGCCTTATTTGTACCTGGTGAATCATCTACAGCCAATAGTATTTTATAGTTTTGGTTTAAATTGAAATTATTGACAATAAATATTGAACTATCTATATACTGCACCAGGTCATGAGCCATATTACGTTGCCCGCTTCCACCAATAATTGTCAGATCATAATTAAAAGTCTGAACTTCATCTCTCAATTCGTGTATAATATCACCATTTCTTAGAATTAGACTTAAATCCTTAGTAGTCCTACCCTTTAATAAAATTTCTGCTCTACCTGATCCACTTTCCAATAGAGAATGTTTTGACATATCATTAGAATTATTTAATGGATCAATAAACTGATTTTTTTCAAGATATTTATATGCCCATTCAAGGACATCTACACCTGGTCTATCAAGATCCCAGGTTTCCATTAGTTCATTAGCCATACTTATATCTTTCAAACTAAATTCACTAATCTTATGCCCTACATCAACAATAGTTGTTGATGATTTAAGCGTCCGAGCTATATTCATACCTACATCGAGCGTAGGACCAGAATATTCCTTACTACTAATTGCAATTAATATTTTCATAATAACAGAGGCCAGTAAAAAGTTGAGAATAATAACAGTAATAGGACTGATATAACAAATAGTTTCCAGCCTGCTCTAAAATAATCACTTGATGAAATAAGGCCAGTGGAATGTATGATCATACAGGTAGGAGATGCCACAACAGTTAAATATGAAAATGCTGATGCAATTGAGGTCATTATTCCCATTAATATTGCATTTCCGCCCATATCTAGGATAATGGGTCCAAGTACAGCAACGGTAGCGGCATTACTTAGCAAGTTTGTTAATAAACCAGTAATGACTACTGCTACAAACCAACGTACTATGGCAATATCTTGAAATATAAATTCTAAATATTTTAGTGTCTGTTCAGCGACCCAAAGTGCTGCACCAGTTTCCCTCATTTGGATTCCTAGAGATATTGCTGCTCCAAATAATAAGATGACACCCCAATTTGTATTTCTATTTATATCTTGCCAATCTACTAACCCAAAAGATAAATATAAAAAAACACCACTTAATGCTACAATTCCAAGACCAATTACAGGACTTAAAAAAATCCAGCCACAAAAAACAATCAAGAAAATAAATATAGCCATATATTGATTTGCACTTATATCACCGGTTTTTGCAACCTTAACCTTTAATTTTCTTACTGATGAATCCATAATTCTTTGCGATGGTGTAAATGTATACCAAACGATTAGGGCTACAATAGGGATTTCAACTAATAACATAGGATAAGTGAATTTCATCCACTCAAGATATGAAACTGTTCCCATACCAAATTCTGATAAGTAACCAATCATAATGACATTTCTTCCTCCGCCTGATGGTGTTCCAATAGAACCAATGGCGCATCCATAGGCAATAGAAAATAATAATACCGATGACAGGTTTGTAGCCTTGTCCGTACCAAGACCAGCGTTGCGAATAAGTGCCAATGCTACTGGTAGCATCATTGCTCCAACAGTATGCTCTCCTATAAAAGATGATAATAGTGCCGAAATTGCAACAAAACCTACGACTATGCGCCAAGTCTTATTTCCTGTTATATTGATTACACTAAGTGCAAGTCTCTTATCTAATCCTTGCTTAACTAATGCAACTGCAAGCATCAAAGACCCCATGATAAAAAAAACAGCGTCACTCATAAATGAAGATGCAACACCATCTGCTGTATCTACACCAAGAATGACTTCCATAATTAAAATCAAGATAGCAACTGCCGGAAGAGGAATTGATTCACTTACTATTAGTATAAGTGCAACAATTACAATAATAAGAGTACGATGTCCTTCTGGATGTAAACCATCTGGAGATGGCATATAAAAAAAAGAAATACTAAACAAGAATGATAGTATCAGCCACTTTTTTCGAGTGACCCAAAATAATATGTTTGATACTGAGCGTTCTGAAAAACCAAGCATTGGCATTCAGAATTTATTGATTAAAAGTCAACAGTGTCTATCATTGCTTGGAATTAAAAAAGATTAAGATAAGGATGAAAAACGCAATTTAATTCTAGGCCAAAAGTATAGACTTAAACAGAAAATAATTTCAAATGCAATGAAAATAAAAAGATTTTTAGCAACACCATCATCAAAACCATAACTATGCAGTCCAACTTGCAGTAGGTTTACACCAAACCATGCGAGTGCAACAATGATATTATTTAAAGCCATTCCTAGTGCAAAGTCATTAGGCCTTGCAAGTCCGGATAATCGCATGTGAATCATCATTAGTTGCCATAAAACTATGAGCAATGCTCCATTTTCTTTTGGATCCCAACCCCAGAATCTTCCCCATGATTGATCAGCCCATATACCGCCCAATATTGTACCAAACAATGTGAAAAAAAGTGCGATCAAGGTAATTCCAAATAAATTATTAAATATGCTTTTAAGATTTGCACTTTCTTTGTTTGATCTTAATAATTGTATAAGATATAAGTGACCTACACATCCAGCCATTAGAGATGCGCCATAGCCCATTGTAATTGTTGTAACGTGAGTTGCAAGCCAAAAATTGGAGTTTAGTACAGCGACCAACATTCCCAAAGTATCTCCATCAGATGCATAACTAAAACCAACAAAATGCAATATTGATCCACTGACTGCTCCTACAAAAACCCCCAAACCATCCTTTCTAAAATATTCTAAGAATACAGCTAAAATAATGATAACAAATGAAACAAAAATAACAGACTCATATAGTGTTGTTACAGGCGGTCTACCCATGATATACATTCTAATATAGATTCCATATCCATGCAGAATTAAACCAAGGTTCAATGATAAATAAGAGATTTTGACTAAAAAATTCGGTTTAATCATCCAACTGAATAATAATAAAAGAAATGCCAGTAAATAAAAAACTAGACTTTTTTGAAAAAGATTCGATCTGTTCATCCAGGTTTCTTTTTCTAATATATCAATATCAATTTCCTGAATAGGGGATGATAGTAAGGCTATTTTGTAGCTTTTTAGTGCATCACCCATTTCAGTCTTTTTGCCAAGAAGACGACTACCTAAATAAGACTGTAATGAATTTAAAATACGCTCCTGATTTTCATCGATGTAAGCGTTATTTAATATTAAATCAAATGGTGTAAGCCAATCTCTAGATTCACTTTCAAAACTTGGAGGAATTAATCTAAGGTCTTTCAGGTAGGATATACCTTCAAACCTTAAAATATTATTCCTTAATTGTAATAATTGTTTTTCAAAAATAGATCTGTATTGATTTTCTTTTTCATCAATAGCTTTTAAAAGTGAAGCTTGCTCTCTGAGACCTAGAATTATTTCATTATAATGATACTTATGATCTGAGGTCCACTCAAGAAATAAACTTGACACAACTTCGGGATTCCTAATATTGAAAATTTTTTGCTGTCTCCCTTCATTAGGATTAAGTATAAGGTTTATCAACCAGTCGGTAGCAGATAAATCAAGTTCATTTATTGATCTCTTTCCATAGAACGCCAGCAGATGATTACGTGCAAATGTATCAAGTGGTTTTATTCTTCCTTCATCCTGAAGCGGAATGTCCCTTATTTCAAATCCAAAAAGAGTGTTAGAACTTATAAAGATCAAAATAGTAAATAGGAATCTGGCTTTTAATATCGAAGTCATTAGTTTCTTTTTTTAATCATATTTGGGAGACTCATCAACAAATGAATTAGTAATCCTACACTCATAATTATACTCGAGATGTATGGGAATAAACGCCCATAATTTTTCACTGTTGCTAAAACAGTAGTCTCTTTATCTAAGCCATCAATAAAAGATGCCTGGTAGAATGTGTAGCCCTGATATCTAAGTGGCTCATTCATTTGAATAAGTATCCTCCTAGGAATATCATTTTCTACCAAATTAACCTCAGAACTGTAACTCTTGGCAACATTTGTACCTGGATGCATTATTTTTTCAAAATCTAATAAATTTATAGAAAATGGTAAGTATGTACGTTTTTTTCTGAACTCGGTAAAGAATAAATCTCCATTTATTGTGAAGGTATCAGGATTTTTTTGACCAAGAAATAATGCATATATACCATCTTCATCAGGACTCAAACCTGACAGTTTAAGAACAATGCCTGGTCGATTCTGAGTTGCCTCTTTTTCTGGCTTTTGAGGTAGTATTACAAAGTCTTTAAGAAAACCTTTATATATCGATTCTGCAGGAGATATTCTATTCTCAATTCTAACGTTTTCAATAAAACTAATAATCTTTATTCCAAAATTAAATTTTTCGTATTCTATTGTATTTCCTTCACTTAACAGCGGCGCATCAAACACTGTATACTCTAAACTATCTTTTAGAGAAGTGTTAATAAATGCTAACTCCATATCAAAATAATCATCGACATAGTTTGAAGTTTCTCCCTCTGCTATTACCATATTCCCCTCTGAACTAAATTGAGCAGTAATACCACCACCTAGAAGCAGAAGTAAACCCCCTATGTGTACAATGATAATTCCAATTTTCTTAAGCCTCCATAGATTCTTTTTAAATAAGCTTGAAGCTAAATTAATAGTCATTATCAGCAAAACAAGTCGACCTCCAGGGAGGGGAATAAATCCACCTAATAGAAAAAAATAAGAGGAAAAATACTTAAGCTGAGATGCATAAAGCCCAATATCTTTCTGTGCGATTGTTCCAAAAAATACCAGGATTATCATCCATATTAGAGTATAAGAAAAAATTATTGGGCTAGTGATCAACTTGCTAAATTTCTTAAACATAATTATTTCACTGTGTAAATGGACTTACAGAAACTTATAAAATCAGGTTCAATATCCTCGGAACCAGTTAAAGTTGCTGAAAGTTTTACAAAGACTGTTCTATTCTCAAGTTGATATATAGCAGCAAGAATCGCCGATTGAAGATTAGATTCATTTACCAATTTAAAATATAGGAAATCTCCTAAATTTCCAGATTTTTTCACAGCTATTTCATTTATACTATTTTCCGACATATTGTCTAAATCAATCTGATTTAACCAACGATTTACATTTGAAACCACACCACCACTCTCTCCAGAGAATGATGTGATAGATATATCCGCATTACCATTTTTGAATGGGGCACTGAAACTTGCAAGTCTCATTGAGTGCCCATCCACCTTATCCCATATAGCTGGTTTTATCCAACCAAGTTTGAAATCTTCTTTAGCCCCTTTTTCTAAATTATCTTGCGATTTCTCAACTTTCTTTGGTAAGCGATACGTCCTAACATGGCTCTCTGATTCACAGGAAAGGATAAGTATATTTATTACAATTAATAGAATAAAATATTTAAGGTTGATAATCATCATTAACTATATGTTGTTTATGTAATCGATGAAGTATAAAACATCAAAAATATCAGTTACCCCATCATAATTAGGATCAGTAATATTCATCGATGCTGTTAAAATCATATTTACAACAATAAGTATATCAAGTTGATTAACTAGATTATCATTGTTTAAATCAAAATTAAAAGTTATTTCACATTCCAAAGTTGTTAAGTATTGCGAAGCATCATCAGGTAAAAGCATTAATGAATCACAATAAGAATTATCTTCAAGTAAAAGATAGTTCATCCAGTGTAACATTTTTTCATGAACTTGGCCCGCAGATGCTTCTGCTGCACTATGTCCTGCGTTTTCAATTTCATAAAGAATTTTCACATTAGTTTCTGGGGTATTTTCATATATATCTTGTCCTAGTAAACCATCATAATCTGGTAATTCTTGTAATTCATATTGACCAGCTACTATCAATGTGGGCTTATTATGTTGCAAAAATTCAGGAACGAGGCAAATACAATATTCATTGCCAGGACAAAGATCGCAATCTTCGAAAATAACGGTTGGGTTAAGTGCAATTGCACCCACTATTGATTCTTCTACAAATGGATGGTCCAATACTAAGGCGACCTGAGATGCCCCACCTCCCATTGAGTATCCTGCTACAATAAATCTATCAGAATCCACAATACCAAATAGAGGAGAATTTGTTCTTTCGTCTTCTTGTTTTATAGTTTCTATGGCATCTATAAGTCCCTCGGCTCTCATTTGATGAGTATCATTCTCTACATCATTAGGGCCTATTGCCATTGCGATAAAACCATACGATGCAAAATATTCAGCCCAGCCAGTCATAGACGTGCTCTCTCCACCCCAACCTGGGGTAAAAATAATGGACCTATATGGATGGGCCGCTTCTGTGGGGTAATACAATATACCGTTCATATAATCTGGACCATTTCTGAGGCCATCAGACTCTGTTAAATAAGAAAATTCATAGGGACCGTAGTCTAGATTTCCACCACCTCCAGTTTCTTGGCATACTCCTACATCTTCGTTCCAAGAGCAATAATCTGGCCAATTACTACATTCAGTTTCATCAAGATCTGAACATTCTGCAAATAATTGTGAAGAAAAAATTAAAAGAAAGAGAAAAATATATTTCATTTTATAAATATCCAATTTTCAATAGGTTGAATTTAAAATAATAGCCCGGTTTTTTTCTAATCAAATAAGGATAAAAATTGATACTAAACTAACTAATCCAACAAAAAAGGACATAGTTAATCCATAATAGAAAACCTTAATACCAATCGATCTAAATACTTTAACATTTGTAGACATACCTAAGGCAGACATCGCAATTGTTAAAAGAAACTTTGATAAGTTATTAATGAAATAAATTAGATCTTTCCACTTAGATGCATCCAAAAAACCAAAAGCCAAACCACTATCATTCATACCTACATCTCCAATAGTTCTAAAAATTCCAAACGCTATAAATCCTAATATGAAATATGGAAAGATGGACTTTATTTGCAAGAAGAAGGAATTATTCCTAGTAGCTGTAATACTCTGATAGGATAAAAAAGGTATTACAATAATCATTGCCGTATTCCTTATTAACTTTGTTAAGGTGGCAATATCTAATACCTGTGGCTGAGAAAATTGATCTGAATATATAATACCTGCACCTGCTACTTGAGCAGTTTCATGGATCGATGAGCCTAAAAATATGCCGGCTGAAATCGAGTCTAATGGAAATAATACATTGGCAACAAATGGGTATAAAAACATTGCCACAATGCCAAATATTGATATGTTGGCTATTGCAAAAACAACTTCTTCATCCTTAGCTGAAATTGCTGGAGCTGTAGCAACAATTGCACTTGCCCCACAAATACTGGTTCCAACAGCTATTAGAGTGGCCATAGTTGATTTCAGTTTAAAGATACTTGCGCTCTTTTTTGTCAGGAGCACTGTTAGAACAATACAAGGAGTAACAATAATCAGACTTTTTACACCAAAGCCAAGCATTTCACTCAGACCAAGCCTAATGCCCATTAGGATTATACCAAGTTTAAGAATATGTTTAATGCAAAACTTAATTCCAGTATCAAATTTTTTTAAAAATTCTGATGTATTTGATATAAATATTCCAATAATAATAGCGAGTAAAATTGGAGAAACTGGACTCTTCTTAAAACCAAATAGCTCAGTTCCTAATAATGCACTAAAATAGATACTTATTATTGCTATAAAAGATGATATTAATACACCAGTAAATATTGGTAACAATTTATTTTTCATTTTAATTATAACTAAAAATTATTTTATCAAAAATATTAAATATATAGAGATGACAATTTACAAACACGAAAAACAGCCAATCCGAATTAAAATATTATTCAAGTCATATAACAATATATAATTAAAATTAAGTAATATATTATTTTTCAATGAATTAATTTTCTGAAGTAAGTTGAGTATATGGGTTATTAATTAATAATGACTTTTATTATAAAGCCTAACAATGATTAAAAAAATTATAGATGATCTAAAAGAGTTCTCAAAATTAGATTTCCCAGTTTCTGATGTTTCAGCTTATTTAAAAAAAGTTGATCTTAGTAAAAATGAATTAAAAAAGTACAAACTCCAAAAAAATAATCATTATACAAGAAACCTAATTCATAAGGATGTTGACTTTGAAATAATGGTAGTGTGTTGGCCACCAAATACATCAGCACCAATCCATGGGCATGAAGGTGAAAAGTGTTGGGCAAGAGTTCAAGACGGAAAGCTTCAAATATGTAATTATGAGAAAAAATCCACTGATCCTCTAGAATTGATAATGACTCAGAAATTATCTTGTTCGCCGGGATTTCTAGATGGCCCAGCTGATATTCATTCGGTGGAAAATCTTACAAGTCAGTATGCAACAAGCTTACATGTTTATGCCAAACCATATGATGCATGTGATATCTATAATATAGAAAAAGGAATAATTGAAAGACTAAAATTAAGTTACCATAGTATTAATGGAGCTTTATGCAAATAAGATTATAAATCTAATTTTTCAATCCGGCGTTTATGGCGCCCTCCTTCAAAATTTCCAGATAGCCATATTTCAAGGACATTGTATATTTCTTCTTCTGACATAAAACGAGCACCTAATGATAATATATTTGCATTATTATGCTCTCTCGATAATTTGATTATCTCTTCTGTCCCACCGTAAAAGACTGCAGCTCTTACCCCTTTAATCCTGTTTGCAGCCATCGCTTCTCCTTGCCCTGAGCCACCAAGTATTATTCCTCTACTATTTGAGTCTTCTGAAACAGCATGAGCACAAGGAAAAATGAAATCTGGATAATCATCCAGTGCATCATATTCATGTGCACCATGATCTGTAACATCATATCCTTTATCTGAAAGATATTCTTTTATAGTGTTCTTTAGATCAAGTCCAGCATGATCTGTAGCTAAATGTATTTTCATAATAAAGTTTTCAAATGAGCTCTGATCTTTTCTTCTACTTTTTCCGCTGTAAAGCCAAATTCATGTGCCAGATCTTTTCCAGGAGCAGATGCACCGTAATGATCAAGCCCAATGGATAGTCCATTAACGCCTGCATATTTTTCCCATCCAGCTGTGATGCCTGCCTCAATCGTTATTTTTAAACAACCACGTTTTGGAATAAGCTGATCTTTATAATCATCTGATTGTTTATCAAAAATTTCCATACAAGGCATACTGATTATCCGAATTTTTTTATCCAACATTAATTCTGCTGTTTCTATTGCTAATGATACCTCTGAACCGGTTGCAATGAATACAAGTTCTGGATTACTACCACAGTCTTTAACAACATAAGCTCCTTTACGAACATTCGAATCTAATGCTTCATAACCTTGATCCAAAACTGGGACACCTTGCCTTGTTAAAAGCAATGCACTAGGATTATTTTTATTCTCCATTGCTAGTCTAAAACAAACTGCTGTCTCTTTGGCATCAGCAGGACGATAAACATTAAAATCGGGTATAGTCCTTAAGGCCATAGCATGCTCAATAGGCTGATGAGTAGGACCATCCTCGCCAACAAAAAATGAGTCATGTGTGAACTCATGTAAGACCCTAGCATTTTGAATTGCGGCTAGGCGCAATGCGGGACGTTCATAGTCAGCAAATACTAGAAAGGTACCTCCAAAAGGAATAATTCCACCATGCAATGCCATTCCATTCATCATTCCAGCCATCGGAAACTCACGAACTCCAAAAGGAATATTTCGACCTGATTGATGATCTAAACTAAAATCCTGGTATGTTTTAGCAAAATTACCAGTATAATTAGAAGGCTCAAGATCTGCTGAGCCACCAATTAGGTTTGGAAGATCTTTTGCAAACTCATCGAGTGTAGCACCGAATGCTTTTCTGGTTGCTAGAGATTCGCCAACATTAAAATTTGGATAAGTCGTCTCTGGAAGATTATCATCTATACATATCGATATTAGAGATCCTATTTTTTCATCCGTATCGAAATAAGTACGATCTTTTTTCCACTGGTTGACTATATCACCCAGTTCAGAAAACCTTTCTTGGAAGTATTCTTTAATTTCTAATGGGTAATAAAACTTATCAGATGGTAAGCCCAGTTTATCTTTTGTTTTATCTATTTCTTCTTGAGGCAATGGAGCTCCATGAGTATTGTGATCTCCTTCCATACTGGCTGTGCCTCTTGCCATGATTGTTTTACCAATAATTATACTGGGTCTATCGGTTTTCTTTGCACTTTCGATTGCATTATGAAGTTGGGTATGATCATGTCCATCTATCTCTTGTACATGCCAATTGAAACCTTCAAACACGGTCCCATAATTAGTTGAATCTGATCGATTGGTGTTCCCTGATATCTGAGCTTCATTTGCATCATAAAATACTATCAACTTTGAGAGTCCTAAATGACCAGCAAGGGACGCAGAACCCAACGCTACTGGTTCTTGAAGATCGCCATCACTAGCAAGAACATATGTATAATGATCGATCAACTGATCAGCTTCCTTATCTGTTGAAACAAATAGATTGCGTAAATATGCTTCAGCATGTGCCATACCGGTCCCCATGGCAAAACCTTGCCCCAAAGGTCCAGTCGTACACTCTACACCTGGAATCTCAACCTCAGGATGCCCAGGTGTCCTACTATGTAACTGCCTAAATTCCCTTATATCATCAAGATCTAACCAGCCTATAAATAACAATAGTGAATACTGCAGCATTGACATGTGTCCGCCTGAAAGAATGAATCGATCCCTATTGAACCATTCAGGATCTTTAGGGTCAAATATGAGATGGTCACGATATAATAAATAAGCAAAATCGGCACATGACATTGAACCACCGGGATGCCCACTATTTGCTTGTCTCGTTGCATCCATGACCAGACCTTTCATCACAGATATTGCATACTGATCTTTTTCTTGTTTTGACCAATTAGAGAAATTGGCTATATCTTGATAGGATTTCATAAAAATGGTTTTTCAATAATGAATTTAAAAGGCCAATTAACTTGAATTGAAAAGATATTCAAGAATATATATATTTAATTTTAATTCCGTTATTGATTAGAAAGTTGATAAAAATCTTTAATCGTATCAATTGGTCTAGCAGACTTAAATACTTCTGAGCCAGCAACTATAACATCTGCACCAGCATCAATAACCCGTTTAGCATTATGTAGTTTTATACCACCATCCACTTCGATGAGGACACGGTCTAAACAATTCTCATTTAAAAATGATCGTATCTGACCGATACGTTCATTTGATCCCGGTAAATAACCTTGACCTCCAAATCCTGGTTC
>CERX01008836.1_pt1 | contig 14807 bp, 13 predicted proteins | sample 350251 | NCBI WGS metagenome assembly CERX01 (sample SAMEA2621044, study PRJEB7988) | marine metagenome | biome: marine biome (ENVO:00000447); feature: deep chlorophyll maximum layer (ENVO:xxxxxxxx); material: "saline water (ENVO:00002010), including plankton (ENVO:xxxxxxxx)" | depth 50 m
ACTGAATATGATAAGAAGGTCCATGAGATGTTAAAAAGAAATTAATATCAGGTAACCGAAACCCAAATTTTTCATAATATTCAATATAATCAATCCCCTTAACAACATAACGTGACCAACCATCCAAAAAAGCCCAAAACGAAGATGATAACAAAATAGCATAACCGTTATAACGTTTTAATTCTGGATAAGTAATATCAATATCTTTAGTTTTATAACGCTGTTTCACACGATACAAATCTCCCATAAAATCAGGATCATCTTGTTCATAAGAAACATAATTATCAACAGCTAACTTGGCCGACAAATAATGATAAAAGTCATAAACAGATGTAACACGACGATCATAAAAACGATTTTCAATTAATTGTGCTAAATACATCTCATTATTAACCCCTCCAGCTGAAAGAATTAAACTTTCATCACTTGCATCCACAGAATCATGCACGTTTAAATCATCATAATAATGCGCCCATGCACCTGTAATAGCCGTTGAATATTGTAATAAATCAAACAACAATTCATAATAAGAATCAACATGTTCCGTTTCTGATGTTGAATACATCACACGATACCCAAATGCTTCAGCACGTGTACCATGACCTAATTCATGATAAGCAATTCGATATAACTCTCCCAAATGATATTGATTCTGAAGTAAACCTGTTAAAAACCCACGAACAAAAACCCCAGCTGGTTTATAAATCATCGAAATACGTTGATCAAAACGCCAATATAAAGAACTCAATAAATCTTGATTGTGTAATGTAAATAAACCAATACCTCGATTAGTATAAGGTTGAATCACCATTCCAGAATCAAGAGATACCTCAGCTAAAGGTGCCTTATTGGCATAAATATCCCCCAAAAAACAATAAAAAGTCACACAAAACAAAATAACAATATTAAAAATCATATACTCAAGTATATACTAACTAATTAACAAAAAACTAATACGAAGATAAAAAAAAATTTAACTTTAATCTATGACATTTATACCCTAAAATATAAATAAGCATATGACACCCGAACACGATCAATCAACACATTTTACCCCAAACACAACCCTAGAGGACTCCCCCGAAACAATTAGCAAAAAACCATCTTTATATGATGTTGTTATGCTTAATGATGATTATACCCCCATGGATTTTGTAACAAAAATATTACAAACTATTTTTCACTTACCTGAATATGACAGCAATCAAATTATGATGACCATTCATACCGAAGGGCAAGGCCATTGTGGTACATTTTCTTTTGATGTAGCAAATACCAAAATTTTACAAGTAAAGGAAGCTGCCGAAAAAGAGGGCCATCCTCTTCAATGTAAACTAAATCCAGTCAATGAGGATGATGAATAATGTATAATATCAGTAACCAACTTCAAACAGCCATTAACAAAGCCTATCAACTAGCAAAAGTTAAAAAACATGAATATTTAACACCAGAACACCTACTATTTTCATTTTTAAATGATGATAACATTACAACAATGTTAACATCATGTGGATCAAACATAAGCCCAATCAAAGCCGATGTGACTAATTTTTTAAATGAACTCCCAAATGTAGAAAGTTTACCAGATAATTCTGAACCACAATTAACCGAAGGAACAAAACTAGCACTGCAAATTGCATTTGAACAAACACAATCATCAAACCAAAATGAAATGGAATCAACACATGTATTAATTGCACTATTTGATATCGAAGAATCCCATGCCGTTTACTTTTTACAAAAACAAGGCATCGATCGCTTAAAATTAGTACGCTATGTTACCGATCAAAAACATGGATCCTTTAATTCAAAATTAAATACAGCTGAAAAAAAAGAAAAAAAATCAAATTCATTACTAAATAAATTTTGCTTAAATTTAACTGAAAAAGCAAAAAACAATGAATTAGATCCCTTAATAGGAAGAGAAGATGAACTAGAACGAATATCACATATATTAGCAAGACGACGTAAAAACAATCCTCTCTTAATTGGCGAAACAGGGGTTGGTAAAACAAGTATTATTGAAGGTCTGTCACTTTATATTCAATCTGAAGAATGCCCTGAACATCTTAAAAACATTACTATTTATACCTTACAACTAAATAAATTAATTGCAGGAACCAAATTTAGAGGTGAATTTGAAGACAGATTAGAAGCCATCATTGAATCCTTATCAAAACACGACAATATTATTTTATTTATTGATGATATTCATATGATGTTAAGTTCAGGGTCTCACTCAGGGAATAGTACAGACGCAGCAGGTATTCTTAAACCGTTATTTTCATCCGAAAAATGCCGGTGTATCGGAGCTTCATCTAACAAAGAATATCGATCAACAATTCAAAAAGAAACCGCTATTTCCAGACAATTTGAAACCGTAAATATACCAGAACCCAGCATAGAAGAAAGCATTGAAATATTAAATGGCTTAAAATCACATTATGAAGAATTTCATTTAATTAAATATAATAAAGATGCTATTAAAGCCTGTGTACAATTAAGTCATCAATATCTAAAAGATCGCTTTTTACCAGATAAAGCCATTGATCTATTAGATGAAGCAGGTGCAACATTAAAAATAACAAATAGTGACATAACCATCGAACGATCCCATATTGAAACCATTGTTGCTAAAATAGCACGGATTCCTGCTATCAGTATCAAGAAAAGCGAATCCGAATCCCTACAAGATTTAGAGAAAAATTTAAAAAATAAAATTTTTGGTCAAGATCATGCGGTAGAACAAATTACCAAATCTATTCATTTACAACGTTCAGGACTCAATGAAAAAGATAAAACAATTGGATCCTTTTTATTTGCAGGCCCCACAGGCGTTGGAAAAACAGAATTATCGAAACAACTAGCGATAGAATTAGGTGTTGAATTTCTACGATTTGATATGAGTGAGTATATGGAAAAACACAGTGTATCTCGACTTATAGGATCACCACCTGGGTATATCGGTTATGATCAAGGTGGCCAATTAACAGAAGCCGTTAATAAACACCCTCATGCAATCGTATTATTAGATGAAATTGAAAAAGCACACCCAGATTTGATTAATATTTTATTACAAATCATGGACCATGCCACCTTAACTGACAGTTCTGGAAGAGACGTTAATTTTAGCCATATCATGATTATTATGACGACAAATACAGGAGCTCGAGAAAGTAGCCAAACACCCATTGGATTTAAACAAGAAACATATATAGATAAAAGTATGAAATCAATCGAAAAAGAATTTAGCCCTGAATTTCGTAACAGATTAACCAATATAGTCAATTTCAATCCCCTATCAACCGAAACAATAACAAATATTGCTAAAAAATGTTTAGATGAATGCAAAGCATTACTTTTAGAAAAAAAAGTAACCTTAACCTATACAAAAGAAGTAACAAGCTACCTAGCAAAAAAAGGATATGACAAAAAATTTGGAGCAAGACCCATTAAACGATTAGTAGAACAAGAAATTAAACAACCTTTATCTAATGAACTATTATTTGGTTCCCTAAATAAAGGAGGAAGTGCTAAAGTTGGAATCAAAGACAAAACCTTAGATATTATAGCTAAACCAAAAGAAACGAAATAATCTAAGTAACTACAAAATTAATCAATTTATTAGGCACAAAAATTGTTTTACGTAAGGTACCTGAATCCAAATATGATTGAATTTTTTCTGACGATTTTGCCACTAATTCAACCGATTCCTGATCTGAATCGATAGCTACGGACAATTTTTCTCTTACTTTTCCATTAACCTGACACACTAACGTAATCACATCATCTTGAACATAACGATCATCAAAAACAGGCCAATCTTGAGTATGAACCGATCCAGACTCTCCTAAACTACTCCAAATATGATCACTCATAAAAGGAGCCAATGGTGCTAACAATAAAACACTGGTTAAGACAACGTCTTTTGTGGTTCCCATCGTATACATAGCGTTTACTAATTCCATAATCCGACTAATGGCTGTATTAAAACTAAAGCGAGCTAAATCATCCGTAACTGCCTTAATAGTTTTATGACATAATTTTGTTAAATCATCTTGCTTACCCTCTTTTAACGGATAATTTTGATACCCTTTTGTAATTGAAAAAAAACGTTTTAAAAAACGAAAAGATCCTTCTACACCAGTTTCTGAATACTCTAAATCTCGCTCTACTGGAGCACCAAATAAAATAAAAATACGTGCTGTATCCGCACCATATTTAGTAATAATTGCACTTGGATCAACCGTATTACCCAAAGATTTTGACATCTTCGCCCCATCTTTTAATACCATACCTTGGCATAACAAACGTTTAAACGGTTCATCAATAGTTAATAAACCACAATCACGACACGCTTTAACAAAAAAACGAGCATACAATAAATGTAATACCGCATGTTCTATCCCACCAATATACTGATCCACATTCATCCAATACGAAATTTTTTCAGCATCGAACGGTTTCGTAGTATTAGTTGCGTCACAGTAACGTAAAAAATACCATGATGAATCAAAAAACGTATCCATTGTATCCGTTTCACGTCGATATTGTTTCCCATCATAAGACACATTCATAAACGATTCTGAAGAAGCCAACGGATTTCCTTTACCATCAAACTGAGCATCTTCTGGTAATAAAACCGGTAAAGCATCTTTTGAAACAGGAACAGGATTCTTATTCTCATCATACATCATAGGAATAGGTGTTCCCCAATAACGTTGCCGTGATATCAACCAGTCTCGTAACCGAAATTGCTCTTTACGACGCCCCTTATCCAAAGAAATCAAATAATCGGTAATCTCATCTTTTGCCTTAATACTATCAAGACCCGTAAATTGATTAGAATCAATTAAACGACCTGATTCCGTGTAAGCATCCTTTAACGTTTCATCAGCCAATCCTGTAGCTGGTGTAATAACAATACGAATAGGTAAATCATGAGCCTGAGCAAATGCAAAATCACGCGTATCATGAGCCGGTACCGCCATAACAACACCCGTTCCATAATCCATCAATACATAATCAGCTACATACAACGGAATCTGTTCCTGGTTCACAGGATTAACAGCATATACACCTAACCATTTCCCTGTTTTAGGTTTGGTAGCATCCGATCGATCAACTTGATTTGATGCTAACGTTTTATGAATAAACGCTTCAATATCAGCTTTATCATCCGCATACTCTAATAATTTAGTTATCAAACTATGCTCACAAGCCATCGAAACATAAGTAGCACCATAAAGCGTATCGGGTCGCGTTGTAAAAACAGTTACCCTATCAATCTCATTCCCCTGTTTATCAACAAGTAAAAAATCAATTTCTGTACCAACACTTTTGCCAATCCAGTTTTTTTGCATTAACTTTACACGATCAGGCCAATCCGTCAGCTTATCCAAATCATCTAAAAGTTCCTGAGCATAATCTGTAATTTTAAGGTACCATTGATCAATTTCCTTTTTTTCAACCACAGCACCAGAGCGCCATCCCTTACCATCAATAACCTGTTCATTAGCTAACACAGTCTGATCCACAGGATCCCAATTAACCCATCCCTTTTTTCGATATACTAACCCCTTCTCATAAAAAGTTAAAAATAACCATTGATTCCACTGATAATAATCATCTTTAAATGTTGATAAGGTTCGAGACCAATCATAACCAAGTCCTAAACGCTTTAGTTGATCAACCATTTGTTCAACATTTTTTTGAGTCCAATCTTTGGGATTAACCCCATGTTTAATGGCAGCATTCTCCGCTGGCAACCCAAAACTATCAAAGCCCATAGGATACAAAACATTAAAACCCTGCATTCGTTTAAAGCGAGCTAAAGCATCTCCAATCACATAATTTCTAACATGCCCCATATGTAACTGCCCCGAAGGATACGGAAACATTTCCAACACATAATACGGATCCTTATCGGCAGACTCATCACTTTGATACAGGCCTTTTTCATCCCACTGACTAACAAGCGATTCTTCAAAATTTAACGGCTTATATTCCATAAAGGTTATTGTAATCAAGGAAACTAAAATAGACCATAATCAAATCGTTATCGAACAATCTGAAAACGATTAATCACAACATAACTAACAACACCAACAACCAAAGCAACACATAATACCAAAATCACACAAAGACTAGGAGGAATGTCTAAAATTATCGAAGCCAAAAGCCCCAAACAAGCCGAAACTACACCAACACCCCAGCCTAAAAAAATTTGTTTTTTTAAGGATTTTACAAATAAAATAACACTTAAAATAGGTAACACTAAAAACGAAAAGACTAATAATAAACCCACTAACTTCACCGAAGAAGTTACAACAACCCCAAACAAACTATAAAATAAAAATTCCGATAGCTGAGAGCGACTCTTAAACAAATATGAATGAAAAACAAAACATAATACCCCAACAACAGCATATAAAATCATAGTAACAAGTAAATCTTGTAATTGAACAAATAACAAGTATCCCGTTAACATCTCTTTTAAATGATGAACTTCTAAGCCTGTACTAGAAATAAAAGCCATAGCAGCTGCTGCTGCTAAAATATACATGACACCAATAATGGCTTCTTGCAAATTAACAGCAGCAAACAAAGGCTTAACTAAAGCTAATATAAAAGCAGCAATAACTGTTGCTCCAAATCCACATAAAAATAAATAAAATGGATTTTCAACATGATAAGCATACCCAATTAAATAACCAAAAGCAGCCCATTGAGCCAAAGCTAAATCAATAAATAAAATGCCTCTTTTTAAAACATAAGCACCAAAGTAAACATGAATGAGGACTAAAATAAAACATAAAAAAAGAGGAATTAATAAAATTGATATCACTTCGTTACAGCTCCCACTAAATAATCAAATAATGATTCATAAGAAGTCACTCCATCTGATCCAACACTAGCAGAAACAAAAACAAATTTTGCACCTTGTTTCTTAGCAAAAGACTGACTAATTTTTTTTGGATAATAGATTGTCGACATAACAATCGTAGGAACATTGGATTCTTTTAGTGTTTGACTTAAATTAACCAAATGTTTTGTAGTCGGAGCTATACCAGGTAACGGCTCTAGCTCACCCACCATCCTTAAATCAAACCCATCAAAAAAATAAGACCAAGCTTTATGATACGTAACAAAATTATAATTTTGATAGGACTTTAAAGCTTGCTTCCAAACTTTAATTTTAGCCTTTAAAGCTAGCGAAAAATTTTGATAATTAGCCTGATAATCTCTAGCATGATCCGGATCAATAAGAATCAGCTGATCTTTAATCTGTTCAGCAATCACAAGACCATTTTTTGGATTAAGCCAGTAATGAGGATTTCCATGTAAATGAACATCTCCCATACTACCATCGATATTACCTTGTGGTACTTCTAATTTTTCGATATTAGTAGAAGCATCTAAGTATCCTTGTTTACCAGGAAATAAATTTGGATTCTTAGCAACATGGATAAGACCATCAATCCATTTATCCTGAGACATTCCCAAACGAATCAATAAATCAGCATTTTTAATCATCATAACCATCGATGGCTTTGGATTAATACTATGCAAATTACGGCTACCCGCAATCAACGATGTTACAACAACATGCTTACCTCCAATAGACTGAGCAATGGACGTAAAATCATCTGATATAGTAACAACCTTTACAGGAGCTGCAAAAACAGCTCCTGTAAGACATATACTAGCAATAAATGCAGTTACTAACTTACTGTAAAACATGAGAATGAGGGCCTACTCCAAAAACAAATTGAACCGCAACCATATCTTCTGCGCTATCATTAATATTGTACTGAAGTCTAAATTTGGATGTTTCTGTCAATTGTCTAGTTAACATTAACGAAAGTTGAGTCTGTGAGGACCCTTCATCACCATGCTTACCTAAGAAACTATAACGAAATCCTGTTTGATAATAATTATTAAGCTTTAGATTTCCTAAAACAAAACCACCTAATTGATCAGCACGAGATTCACCTTCATGACCATATGTTGCTTGATAGGCTTCTGCTTTTAGTAATAAATACTTATCTCTGTTTAAATCTAAATTATAAGTTAAATCTACTCCTAAAACATCCGCTTTATCATCCGCTTCAGTAGCTGTTACATTACCAATAAGATAATTTAGTCCTAATTCTAACTCTTGATTAGTTGATAATTTAAATCCATTCCAAAGTCTAGAATTAAACAACTTATTTTCATATTCAACACCAGAATGAGATTCTTCACCTTCTTCTTCATGATCATGATGAGCAGCTACAGTCCATAAACCCGCTTCTAATTGAGAAAAAAACGGTAACGGTAACAAATAATTTATTTGAGCTCCTTCTGCAGCTAATCCTTCAGCGCCACCCACTAACTGTTGAGTTGCAAGAGGCCGATCAACAAATAACCATTGCTCTGGATGAAGTGTATTTAATTTTCCAAAACCAACACGCTTCTTTCCAACAATAGCCCCTAAACCCAAATTATAAGTATAGTTAGGAACTAAAACACCAAAAAGGTCAGAAAAAGTTACATAAGCTTCTTCTAGCCCAATCGCAACAGCACCTGATTCTTCTTTATGAAAAGCGGTAAAAACATCAGCCTTTACAGATGGATACAAATAATGTTGATACGATACTTCAATTTCTTGCACATCAAAAGATGATGCACTTTCTGTATGAGTTCCTAAAAAGTTACCTATAACAGAAAAGTTAGGCAAATCAGTAGGTGCCTTTGACTGAGCATATACAAATGATGTCAACATACTTAACATAACGATCATAAATAAACTACGTTTCATTCTTAATCTCCTTATCGTGAGGATCCCTCACAAAATTTAAAATAATAAAATTTAAAGAAAAAGAAAAACAGGAGGCGATCGAGGTCTAATCAATAAACGTACTATTTCTTTTAATAAAATATCAGTAAATAACCACACCAATGACACGTAAAAACAAAATAAAAATAAAATAAAACCAGCAACACCGCTAACCATCACAGATTGAAAAAAACATAATACACAACTATGAGTTACAAAAGTTTCATAACCATGATCATGATCATGATCACAACTAGCTATAATAAAAGAAGAAAATAAAAATAAAAGTAAAGCAATACAAGATAATCTTAAAAAACTAACCACTTTTTTCATGAGACAATTTTAAAAGAAATAATTTTATTTGTGAATCAAAATAAATTTATAATAAGAATAAACTTGATTTAGCAATTAAAGATTTTTACTATATAGTATGCTTAAAAATCATTACAACACAGACATAGTCATTATAGGATCAGGAATAGCAGGTCTGATAACAGCCCTAAGATGTGCCCAATTTGCATCAGTTTTAATCATCACCAAAGATCAACTCGCAGAAAGTAACACTCACTACGCTCAAGGAGGAATCGCTGCCGCCTTAAACAAAGTAGACAGTCCCAAAAAACATTTCGATGATACTATGAAAGCAGGCTGTTACCATAACCATGCAAAAATCGTTGATATCTTAACAAAAGAAGGGCCCAACGCATTACAAGAATTATTAAATACCGGACTTACATTTGAAACGATTAATAATACCCTAGACTTTACACAAGAGGCAGCCCACTCCATTCCAAGAGTCCTTCATAACAAAGATCAAACGGGAAAAACAATCATCACCCACCTAACAAAGCAAATAAAAAAAGAAAAAAACATCACCTTATTAGAAGACACAGCAGCATTTAAGCTCTTAACCAAGAATAATACTTGCTATGGATGCTATGCAAAACAACAAAATAGAATCATCACCATTTCAAGCACCATCACATGCCTTAGTACAGGAGGCATAGGACAACTCTTCAAACATACATCCAATCCAAAAATAGCAACTGGAGATGGCTTATTTTTAGGTTATGAAGCCGGTTGCTCCTTAATTGATTTAGAGTTTATGCAATTTCACCCTACAAGCTTTTGTCTAGATAAAACACTAAACAGTTATTTTTTAATCTCAGAAGCAATCCGAGGTGCTGGAGCCATACTGATCAATCAAAATGGTGATGAATTTATGAAGAATCATCACCCTAATCATTCCTTAGCACCAAGAGATATTGTAAGTAGAGGAATCTACAACCAATTAAGCCAAGGAAATACTGTCTACCTTGATTGTCGTAATAGCCACAAAAACAAAGAATCCGATTTTCCAGCTATTTCAAACGCGATAGCAAAAGAAAAGTTAACGTTAAGAAATGATCTTATCCCAATTACACCAACAGCACACTATATGATGGGAGGCCTGTTAACAAACGAACATAGTCAAACCAATGTAACAAATTTATATGCTATAGGAGAAGTAGCCTGTAACGGCTCTCATGGAGCAAATCGATTGGCATCTAATTCACTGCTAGAGGGTCTCGTATTTGCCAATAGAGCAGCTAAGCAAATCCAAAAAGATCTAAGCAAAACCCAATCATCACCCACGCCTCATAATAAGGCTATAACCAGTCCGCAACCAGCTTCCAATACTGACAAGCTTGATTATATTCATAACCTACTATGGTCACAATGTGGCATTATAAGAGATAAAGATTCCTTAAATACCAGTTTAAAATTAATAAATAACTTACTACAATCAGAGACATATTCGGACACATCCTATACAAAATTATATCAACATGCCCTATTAGCAAAATTAATCATCACCGCTTCTCTCCATCGCTCAGAATCACTAGGAAGCCATTTCATCACCCCTACTCTTACAGATACATCACCAGAAAAATCAAATCCTTATTGGATTACACAAAGAAAAGATAATACCCCATGCTATCACGATTCATTTCCATCAACATCATTATCAACATCCATAATATCCAAGTCCGATGATGTTATCGTATCAGCACGCTCTTCACGAAATAAAGGCGAAACAAACTGTTTATAATATAAAACCGAAAAACTCATAATAAGAGTTAAAATAAAGGCTTGAACCATGGCTAATAAAACATCTTTTAAAATAAAATTAGTTACCGTCAGGGGAAGAACAAAAATTTGTAACATATTAAGTGTTAGCATCATCCAAAACCAACGTAAACTAATACGATACTGTTTAAAACAACATAACAACGTTTCAGTAAAAACAACCATAATAGGTTTTTTACTTAACACATACCGAATACAAGCAAAATAACCAAAAGCAGTTAAAGGCACCATAACATAAATACCAATACCCAATAAAATAACAGCAGCACCACTCATAGCTTGAGAATCCATATTTGCCATACTCATTCCCAAATAAAGAACAATAGAAAATGGAATATTAACAATAATAGACATTCCCAAATACTTTGATAAACGATTCGAAAACAAAGAAAAAGCTAATGGGATATACACCTCATCTTTACGTAAGTTAAGTATCATAATAATTAAAAAGAACCCCACTAAACTCTGTAACACATGTTGACCCAACAAATAGACCATATAACTAGCAGAAAAAGTTTCTCCTAATGTAAGAAAATGCCTTGAATAAACAATATTAAACAACGTAAAAGCAAGATAAGGTCCAAATAAAATAGTATCTTGCTTTAATTTATTAAATCCTTGCTTTAAACACTCCAAAACACTCATATAATTACCTACAAATCCGCCAACATTGAAAAAAACTCATCAAAAGGAGCATCACGATCAACAAACAACTCAAACGCATAAGCCGCCTGAGCAGCTAACATAGCTAATCCATTAATCGTCTTTAAACCATGTTCACGCCCTAACAACAAAAATTGTGTTTCTTTTGGATTATAAATAACATCAACCAAACATTGCTCTGTACGAAACCAATCCGTTGAAACAACAGGTAAATCATCATCAGAAGATAACCCCAAAGAAGTAACATTAATGATCAAATCAGCTTGTTTAAGTACAGCTAAAGAAGCATCATCATCACGACTAAAAACATGAATAGGTACATCACCATTTAAAGTTAGTAACTCCTTTTGTAACAAAGAAGCTTTATCAAGACTTCTGTTAATAATAGAAAGAGAAGCAACCTGATTCTTTAGACACACATAACTTAAAGCCTTGGCTGTTCCACCTGCCCCCAAAAAAACAATATGCTTGCCCTGAATCGTTTCATTATGATGATCAGAAAGCGCATATAAAAACCCCTTCCCATCCGTATTATACCCATACAACTGACCATCTCGGTTAACAACCGTATTAACAGCGCCCATAGCTAACGCAACCTCATCACAATGATCTAAATACGACATAATAGCTTCTTTATGAGGAACCGTAACATTAAAACCACGTACACCTAAAGCCTTTAATCCAGCAACAGCATCTTGCAATGAATCTGAATTAACATGATAAGGAACATAACAAAGATCCAACCCTAACGTAGCCGCAACCCCATTATGTAAATAAGGAGAAAATGAGTGAGTAATAGGATCACCAATAACACCTAAAATAACAGTCCGTCCAGAAATCATAAAAAAAAATTATATCATTTATTCATAAATAACAATATTAATTCACTAAAGTTAACCAAAAGCAATGTTATTCAAATATTCTTACAAATTAAGTGTTTCGTAAAAAAGGTAGATGGGTATATAATAGGCTATCTTAAGGAGATAAGTAATGGCAAAACGACGAAAAAAAAGAAATAAAACAAAAGAACATTCAGGTAGCGAAAAAGAAGAGACCCTTGTTCTTAATGGCGTTGTAACAGAATGTCTACCTCAAACAAAATTTCGTGTAGAACTTGAAACAGGTCAAGAAATCATTGCTTATAACGCAGGACGTTTAAATAAATATCGTATTAAAATAATACTAGGTGATAAAGTACAAGTAGAAATGTCCCTCTATGACTTAACAAAAGGGCGTATTATTCGTCGAGAAAAATAACCACTTACAACTAAGTAGCCCTTAAGCAGCCCATTAAAAAAAGAGTTAGATATTACTAACTAACAAATAACTTAATCTTAAATGAAGACTCTGTATGCTTTAACGATTCCAAAAAGATATGACCATCTAAAATAGAAACTTCTGTTCCATCGTTATACGTTAATTTACAATCGCCTCCATATCGTGAAGATGAAACCGTAAAAGAACGATCTTTAGCAAGGAACCCACCTGTTTTAACATCCATATGAAGCCCTACTTTTTCTAATACAGCTGTAAAGTCTGATAATTTATAAAATTCTAATTGATGATACGGTGATGGTTTCATGCCATGCCTCCCTAATTAATTTTTTTTTTACCTTTTATAGAAGTTATCGTGTTAAGAATGTAAAAAATTTCAAAAAACTCGCATTTAATACATCTAAATTTTATGTTTTATTAAAATTACAGCAATATCAAAACCATTGAGCCAAGTTCAAGAGTTTGTTAAAATTTATAAAACAATGATTAAACGATATACACGAAAAAAAATGGAAGCTATTTGGAGTTTAGAAAACAAATTTCAAAAATGGCTCGACATCGAACTAGCAACCTGCGATGCACACGTAGAATTAGGTAATTTACAACAAGAAGATGTTACAGAAATAAAAGAAAAAGCAAAGTTTGACATTAAACGTATTGATGAAATTGAAGCTGAAATTCACCATGATGTCATTGCTTTTTTAACATCGGTTGCCGAATTTGTCGGAGAAAAATCTCGCTTTGTTCATTTAGGTCTAACATCATCCGATGTCGTAGATACAGGCTTTAGCTTACAGATACAAGATGCAGGAAAATTACTATTAGAAGAAATAGATACCTTATTAAGTGCATTAAAAACAAAAGCATTTGATCATAAAAATACGCTTATGATGGGTCGAACCCATGGGGTTCACGCCGAACCTACAACAATGGGTCTAAAATTAACCATTTGGTATGAAGAGTTAAAACGAAACAAAAAGCGATTAGAAGCGGCGATTGAAACCTGTAATGTAGGTAAAATTTCAGGTGCTGTTGGTAATTATGCTCATATGCCTCCAAAATTAGAAGAACTTGTCTGTGGAAATCTCAACATTAATATTGCTCCTGTTTCAACTCAAACCTTACAACGTGATAGACATGCTGAATTTATGACAACCATTGCCATTACAGCAGGTACCCTAGAAAAAATGGCTGTCGAAATACGATCCTTACAAAAAACAGAGTTTAATGAAGTACAGGAACCTTTTTCAAGTAAACAGAAAGGATCCTCCGCAATGCCTCATAAACGTAACCCTATTATTTCTGAACGGATTACAGGTTTAGCACGAGTGATTCGAGGCTATGCGATAACATCCTTAGAAAACCAAGCCTTATGGCATGAACGTGATATTTCTCATTCATCAACAGAACGTGTTATTTTTCCAGATGCTACAATTGGACTCGATTATATGCTGTCACTCATGATAAAAATCATTTCAGGTTTAGTAATCAATGAAGATCAAATGAAAGAAAATATCGCTAAATCATACAATGTATTTTTCTCACAAAAATTATTATTAAAACTAATAGAAAAAGGCATGAGTCGAGAAGATGCCTATCGCTTGGTACAACGTAACGCACACGCTGCTTTTGACGAAAAAATTAGCTTTGATATTAAAATTAAAGAAGATAGCGATATCACAGAAAAATTTAGTAACGAAGAACTTGATAGCTTATTTAGTTTTGATCAATATACTCAAAATACAGATATAATCTATAATCGAATTTATACCTAATCAGATAAACGAAACCGCAATCGTAACCAAGCTCCTGAAAACACAAGAACTTGAAGTAATTGAAAAAACAACCAACTAGCCCAAGCGCCCACTAATCCATAACCCAACGTAATAGAAATCCAATAGGTAATAGGTAATAAAAA
>CERX01101050.1_pt1 | contig 14746 bp, 14 predicted proteins | sample 350251 | NCBI WGS metagenome assembly CERX01 (sample SAMEA2621044, study PRJEB7988) | marine metagenome | biome: marine biome (ENVO:00000447); feature: deep chlorophyll maximum layer (ENVO:xxxxxxxx); material: "saline water (ENVO:00002010), including plankton (ENVO:xxxxxxxx)" | depth 50 m
CCCACCACTACCCCATCGGCGACCTGCGCCAGCGGTGCGGCCTGCTCGGCCCGGCGTACGCCAAAGCCGACGCAGACCGGCACAGCACTCTGCGCGCGAATGCCGTCCAGTGCCTGCGCTACGGCGGTGTGATCCGCTGCGCCCACGCCGGTCACGCCGTTGTGCGATACGTAGTAGAGAAAGCCGCTGGCGCGATCCAGCACCTTGGGCAGGCGCCGGGCGTCGGTGGTGGGTGTCGCCAATCGGATCATCTGCACGCCGTAATCGCGGGCCATCGGCCCCAGTTCGTTGTCGTGCTCCGGCGGTAAATCGACCACCAGCAGCGCGTCGACACCGGCTGCAGCCGCATCACGCACAAAGGCTTCGCCACCGTAGCGGTGAATTGGGTTGTAGTAGCCCATCAGCACCAGCGGCGTGCTCTGATCCTGCCCGCGGAAGGCGCGCACCAGCTCCAGCGTGCGCTGCTGGTTTTGCCCGCCTTGCAGCGCGCGCAGGGCGGCGGCTTGAATGGTGGGGCCGTCGGCGGTTGGGTCACTGAACGGCATGCCCAGCTCGATGATGTCGGCTCCCGCGGCAGGCAGTCCTTTCAGCAGTTCCAGACTGGTGTCGAAGTCCGGGTCACCGGCGCAGATGTAGGTCACCAGCGCGGCGCGGTTGTCACGGGCGCAGTCGGCAAAGCGTTGTTCGAGACGGCTCATTTCGCGTCCTCCATCAAACCGAGAATCGTCGGCATGTCCTTGTCACCACGGCCAGACAGGCAGACCACCATCAGGTGATCTTTTGGCAGCGTCGGTGCACGGCGGGCGACTTCGGCCAGCGCGTGTGAGGTTTCCAGCGCCGGGATGATGCCTTCGGTACGGCAGCAGTTGTGGAAGGCATCCAGCGCCTGCTGGTCGGTTACCGCGACGTATTCGACGCGGCCCTGCTCGTGCAGCCAGGCGTGCTCGGGGCCGATGCCGGGATAGTCCAGACCGGCGGAGATCGAGTGCGCATCGGCAATCTGGCCGTCGCCATCCTGTAGCAGATAGGTGCGGTTGCCGTGCAGCACGCCGGGCGTGCCGCCCTTCAGGCTGGCCGCGTGCAGGCCGGTGTCGATCCCGTGCCCCGCCGCTTCCACGCCAACCATCTGCACCTCGGGGTAATCGAGGAACGGATGGAACAGGCCCATCGCGTTGGAGCCGCCGCCGATGCAGGCGACCAGGCTGTCCGGCAGGCGACCTTCGCGGGCCAACATCTGCTGATGCGCTTCGCGGCCGATGATCGACTGGAAGTCACGCACCAGCGTCGGGTAGGGGTGCGGGCCGGCCACGGTGCCGATCATGTAGAAGGTGTTGTCGACGTTGGTTACCCAGTCGCGCAGCGCCTCGTTCATGGCGTCCTTCAGGGTGCCAGTGCCGGAGGTGACAGGCACGATCTCGGCGCCCAGCAGGCGCATGCGGGCGACGTTGTCGCGTTGACGGTGAATGTCGGTCGCGCCCATGTAGACCACGCATTGCAGGCCGAAGCGCGCGCACACGGTGGCGGTGGCCACGCCGTGCATGCCGGCGCCGGTCTCTGCGATGATCCGCTGCTTGCCCATGCGGCGAGCCAGCAGGGCCTGACCGATGCAGTTGTTGATCTTGTGCGCGCCGGTGTGATTCAACTCTTCGCGCTTGAAGAAGATCTTCGCGCCGCCGTACTGCTCGGTCAGCCGCTCGGCGAAATACAGCGGGCTGGGGCGGCCGACGAACTCGGCGTTGAACTGATCCAGCTCGGCGATGAACGCCGGCTCGGCGCGGGCCTCGTTGTAGGCCTGCTCCAGCTGCAGCACCAGCGGCATCAGCGACTCGGCCACAAAGCGGCCACCAAACTGGCCGAACTGACCGAGCGCGTCGGCCTCACGGCGATAATTTTGATTGGGCATGGCATACCTCCTGAAGAATGCAGGCAGGTTAGGGCAGACAGCGTGCGGAAAAAATCGATAAGATGGCCGCAACCTGTGAGAAAAAGTGACAAGTCCCATGGCCCGAGATCTTCCCTCACTGAATGCCCTGCGCGCCTTTGAAGCGGCAGCCCGGCTGGAAAGCGTGAGTCAGGCGGCGAGTGAGCTGCACGTTACCCACGGCGCGGTCAGTCGGCAGATTCGTCAGCTTGAGGACGAACTGGGCGTCGCGCTGTTCAGCAAGGCTGGGCGTGGCATCAGCCTGACTCCGGCTGGCCGGCAACTGCGCGATGCCTGCCGCGATGCCTTTGCCGGCCTGCGCGAGGCGTGCTCCGCGCTGCGGCAAGATCAGCAGCAAGCGCCCTTTCTACTCGCCTGCCCCGGCAGCCTGTTGGCGCGCTGGTTTATCCCGCGGCTGGACCGCTTGAATGCTGAATTGCCCGAGCTGAACCTGCACCTGTCTGCCTCTGAAGGTGAGCTGGACCCGCGCCGCCCCGGCGTCAGCGCCACCCTGCTCTACGCCGCGCCGCCGTGGCCCGCCGACATGCAGGTGTATCCATTACGCCAGGAGCGCATCGGCCCGGTACTCAGCCCGCGCTACGCCGGAGCCGCCCGGCTGCTGAACCAACCCGCCGAGATACTGTTGGGAGAAGCGCTGCTGCACACCCGCTCGCGCCCCGGTGCCTGGACTGACTGGGCTGACCTGCAGAGCTTGGATGCCACCCAGCTGCGCAACGGTCAGGGCTTCGAGCACCTGTATTACCTGCTGGAAGCGGCGCTCTCGGGCCTCGGCGTGGCCATCGCGCCGCAGTTGCTGGTTGCGGATGACATCGCCGCTGGTCGCCTGCTCGCACCCTGGGGCTTTGTCGAAACCCGCCACCAGCTCGGTCTCTGGGTGCCGGAGCGCCAGCCCCAGGGCCCGGCGCAGCAACTGGCCGACTGGCTCGGCAACGCCCTGCAGCAGGCCGACGCATGAAGTGCCTCGCGACCTTTGGTCTTGGCGCCTGCCTGCTTTGGCTGTCTGGCTGCAGCTCGGTTGGCTATCTGTATCAGAGCTGGCAGGGCCAGCGTGCGCTGATGGCGCGTGCCGAACCCATCGAGCAGGTGATTGCCAACCCGCAGATCGATCCGCAGCTGGCCGAGCGGCTACGGACCGCCAGCCAGATTCGCCATTACGCGGTAGCGGCGCTGGCGCTGCCGGATAACACCACCTACACCCGCTACGCAGCCCTGCCCGGCCCTTATCCGTTGTGGAATCTGTTTGTCACCGACGAGCTGTCATTGGCGGCGGTACCGCATTGCTATCCGTTCTTCGGCTGTATCGCCTACAAGGGCTACTTCGATCAGGCCCGCGCCGAGCAGGCCGCTGCAGACTGGCGTGCGCGTGGCAAGGATGTTTACGTCGCCGGCATCCCCGCCTACTCCACCCTTGGCTGGTATGACGACCCGCTATTCAGCTCCATGCTGCACTGGAGCGACGACTATCTGGCCGAGATGCTGTTTCACGAACTGGCGCACCAGCGGTTCTATGTGAAGGACGACACTGCCTTCAACGAGTCCTACGCCAGCTTTGTCGGCCGTCAGGGCCAGCGTGAATGGCTCAAGACTGTGGGGCGCGCAGCCCACGATCCAGCCGGACGCGAACGCGAGCGGGCGTTTGTTGAGCTGGTACTGGCGGCGCGCAGCGAGCTGGAGACGTTGTATCAGAGCGACCAGCCAGACGCCGCCAAGCGCCGCAGCAAGGCCGCGATTCTTGCTCAGCTGCGCAGCGACTACGCCAGCCTGCGCGACAGCGAATGGGGTGGCGACAAACGCTTTGATCACTGGTTTGCCGCAGACCTGAACAACGCTCGGCTGTTGCCGTTCGGCCTTTACGACCAGTGGGTTCCGGCGTTTGAGTGCCTGTATCAGCGCAGCAATGGCTGGGCTGACTTTCACCAGCGGGTTGAAGCATTAGGCGCGTTGGCACCCGAGGCGCGCACCGCCGCGCTAGAGCAGCAGTGCGGCGAGTAGCAATGCATCACAGCTGCTGACAGAAGCGCGCCATCGCCTGCGCCAGCTCGCGCAACGCCGGGTTCAGGCGTTGGCGATGAATCAGCAACAGGTGTACGGGCGCCAGTTCGCCCGGCAGCTCCGGCAACAGTTGCACCAGCTCGCCCGAGGCGAGTTCGCGGGATACATCCAGATAGGACTTGTACGCCACGCCCAGCCCGTGCAGCGCCCACAGCCGCACCACGTCGCCGTCGTCGCTGGTACGCGTACCACGCACCTTGATCTGTGGCTCGCCCGGCAGGTCGAAGCGCCAACGGTCGTGCACCGCGTCCCCCAACCGATAGAGCAGGCAAGTGTGCTGCTGCAGCTCGCTCAGCGAGCCGGGTTTGCCGTGACGGGCCAGATAATCGGGTGAGGCGACCAACACCCGGCGGTTGTCCGGGGCCAGCGGCAGGGCGATAAAGCGTGAGTCTTCCGGCTGACCATAGCGCACCGCCAGATCAATCGGCTGCTGGTACAGGTCGGCCACCCGGTCACTCACCTGCATCTCCAGCCGCACCGCCGGGCGCACCGCCAGATAGTCCTCCAGCCAGTCGAGCAGATGGCTGCGCGCCAGGTTGGATGGCAGGGTCAGGCGCAGGGTACCGGTCAGTGCGTGGGCGTCGGCGTCCAGCGCCTGTTCGGCGTCGCGCAGGTGCTGCCAGGCTTGCCGCGCGTCGGGCAGAAAGCGTTCGCCCGCCTCGCTCAGGCGCAGGCGGCGAGTGGTGCGCTCGAATAGCCGCACGCCCAGCTGCGCTTCCAGCCGCTTGATCGCTGCACTGGCAACCGCCGGGGCCACGTCCAGCTGGCGCGCCGCGGCAGAAAAGCTGCCGGCGTCTACCGTAGTGAGGAACAGCGCCAAGTCGTCGAGTCGTTGGATTTTCATTGTAATAAATAAAGTGATTTGCTTTTGCGCATCTTTTTCTTCGAATCCGCGCAAGTCAAGCTGTACGCAACTGACCGAACAGCCCCGGAGGCACCCGAATGAAAGCGATTGGATACTTTGAAGCTGGCGCGCTGGACCGCGCCGATGCCCTGATTGACCTGGAACTGCCCATGCCCGCCCCCGGCCCGCAGGATCTGCTGGTCAAGGTTGCCGCCGTGTCGGTTAACCCGGTCGACACCAAGATCCGTTCGCGCCGCTCTGCCACTGGTGATACCCCGGAAGTCATCGGCTGGGACGCAGTCGGTGAAGTAGTCAGCTGCGGCAGCGCCGTTTCCGGCTTCGCGGCGGGTGATCGGGTCTACTACGCCGGTGCGCTGGAGCGGCCCGGCAGCAACGCCGAGTATCAACTGGTCGACGCACGCATCGCCGCCCACGCGCCGCTGTCGCTGTCTGCCGCTGAAGCCGCTGCGCTGCCGCTGACCGCGATCACTGCCTGGGAGCTGCTGTTTGATCGGCTGGGTGTGAGTGACGGCGGCGGCGAAGGCCAAGCCCTACTGGTGGTCGGCGCCGCCGGTGGCGTCGGCTCGATTCTGGTCCAGCTCGCCCGCCAACTGACCAAGCTCACCGTAGTTGGTACCGCCGCCCGCGCCGAGAGCGTGGAGTGGGTCAAGGGCCTGGGCGCGCATCACGTCATCGACCACAGCCAGCCGTTGCTGCCGCAGTTGCAGGCGCTGGGTATCAAGGAGGTCGAGCTGATCGCCTCGCTGACCCACACCGATCAGCACTACCCGCAATACGGCGACTGCATCGCCCCGCAAGGCCGTCTCGGCGTTATCGACGACTTCGGCCCGCTCGACATGAGCGTGCTCAAGCGCAAGTGCGCGTCCTTTCACTGGGAGTTCATGTTTACTCGCAGCATGTTCGAAACCGCCGACATGGCCGAGCAGGGCAAGTTGCTGCAGCGGGTCGCCGAACTGGTCGATGCCGGCACCCTGCGCAGCACCCTGGGTGAGCACTACGGCGCGATCAACGCGGCCAACCTTAAGCGCGCGCATGCGTTGCTGGAGAGTGGCAAGGCGCGGGGCAAGTTGGTGTTGGAGGGGTTTTGAGCGGCGCGCGCCCACTGCGACTTCCGGCTCCATGCACCTGACATCGCTCCCTCCACACGTCATCCCCGCGTAGGCGGGGATCCATCTGAGGTTCAGCGCGTCACTGGATTCCCGCCTGCGCGGGAATCACGGTGTATGGGTAGAGACCGCATGGATCCTCGCCTGCGCGAGGATGACGCGTGGGGGTGTCGGCCGGGTGCGCGCAAGCCGCGAGGCGTGGGCGACCCGAGCAACAGTCCAGTGCTTATTTCCCCAGTACCAACTCCCTTGCCAACGCATTGTGCTCTTCAATGATCAATGGCAATTCACGCGTCAGCAGCACGCCGTCTTCAATCACCTGGCGGCCGTTGATGATGCTGTGGCCGACGCGTTGCGGGGTGCAGAAGACCAAGGCGGCGATGGGGTCGATGAGGGCGCCGGCCATGGCGATGTCGTCGGTGCGGAAGGCGATGATGTCAGCGCAGTAGCCTGGCTGGATACGGCCCAGCACATCGCTGCGGCCGAGTACCTCGGCGCCGCCGCGGGTGGCGATGTGGAGGGCTTCGCGGGCGCTCATGGCAGTCGGGTTTTCATCGCGTACGCGGGCCGAGAGCATGGCCTGGCGGGCTTCGTCGAGCAGGTTGTTGGTGTCGTTGGAGGCGCTGCCGTCCACGCCAAGGCCAACCTTCACGCCAGCGTCGCGCATTTTGCGGATCGGCGCGATGCCCGACGCCAGGCGCATGTTGGAGCAGGGGCAGTGGGCGACGCCGGTACCGGTGCGGGCGAACAGGGCGATGCCCGGCTCGTCAAGATGCACGCAGTGGGCGTGCCACACGTCGTGGCCGACCCAGCCGACCGATTCGGTGTATTCGGTCGGGGTCATGCCGTAGCGCTCTTTACTGAAGGCGAGGTCCTTGGCGTTTTCGGCGGTGTGGGTGTGCAGGCCAACACCGTGGGAGCGAGCCAATGCGGCACCTTCGCGCATCAGGTCGGTGGTCACGGTAAAGGGTGAACAGGGGCCGAGGGCGACCTTGATCATGGCGTCGGGCGTGGCGTCGTGCAGCTCTTCTACCACGCGCTGCATTTCCTTGAGGATGGCCTCTTCATCCTGCTCGACCAGTGCATCCGGCGGCAGCCCGCCCTTGCTCTGGCCCAGGCTCATGGCGCCGCGCACGGCGTGAAAGCGCATGCCCATTTCCTGCGCGGCTTGCACGCTGTCGTCCAGCCGGGTGCCGTTGACGTAGAGGTAGGCGTGATCGGCGGCGGTGGTGCAGCCCGACAGCATGAGTTCAGCCATGGCGGTGCGGGTGGCGGCGCGCTGCATCGCCGGGGTGATGTTCTGCCAGACCGGGAACAGTGCGGTGAGCCAGTCGAACAGCTCCGCGTCCTGCGCGGCGGGCAGGGCGCGGGTGAGCGATTGGAACATGTGATGGTGGGTGTTGATCAGGCCGGGAATCAGCACATGGCCGGTCATGTCGATGACCTTGTCGGCGGTGTCCGGCAGCTCGCTGGCGGGTCCAACCGCTTCCACGCGGTTGCCGCGAATAAACACGGAGCCGTTGGCGATTTCACGTTGCTCATCATCCATGGTGGCGATGACCAGCGCGTTCTTGAGCAGCAAGGTGGGTGACATGACATTCCTCGATATTCGTTATGTTGACCAGCAGGACAGAAAATCTTCCAGCGCGCGATATGCAATTGTGGGGCCGCTGCAACGCCGCGCAGATTGGGTGCCATAGCCCCTATTTCAGCACAGCATCAGTGCATTCACCGGTGAATATGGCGCGCAATCGCGCACTCAACCGCGTGCCAGAGCCTTTGGCACAGCCCTTGCTTTTTCAATTCCTGCTTGCTTGGTCAGGTTATGAGTCGTGTCGTCCTGTTGCAGGTGCGAGGACTAAACCATTACCGCTTCGGCGCGTGCTGGAGCCTTTCTCGCAACAGGAGACACGGATGACTACGGATTCAATACCGGTAATCGACTTTTCGCCCTTTATCGACGGCGACGCCGCCGCCCGCGCCGAGGTTGCTCGGCAGATGCGTCAGGCCAGCAGCGACTGGGGCTTTTTTTACCTTTCTGGCTGCGGCATGCCGGCCGCGCAGCTGGCCGAGGCCTTTGCCGCCTCCAAGGCCCTCTTTGCTCTGGCCGATGACGACAAGCAGGCGATCGCCTGGCAGGACGCCGAGAGCAACCGCGGCTATGTGGGTGTGCGCCGCGAGCGACTCGACCCGAGCAAGCCGGGCGATTTGAAGGAAGCGTTCAACCTGGCGCCGGACAGCAAGGATGCCCCGCGCAACCTTTGGCCCGCTGCCCTGCCCGCCTTCAGGCCGCAGATGGAAGGCTTTCTGGCCGAATGCATCGCTACCGCCGATCGTGTGCTGGAGGCCTTTGCCGTGGCGCTGGATCAGCCGGACGACTTTTTCGTTACCGCCCACAACCGTCATCACCATACCTTGCGGTTGCTGCACTATCCGCCGCTGCCGGCCGGCTTTGCTCCCCAGGGCGGCGAGAACCGCGCCGGTGCCCACACTGACTACGGCAGCATCACCCTGCTGTTTCAGGACGACGCCGGTGGACTGGAGGTGCGCACCCGCGCAGGTGAGTGGCTAGCGGCCACGCCGATTCCGGGCACCGTGGTGGTTAACACCGGCGACCTGATGCACCGCTGGACCAACCATGTGTTCTGCTCAACCCCGCACCGGGTCAATGTGCCGCCGCTGGCGCAGCACCGCGATCGCTTCTCCATCGCCTTCTTCTGCCACCCGAACAAAGATGCCGAGATCGCCTGCATCGACACCTGCGCCAGCGCCGACAACCCCGCGCGCTACGCACCGATTTCTGCAGGCGAGCACCTGCTGCAACGCCTCAACGCCACTTACTGAGTTTACCCCCCAAGGAGTCTTACCCATGCAATTCACTTCTCTGAAACTGACCGGCCTGGCGCTGGCATTAGGCTTTAGCGCCGCCTCTGCCCAGGCCGCAGAGCTGACGCCGGTTACCGTCACCACCACCTGGTACGCGCAAGCCGAGCACGGCGGGCTGTACGCCGCCAAGGCTGCCGGCATTTATGAGCAGCACGGCCTGGATGTGACCATCGAGATGGGCGGTCCGCAGGTTAATAACGTGCAGCTGTTGATGGGCGGCAAAACCGATTTCAGCATGGGTTACGCGCTGCAATCGCTGAATGCCGTTAAGCAGGATATCCCGCTGGTGACCGTGGCGGCCTGGTTCCAGAAAGACCCGCAGTCGCTGGTGGTACACGAAGGTGCAGGCAACGACAGCCTTGAAGACCTCAAAGGCAAGGGTATTCGCATCCCCACCGCCGGTCGCGTCGCCTACTGGCCCTGGATGAAGGCGCAATACGGCTTTGCCGATGAGCAGTTGCGCCCCTACGACTACAGCTTTGGTCCCTTCATCGCCGACAAGCAGGCCATTCAGCAGGGTTACGTGACCAACGACGGTTATTTCCTGGCTAAAGAAAACGTGGCAGCCAAGAGTCTATTGCTGGCCGACTACGGCTGGAATGCCTACTCCTGCACGCTGGACACCACCGCAGAGATGCTGGAGAACCACCCGGAGGTGGTGAAGGCCATGGTCGAGGCAACCGCTGAGGGCTGGGCCGCCTACTTTGCTGACCCGGCGCCGGCCAACGAACTGATCAAGCAGGCCAATCCGGAAATGGCCGACGAGCTGCTGGCCTACAGCACCGCCAAGATGCAGGAAGAGGGCATTCTGCTGTCGGGTGATGCGGCTGGTGGCCAATACGGCATCATGACCAGCGCACGCTGGAAAGGCTTCTATGACGACATGGTGGCGGCCGGCACCCTGCCTGCTGACCTAGACTGGCAAAAGGCCTTTGACCTGACCTTCGTCCAGGACCTGTACGGCGCCGAGTAAACGCCCGTAGCGGCTGGCTGGGCTACCAGCCCGGCACGGCCGGGGTCGGGGCGGGAATCCAGCTGCCGCTGGCCAGCCAGATGGCCGCGCCGGCAATCAGCAAGGCCATCACCAGCGCCTGCCAGCCGCCGCCTCGCACTGGCTCAGCCTGGCTTGCGGGCACCTCTGCCTGGCCGTGAATCATTGATTCCAGCAGCTTTTTGCCGCGCGCGCGGTAGAAGATGATCGCCAGCACATGCAGCGCCAGCAGGGCATAGATCAGTTCTTCGGTCGAGCGGTGCCAGCCGCTCAGCAGGCTGCCGGTGTCAAAGGACACCAGTTGGCTCAAAGGCCCGAAAAACGCCACGTCGTCACCACTGAACAGTCCGGTAACGGCCTGAAACGCCATCAACCCCAGCAGTGCAAACACCGAAGCGGCGCCCAGCGGATTATGCCCAGGCCGCTGCCACTGTCCGTTCAGGTAGGCTCTGACACGCGCTGGCGTTGGAAAGAAACTGGCAAAACGTGCGTGGGTGCTGCCTGCCACGCCCCAGACCAGCCGAAACGCCAACAGGCCGATTACCGCCATGCCAAAGCGCTCGTGCCATAGCATCCAGCCATCGCCCAGGCTGACGGTTACCAGCGCGCCGCTGACACTCAGGGCCAGCAGCCAGTGGAACAGACGCAGGGGCAGATCCCAGACCAGGGTTTTCATCAGACAGGCTCTCGATCAGACAACAGGGCCTGCAAGGCTAACCCCCCGGCCAGAGCACCCGCAAGCCTCTGGTAGCAGGCTGTGTGCGTGGCGCAGAGCGGCCGAAAGACACACCTTTGAAATCATAATGACATCGGCTCAATCACTGATTATGATCGCCGCGCAGGACAACGAATAACAACATCAATAATGCTCTGAAGAAGGACTCTTCAATGACTCGTAATACCCGTGCCTTTGGTTTCACGTCCCTGGTGGCTGCGCTTACGCTGAGCGGCTGCGCCTCCATCGTCAGCGACTCGCAGTACCCCGTCTCCATCCAATCATCACCGCAAGGTGCGGACTTTAAGGTCACCAACAGCCATGGTGTGGTGATCCATCAGGGCACTACGCCCGCCACCGTCACTCTGGAATCTGGTGATGGTTACTTCAAGAAAGCACGCTACAACCTGGAATTCTCCAAAGAGGGTTATCAGGAGCAGCGCCAGTCCATGCAGAGTGAGCTGGATGGCTGGTACTGGGGCAATATCCTGTTTGGCGGTCTGATCGGTTGGTTCTTCGTGGACCCGGTCACCGGCGCCATGTACAAGCTGCCTGAGCGCCGTAACATCAATCTGGTTCAGGTACCCATGGCCATGCAGCCGACGGCCGCTGCCGAGCCGGCCGCGCAACCCGTGGTCACCGCCGAGGCTGTGCCTGCCCAGTAACCCCTGCCGGCGATACTCGCCTCTTGGCGCTGAGCATTGGCCGCTTGCTCAGCGCCAGGGAAGCGCTGAGCAAGACCGCAGGCGCTGTGTCTTGTGGCTTCTCGACCGCTCCCCGCCTGCCTTCAATATGCCGCTCTGGTTGCGCTCAGGTCTGGGCACCAGTGGGCATACAGAATTATTAAACCTCCATATGCCGCCCCAGCTTATCGCGCAGCAGCTCCGGGTTATTGCCTGCGGCCTTGTCCAGCTCAGCGAGGTCTTCGGGGATGTACCAATGCAGTTGGTCTGAGTGGTAGCTGGCCCACACCACCTTGGCTATTTCGACCGCTTCAATCAGTCGGAACGGGCCCTTATCCGGTGCAGCAGCCATCAGCTCTTCGCTCGGCATACCCGTCTTGATCAGCCCCGGGAGGGCGTCAGCGCAGCGGATGTCATAGCGACGAAACTCGTTCGACAGCGCCTCGGTCAGGCCTTTTACCGCGTGTTTGCTGGCCGAATACACGGCGATCAGCGGCATGCCCATGGTGGCTGAGGACGATGAGGTGTTGAAGCACAGCGCGTTGGGCGTGGCCTTGAGCAGCGGCAGCGCACAGTGGGTGCCGTTGAGCACGCCGATCACGTTGACGTTGATGATTTTCAGCTGATCTTCAAAGGGCAGCTCGTCGAAGAAGCCGCGCATGACAATGCCGGCGTTGTTGAACAAGATATCCATACGCCCATCGGTTGCCGCGCCAAAGGTTGCTACGGCAGCCTCAAACTGGGCCTTATCGCTGACATCCAGCGTCTGGATCACGCAATTGTCTGCGCCCAGCTCCGCCTGCAGCGCTTGCAGCCCGGCCAGGTTCAGGTCAAAGGCACCGACAAACCAGCCCTTTTGATGAAACAGCCGTGCGGTTTCCCGCCCCATACCTGATGCCGCGCCAGTAATAAAAATTGACTGCCGTCCTGCTGCCTGTGCCATGTCCCGTCCTCTTGTTGGTGTTGTGGATGCTTCGACGTTAGCACCGGGAGGCGGCCTTGGGAGCCAAGCGGCAGCAGCATTGATTGAGGGGCAATCAGTGGGGTGATGGGGCGGGAGGGCGAGCTGCCGCCAGGGTACGACGGCCGCCCGCGGTAGCTGGCTTCAAGGCAACGGTTGAGCCACGCCTTACGGCGTACGCTCTTCTGCTCGCAGGGTAAGTACCTCATAACCGTCGGCGGTCACGGCAATGGTGTGCTCCCACTGGGCCGACAGCTGCTTGTCACAGGTGACCACCGTCCAGCCGTCCTTCTTGGTTTTAACCCGTGCTTTGCCCTGATTGATCATCGGCTCGATGGTAAAGGTCATGCCTTCGCGTAGCACCAGCCCCTTGCCGCGACTGCCAACGTGCAGGACCTCAGGCGCTTCGTGCATCTCGCGGCCAATGCCATGCCCACAGAACTCGCGCACCACGCTGTAACCGTTGCGCTCGGCGTGGCGCTGGATGGCGTAGCCAACGTCACCCAGAGTCGCGCCCGGCTTGACTACCCTGATGCCCTCCCACATGGCCTCATAGGTCCGGTCGACCAGCAGTCGCGCCTCTGGTGTCACCTCGCCAATCAGATACATCTTGCTGGAATCGGCGATGAAGCCACCCTTTTCCAGGGTGATGTCGATATTGACGATATCGCCCGCCCTGAGAATCTGCGTTTCGGACGGCACCCCGTGGCAGACTACATGGTTGACCGAGCTGTTGAGCACATACTTGAAGCCGTACTGCCCCTTGCTGGCCGGCCGCGCTGCCAGCTGGTCGACGATGTAGCGCTCGGTCAGGTCGTTGACCTGCATGGTCGACAGCCCGGCCTTGATGTGCTGGTCAAGGTAGGCAAACACCTCTGCCAGCAGCTTGCCGGACTGGCGCATCAAAGCCATCTCTGGCGGTGTTTTCAGGCGTACGTCAGACATGGGCAACCTGCCTTGTGTCCACGTCCGCGTGCCGCAGCTGCTCGCGCATGATGTCGGTAAACGACAGGGTCGGATTGGCCTCGGCCAGCATGCCGACCTTCATCCAGAATTCGGCCTGCGCGTTGATCGAGCGCACCATCACGGAGCTGGCCTTGCGCACTTCCTCATGCAGCTCATCGTTGATCTTGACGATCCCCATAACGTCACCTTGATATGAAATGTATATGAATCATATATCCATCATAGTGTCCCGGCAACGAGCCGGGCTGCGCCACCGGAAACAATTGCTCATCAAAAAGCCGATTTTTGCCCGCATGGACATCCGCAGCGCGCGCTGCGGGGTATAGCCTGCAGGAACGCAACAAGCGATGGCATACAGGAATGGCGCATGGCAGGCAGCGAATTCGATTACGAAAGCACTCTGGAAGCGTGCGCGGGCGGCGACCGCACCGCGTTCAGGCGGCTGTATCAGCAGGAGGCCGGGCAGTTGCTCGGGTTGGCCATCACCCTGCTGGGGCGGCGCGATCAGGCGGAAGATTGTCTGCACGATGCGCTGCTCAAGGTCTGGGTCAACGCGGATCGCTTTGATCGCAGCCTCGGCTCAGGCCGCGCCTGGATCTACAGCATCCTGCGCTATCGGGCGCTCAACCAGTTGCGCGGTCGCAAGCAACTGGTCGCCACCGACGACGGCTTTATCAACGATATGGCTGATGAGTCCGCGCAGGCGGAAGAGCTGGCCGATGCGCGCTCTTCTGCTCGCCAGCTGCGCGATTGCCTGCGGCTGCTGGAACGGCCGCGCCGCCATCCGATATTGCTCGCGTTCTACCGGGGCCTGACCCATGACCAGATCGCCGCGCGCCTGAGCGCGCCGCTGGGCACTATCAAAGGCCGAATCCGCGCCGGATTGCGCGCACTACAGGAGTGTCTGCAGTCATGATCCCGCACGCACCCGAGCAACGCCGGGCTCTGATCGGCGAATACGTGCTGGGCCTGCTCGACGAGCCGGAGGCCAGCGAAGTCCGCGAGCTGATCGAGCACGGCCACGACGCGGCCCGCATGGCGCTGGACTGGGAGCGCCACTTGCTTGATCTGGCCGACGCCCTGCCCGCCCAGCAACCCTCCCCTGCGCTCTGGCAACGGCTGCAGCAGAGCCTTGGCTGGAGTACTGAGTCCGACGGCGGGTTGAGCCGCTGGTGGAACAGCCTTGGCCTGTGGCGCCTGACCAGCGCAGGGCTGGCTCTGCTGGTGCTGCTCAGCTGGCTGCCGGGCGTGCTGCGCGACGCCCCGGCCGGCCCGAGCTATACCGCCGTGCTGCAGGTGCCGGGTGAGAGCGCCAAGCCGGGCTGGGTGATCACCGTGGATGGCGACGGCACCCTGACCCTCGACGCGCTGGTGGCCGATCAAATCCCGCCGGATCGCAGCGTGCAGTTCTGGACGCTGATTGATCCCAAGGATGGGCCGCGTTCACTTGGCCTGATCGAGCCGGGCAAGGCCGTGACGCTCAGCGCCGAGCAGATTGGGGCGGTGCAGGCCGGTCAGCTGTTTGAGCTGACGCTGGAGCCGGAGGGCGGCTCGCCGCTCAACCGGCCGACCGGTCCGG
>CERX01143889.1_pt1 | contig 14736 bp, 13 predicted proteins | sample 350251 | NCBI WGS metagenome assembly CERX01 (sample SAMEA2621044, study PRJEB7988) | marine metagenome | biome: marine biome (ENVO:00000447); feature: deep chlorophyll maximum layer (ENVO:xxxxxxxx); material: "saline water (ENVO:00002010), including plankton (ENVO:xxxxxxxx)" | depth 50 m
GCTGCCCCTCCGGCCTTCCGCAGGAGGGTAGGTATGTCTGACGAGCTTGAACTTCAGCAGCGCAGACTCCGTCTGAAGAAAGCAGTAGGGGAACTGTCATCAATGAAGGGTATGGGTACGGAACTCGTTTCATTGGTCATTCCCCCAGACAAAATGATTCACGACGTCCGGCATCAATTGTCCAATGAGGCAGGACAGGCCGCCAATATCAAATCCAAGTCGACTAGGAAGCACGTTTCGGACGCCATTGAATCTGCAATGGCTTCTCTGAATAGGTACAAAACTCCCGGGGAAAGGGGAATAGCACTCTTTGTCGGGTATGTCATTGTAGGGAATAACAAGACGAGGCTCGTAAGCGTGGTAGTGGATGACCCTCCGGAACCATTCGGCTCCTACAGATACAGATGCGGTTCGACATTTGAGTTGAGCCAACTCGAGGAAATGCTCATCGATAGGACCGCTTATGGCCTCTTCGTAATCGACCGTTCTGAGTCGGCATACGGTCTGGCTAGCGGGAAGAGGTTGCATTGCCAGGAGCATGTAACTTCACTTGTTCCATCGAAGCACGGTAGAGGCGGACAGTCCGCCCAGCGATTCGAGAGATTGATCGAAGAAGCGGCTGATAAATTCTTCAAGAAATCAGCAGAGAGAGCCTGCTCTTACTGGCTACCGATGATCGAAGACCTCCAAGGAATAATCATCGGAGGGCCCGGTGCAACCAAGGACTACGTCGTAAAAAATGATTATTTCCATCACGAAATAAAGAAACTCATCAGAGAACCATTCTTCGATGTAGGGTACTCCAACGAGAGTGGCCTCAGGGAGCTTATCCAACGTGCAGGCGGACTCATGGATCAGATTGAATTGGATGTCGAGAGGAAACTCGTCGACTCTTTCCTCAGGGAGGTCATGCAGGCCCATCCTAAGGCGACATATGGCGAGGTGATGATTAGGACCGCCTTGGAACAAGGCGCGGTTGACAGGCTCCTTCTCTCTGAGAATATAACCGATAGGAGAGTAACATGGATGTGCAAGAGTTGCGGCAATGAGTGGGAACAGACCCAGAAGAGCCGCTCCGAAACTCCAGCCTGTAAATCGTGTTCTTCAGGGGATGTCAAAGAGAACCTGGAAAAGTCAATGGATTTGATGGACGAACTCACTATCCTAGCTGGCCATACATCGGCATCAGTGACCTTGGTCTCCATGGATACGGAGGAGGGAGCTACCCTGTACGAAGCCTTTGGGGGAATTGCAGCTCTGTTGAGGTATCCATTATCCTGAGGTGGAAAAATGAGGGAATTGATCAACGAGATACTCTCCCTTGTAGCTCCGAAACTACAATCTTTAGGCTTCGAGGAGGGAACTTGGGAGCGGCTTGTAGGGCCTTCGACAGTGAGTGGTTCCCTCTCTGACGTGGCCATGCCCTGCCATTCCCTGTCTCCTGCGATGAGAAAGAGTCCACTCGATATCGCTACTGAGATTTCTTCAGAGATTTCAGATTGCCTCGAGGGAATCGCCGATGTCTCTTCACTAAACGGATTCGTCAATTTTTCAGCTACCGAGTCATGGCTTTCGACAAGAGTCGAGAACCTAGCCCCAGACTCGAGATTAGGAGTCTCGTTGGATGATCAAAGGGTTATCGCCGTTGATTATTCAGCACCCAACGTAGCCAAAGAGATGCATGTTGGACACCTTAGATCGACGGTGATAGGGGATGCAATTGTGAGGATGTTGGAATTCAAAGGGCATATTGTCCACAGGGAGAATCACGTAGGCGATTGGGGCACTCCTTTCGGGATGCTAATCGAGCATCTTCTGGACATAGGGGAAGGCGAGGTAGCCGGGGAAAAGGGAATTTCAGACTTCGATCTGTTTTACAAACAGGCAAGGACGAAGTTCGATGAGAATCCAGAATTTGCGGAGAGGGCGAGGTCCAGGGTCGTCAAATTACAAAGCGAAGAGAAAGAAACTCTCAGGTTATGGAATGTTCTCGTGAACGTCTCAACTAATTACTTCAATGAGGTATATTCTATGTTGGGGGTCCTTCTAACCGATGAAGACCTAATGGGTGAGTCGGCATATAGGCATTTACTGCCTAACGTGGTCGATAGGCTGACGGAAATAGGGATTCTCGAGAATAGCGATGGGGCGGACGTAGTATTTCTTGGCGGAAACTGGGTAAATCGCGATGGCGAACCCTTCCCTGTGATGATTAGAAAGGCAGATGGTGGATTCAATTATTCGACGTCAGACCTAGCTTGCATTATAGACAGGGTCGAGAGGCTCGGCTGTGACGATCTCTTGTATGTGGTCGGAACTCCTCAGAAGCAACATTTCGAGATGGTTTTCGAGGTTGCAAAAAGATCAGGATTTATGAATCAGGAACACCGTGCAGTTCACGTAAACTTTGGTTCAGTCCTAGACTCAGATGGACAGATGTTGAAGAGTAGGAAGGGCCAGAATGTAAAGCTGGTTGATCTTCTCAGAGAGGCGGTGACTAGGGCCGAATTATCCATTTCCGAGAAGAACCCCGATCTCAGTGGTGACGAGAGGAAGAATGTAGCTAGGATGATCGGCATCGGCGCCGTGAAATATTCCGACCTGTCATCAGATAGAACCAAGGACTATGTTTTCGACTGGGACAGGATGCTTTCATTCGAAGGGAATACGGCCCCCTATCTCCAGTATGCACACGCAAGGATTTGCAGTATCTTCTCACGTTCAGGCATTGGAAGAGAATCTACACGCGGCACAAGGATACACTTGACCACGCCAGAAGAGCGAGCTTTAGCGAAAACACTGGTGACCTTCCCAGAGGCCGTAGATTATTCCACGGCAGGACTTTATCCACACAGACTTTGTACTCATCTGCACTCTATTGCATCCTCTTTCGCCTCATTCTATGAGGTATGCCACGTGCTGGATGAAGACGACGAAGTGAAATCAAGTAGACTAGCAATGTGCGATTTGACAGCTAGGGCATTGTCTCTGGGCCTCGGGCTCCTGGGGATAGATTGCCCTGAGAGGATGTGAGTCTAGGACTCACCATATGAGAGGTATCTCATCAATGAGCCGAATATCACTCCGGAAACAACCAGGCTCTCTTCATTGAATCTATCCATCGAGTCTAGGTATGTGTGGTATTCTATGGAACCAGAGCCATAGCAGACAATGGCATCTCCATATTCCATCCCATCTTCCGGAACATTATCGATATCGTAAACGAAGGGGGCATGGTCTGAATTATATGGCATGCCAGTCGATTCGATGTCTCTGATGTTGATGCTGTATTTGGCCGACAGTTCGGGAAAGGACTCAGTGAAGACTCTTGAAATTCCCCTGAGCGATTCAACATCCGACTTGCTATTGCCAAACATCGTCAATCCCGTATTCCTTTCAAGATCAACGTGATTCATGTCTAGATTAATGTACAGTCGAAGGTTTTCTCCAAGCATGTTCCTGTATTTGTCAACCCATTCTTTGGACCCCCATAGCCCCTCCTCTTCTCCTCCCCATGTGCAGAAATATAGCGTATGGGCGGGCTCCCCGAGTTGCGACTCGAGTATTCCGAATTGTCGAGCAACTTCCTGCAGTGTCGCAACTCCTGATGTATCGTCCACTGCACCGGGTCCATTGTATACGGTATCATGGTGGGCGCCCATTATTATCACTGAATCCGACTTTCCCTGGATTACCCCGCAAGGTACATGGATAGTCGCTTCTCCTTGATTATCAACATCCGTCACCATTTCCAACCTTCCTTCCCCATTTATCACCATGTCAACAATAGTTTCTCCAACGCTCTTCGAGACCATGATGAATCCGAAATCATCTGGGATGAAGTCGAATTGACTCTTATCTATCGACTTAAAGTAAGGCACGCAGTCATTACTGACTAGATCATTGCAGTTCTGTTTAGCGTTGACGGTGATCATGCTGTATACGTCATTTTCTATGGCACGTAGGAGTAGTGCCGTATTTCCCTCGGTACCGTCTTCTAGCCATATCATGCCTATATTGCTAGATGCAGAACCCCAGTCTGCATCCGAACTTCCATTGCCCAAGTCGATTACATCCATGTTTTCGACGTGATTCACCGATGCAGAACCACTGTAACCTTGGATGACAAACTCCTCCCTATGGGAAAAATAAGTAATATCTCTATTCACATCTGCAGCAGAACAGGGGGTGGGCCCTCCGATTAGACCCCCTATGCTACCAGGGACGCAAATCGACAATACAGGTTCGTCACCAATAACAAACATCGGAACATCGAAGTCATCCATTGTCGTAGGAATTCCGGCCGCCGTAAAGTTATTTTTTATTGATTCTGCAGCATTCAATTCTTCTACAGTTCCAGACATCCTCCCTCCCCAGTCGGGATGCCCAAGATCGACAAGGGACTGTGCGTAGTCTCTAACTCGATCTTGTTCGAAGTCGATTAGCTTGTAATCGGGCTCACCTTGAATCCACTCAATAATGTCATCACCGTAGAGCAAGGCACCTCCTGCGCCCCCAACCATCAATACTGCCACAACTGCGAGGACCTGTATGGGCATTTCTCGAAACACATTCATTCTATTGCGTACAATTTCAGATGGCTTGAAGGAGGAAGATCCCTCCAATTTAGCACCCCTCTGCGGACCTCCCTCCCAATCCGCAAATTCTGCTTCGATAACTTCGTCTCCCATAATCCTCTCAATGAGTTCTGATTTATTCCCGGAAACGGCCAGCCCTCTGGACTTCAGGGCCTCTTTGAGCTCAGAAACGGTAAGCCCCGACCAATCAGAAACTTCATCCATCGAGAATTAACGAGAACTCTTGACTATTGAACCCATTTGGGAAACGATGTCTCAGGCCTGTGGTTAATCAAGTGAAACTTCTTCACCAGTCCATCTTTTACCCAAGTCATGATCTACATCTAGCTGGTCTAGTATTCTGGCGACAACAAAGTCGACCAATTCTTCTATCGTTGTCGGTGCGTGGTAGAATCCGGGATTCGCCGGGAGTATGACTACCCCCCACGAAGACATCTTCGCCATCGCCTCAAGATGAGGGGTGGACATTGGCGTCTCGCGAGGTACCAGGATTAGTTTCCTGCGTTCTTTTATTGCAACAAGAGCACTTCTGGTAGCCAAGTTATCTGAGATTCCTGCGGCTATCTTGCCTATTGTGGTCCCACTTGCTGGACATACGACACAAGCATCATACTTGGCCGAACCAGAAGCTGGCCTTGCAGCCAGGTTAGCGTTGTGGTGCAAGGTCACCCCATTCAGTTCCGAAATCTCATCAGGCTCCATTCCACATTCTAAATCTAGATTGATCGCACCCGCCCCAGTCACTATCAAATCGACATCCCATCCGGAGTCGCTTAACTGCTCGACGAGTCTAACGCCATATCTGGCTCCTGACGCCCCGGTAATCGCCACCACTGCCTTCGGCATGTATGGTGGGCTACACCCAATAGACTTGAATGGTTGCCTAATCGCCTAGGATCTCCTTGAGGGCCTTTCCGAGGTATACATATTCGTCTTCATGATTGTAAAGTTGGGCAGAAATTCTGATGTATTTGGAACCATGATGAACCCAGGGCATTACCGGGACCTGAATCCTGTAATCATCGTATAGTAAATTGTGAATGGGGTCACCTTCCATTCCAGGGGTGGTAATTTCGCCCTCCCATGGGAACTCTACAGCGGCAAGTGCTGAAATCATGGATTCGGGCGTCGGGGGAGTTGTCCCCAAGGCCTCACAGATTATTCTCCTCGCCTTTATCGCCAGTGACCTGTTTTTCTCCATTATTGCCGGCCAGCCACCTTCAACGAGCCCCTCCATATAATTCAGTGCAAATGGAATGCAAAGCCAAGGCGTCGGATCTTGTGTTCCCGGCCAATCGAATTCGAATCTGAACTTCTCTTGGGCAGTGCCATCGCTAGAATGGCCATGACCGATATTTAGAGGCTTAATCAAATTCTTCCTGTCTTCCCTGATGTGTAGGAATGCTGAACCTTTTGGTGTGCAAATCCATTTGTGACAGTTCCCTGTGATGTAAGCAGGCTGTAGTTCGGAGATATCTATATTGACGATTCCCGGGCCATGTGCCGCATCCAGCAGAACATCGACACCCATTCCTTGGATTTCCTTGACCAGTTTCTCAAATGGCATCCTGAGGCCTGTTGGACTGGTAACGGTGTCTATCATTGCAAGAACTGTTTTCTCGGTCACTGCATCAAGTAGTGGGCTAATGACTTCCTCTTCATTACTAACTCTGAATGGGATATCGACCACTACTGCTTCGGCCCCGGACCTAGAGGTGACGTAGTCGATAGCGTTCCAACATGCTTGATATGCGTGATTTGGAACAATTATTTCATCTCCTTTTTTCAGGTCAAGAGACCTCAAGATCGTATTGACCCCTGCAGTGGCATTGGTCACAAAGACCATCCCATCGGGATCAGCATTCATGAATTCAGAAATCGCGATAATAGATTTCCACCACATTTCGCGACTTTCTCTCTCGACGAAAAGTACTGGGTCCCTCTCCATTAATTTCCTAATTCTATCCTGCTCCTCCAATACGGCGACTGGTGCGGCCCCGAAGGAACCATGATTCAGAAATACGGTCTCATCATCAAGTCCCCAGTGCTCTGACAATTCGCCCTTCCTTGGAATCATGCCAAAACTTCCGGAGTCCAATTTTCAGGGCTCATCGGGGCCCTCTTCAGAATTTCCTCGCAGGTTTCGAGTAATGCTTCCTCGAAACGACGAACGTCCAGGGGATTCCCAAATTTATCTTGCGAGTACCCAAGCTGGTGCAAACTTGTGTGGGTCCCTCTAATCATCCCACAGCCCTCCAGGTCCTCGACCCTAGAGCCAGGGGTATCGACATTTATCGACATCCCGTGGCGACTTACCCAGTGCAAGAATGAAAGCCCTATCGAACAGACCTTATGGCCGTCTACCCAAGCCCCCTGCATGGACTCGTCTTTGTAAGACTCCACCCCGCATTTTTTCATAGCAGCGATGGCCCAATCCTCTAGTATTCCGATGATCTTCCTGACACTCTGATCTTCCACTTCCCATTTGATGATGGGATAGACCACCAACTGCCCGGGGCCATGCCAAGTAATTCCCCCGCCTCTATCTGTGTCCATAGTGGGGTATCCGTCAATCTCTACACCATCCCTCCTGGCCTTCGGCCCAATCGTGACGACTTCTGGATGCTCTACAATGATGAGGGTATCTGGAATATTTCCTTCAATCCTGTCCCTCTGAAGGTCCTTCATGGCCTCAGACACAACTGAGTGTTCAGCCATTCCGGCCCTGAGGACTCTGATCGCCCTCATTCTCCATACCTCATGCTGAGTGGATGGCATGCCCAAGGGTCTTCAGGACGCCCTCGTGGAATGCCTCGGTCATTGTCGGGTGAGCGTGAACTGTTTCAGCAATATCCTCCAAAAGTGCGCCCATTTCCAAGGCCAAGATGAATTCACCATGGAGCTCTGCCACATGACTTCCAACTGCTTGGATTCCTAATATCACATGATCAGACTCCCTGGCCACTACTCTGACAAAGCCACCGGTCTTCTCTGCCTCCAGAGTCAGTGCTCTCCCATTCGCTGCTAGTGGGAATTTTCCGATAATGACAGCCTCTCCCCTTTCTTCTGCTTCATCTGGCAGAAGTCCAACGGAGACCACTTCTGGCTCGGTGAAAACAATTGCTGGAATTGATACCTTGTCAAATTCCCTATCAAGCCCCGAAATTATTTCTGCTACCATTTCCCCTTGGGCACTGGCTTTGTGGGCCAACATTGGTTCTCCTGAAACGTCTCCTATTGCATATACGCCAGGGACATTTGTCCTGCACTGCCTGTCTATCCTGATGAATCGCCCAGTTGCATCCATCCTCACTCCTGTTTTCTCTAATCCCCAGTCCCTGGTATTCGGACTTCTCCCAACAGTAACCAATACCTTGTCTACTTTCAGAGTATGCTCCTCTCCCCCTTTCTCGAATTTCAACTCGACCTTCTTCGAGGCCCCCTTGCCCTTCACCTCTGCCCCTCTGGCGAGGGAGTTAGTGTGTACGATTACTCCGTGTTTCTTTAGCCATATTTCAAGTGGCCTACGCAATTCCTTATCGAATATGCCAAGTATGCTGTCCATGCCCTCAACGACAGTGACTTCAGATCCCAGTTTGGCGAGTGCACAACCCAGCTCAAGGCCGATGTACCCACCTCCAACAATCGCCACCTTTTTTGGTAGATTTTTAAGATCTAGAGCACCAGTAGATGAGAGAATAAATTCTTCATCACATGGCATAAATGGCAAGTCGATATGACTCGATCCAGTGGCTAATATGACATTTTCTGCCTCGATTTCGATAGTTCCGTCTGAAGTTTCAACCAGGCACCTATTGGAAGATGTGAAATTCGCCCAACCCTTGACCAGCTCTACGCCAGCTGCTTTCAAGAGTCCCTCGACACCCTTGTTTAACCGTTCAACAATGCCATCTTTCCATGAAACTAGGGCCGACATGTCCAGACTCGGCTCTCCCGAAACTGAGATTCCCATATGTCCTCCCTCCGACGCGTGCCGGCTGAGGGACTCGAAACGCTCTGCCGCGTGAATCATTGCCTTGCTGGGGATGCAGCCTCTGATTAGACAGGTCCCTCCCGCCTTATCTCCCTCGACAACTATCGTGTCCAGGCCTAACTGCCCCGACCTAATTCCAGCAACGTATCCTCCCGGCCCAGCACCGACAACGAGAACCTGACACTTCCTTAGTTCGCCCATCTCGAATCCTCACATGAAGATCAAAGCAGGATGCTCGAGCATCCTCTTTAGGTGTTGAATAAGACTGGCACCATCGGCCCCATCAACAACTCTGTGATCGAATGAACTGGACAGATTCATGATTCTGCGAACGACGATTTGACCATTCCTGACAACAGGCATGTCCCGTGCCTTGTGGACGCCAAGTATCGACATCTCAGGGTGGTTGATTATTGGAGTGGCCCCCAATCCCCCTTCTCTACCAAGGCTAGTAATTGTGAATGTTGAACCAGTTAGGTCATCCAAACTCGCCGTACCATCTCTGGCAGCTCCTGAAACTCTGATTAGCTCACTAGCTGAATCCCAGATGTCGAGAGACTCGACATGCTTGACAACCGGGACATAGAGCCCCCGTTCAGTCTGAGTGGCTATTCCAAGATTGACCGCCGAATGCCTATGCACCACTCCTGAATCATCGTAGAAGTGGCCATTGCATTCAGGATGTTCTGGCATAATCTTGGAGAGTGCAAGCATAATGAAAGGAAGATAGGTTAGTTTTGGTTGTTCTGGAGACCTGCTAGAGTTCAGCATTTGACGCAATTCTTCAAGCTCTGTAACATCAACCTCCTCGAAGTAGGAAAAATGGGGTATGGAGAAAGCACTCTTCACCATCTGCTCGGAGATCTTCCTCCTCAGGCCTACGACCTTTACCTCTGTAATCTCCGTCCTCTTTGTTGAATAAGCAGTCGGAGCAGCTCCCATTACCGACCCCCCTCCCGCGAGGAATGCATCGAGGTCAGCATGCCGAATTCTTCCAGCAGGGCCACTCCCACTGAGGCCCGATAAATCGACTCCAGATTCCCTGGCCCTTCTGCGTACTGCGGGACTAGCCAGAATCGATCCTGACTTCTTTCCAGCGATAGCAGGGGCTTTGATCTCGGGAGGCGGAGGGGATATTTTGGGAGGGGAGGCCTTTGCTGCCTTCTCTTCTATGGGTTGCGATTCCGTGACTGGCGCAGACTCTTCCTCCACTGGTTCCTCCACTGGCGCAGACTCTTCCTCCACTGCCTCTTCCGAGCCCCCCGAAGATCCTTCCAACTCGAACTCTACTAAAGTAGTGCCAACTGCGATCATATCCCCTACATCTCCGCTCAGGGAAGAAACTACTCCATCAGTGGGAGAGGGTATGGTAACCGTTGCTTTGTCGGTCATTACATCCACAAGCGGGTCATCTTCGGAGACTTTGTCACCTACAGAAACATGCCATGTCACGACCTCGCCCTCAACTACTCCCTCCCCAATATCTGGAAGCTTGAATTCGTACGTTCCCATGCTTAATTCTCCTGTGTCTTGGCTATCGCCGCGGCTATCCTGTCCGGTCCGGGCATGTAATCCCATTCAGTAGTATGGGGAAAAGGTGTGTCCCAACCAGTAACTCTTTCGATGGGAGACTCAAGGCTCCAGAAACACCTTTCTTGTATCGAAGCAACCATTTCCGCCCCAAAACCACTGGTTTTTGGAGCTTCGTGGACAATCACACATCGACCAGTTTTGGATATTGACTCCTCAATTGCCTCTTTGTCCCAGGGGACTAGTGTTTGAAGGTCGATCAAGTCACAGGAAATGCCACTATCCTTTATGGCCTGTTCACAAACATGCACCATGGCACCCCATGCAATTACCGTACAATCATTCCCTTCGAGGGCCAGCCGAGCTTGACCAAGTGGAATTGAGTAGTGGGATTCAGGAACCTCTGCCTCGGGGTGACCTCCCCATGTCGGGACATTGTGCGGGTCCCCGTAGAATGGGCCCCTGTAGCATCTTTTTGGCTCAAAGAAAATTACAGGATCATTATCTTCAATCGCACTGATTAGAAGTCCTTTGGCGTTGTATGGCGTAGAGCAGTAGACCACCTTGAGCCCCGGGGTGTGAGTGAACTGGGCTTCGGGAGACTGCGAGTGGTGATGACCTCCCCTGATTCCCCCTCCAGCTGGAGTTCTGATTGTGACGGGGCACCAAAACTCCCCTCCTGACCTGTGTCTAACCTTTGCCATCTCATTTACGATTTGGTCATAGGCTGGGAAAATATAGTCTGCAAATTGAATCTCCACGACTGGTCGTAGCCCGTTAATCCCCATCCCAAAGGCAGTAGCAGCAATGCCTCCCTCCGAGAGGGGCGAGTCGAAGACACGGTGCTTTCCGAACTTTTCTTGAAGTCCATCAGAAGTCCTGAACACCCCTCCGAAGTAGCCCACATCCTCTCCAAAAATTATCACATCCTCGTCATTCGAAAGCATGGTGTCCAGTGCACTATTGACCGATTCCACCATATTCATGTTGGGCATTATTCATCCCTCCACTTTTTCATTTCTTCCCATTGTTCCATAAGGTGCCAGGGCGGAGTCTCGTAAACCTCGGTAAAAATTGCATCCGATGAGGGGTATGGGCCATTCGCCAAGTCTCCGAACTTTACCGCCTCTTTGTAAGCGCCCATGATCTCGGAGTCTAGCTTTTCAGATAATTCATCGTGATCCTTCTCAGTCCACTCACCGATACTGATCAGGTGATCCTTCAGCCTGTCGATTGGGTCTCCTCCGGGCCAGTATTCGTTTTCATCATGGGGCCTATATCTGGAAGGATCATCACTGCTGCTGTGCGCTCCCGCGCGATATGTTAGAACTTCTATGTGGGTTGGACCTAATCCCATAGATGCCCTCTCCCTAGCCCACCTAGTAACCGAAAATAGCGCTAGGAAATCATTCCCATCCACTCTGATACTCGGTATCCCGTAAGGTATGCCTCTGATAGCAAAATTCTGCAAGCCACTGGCGAAGTTGCTGTGAGTTGATATTGCCCATTGATTGTTCACAACATTTAGTATGACTGGGGCCTTGAAAATTGCTGCAAAGTTCAGTGCGTAGTGATAGTCGCCCTCTGCACTGGCACCATCGCCGATCCAGGTTATGGTAACCTCGTCGAGATTCTTGTATCTGGAGGCCAGAGCAACTCCTACAGCCTGACTGAATTGCGTTCCAACAGGGCTTGAGACAGATATGAATCTGCCCTCTTTGTACGTGTAGTGGACCGGCATCTGCCGCCCCTTTACGTTGTCCTCCTCATTTCCAATACAATGACAAATCATGCTAACCATATCGCGACCTCTAACAAATTGAGCTCCGGGTTGCCTGTATGTCGGGAATAACCAGTCTTGAGTTTCTAGAGCCATTGTTTGGGCAATTGCTACTGCCTCCTCGCCAAAAGACCTCATGTAGAATGAAAGCTTACCAGTGCGCTGCATTTTCATCATCCTATCGTCAAAAATTCGAAGCCTTAGCATGTACTCAAGCCCCATCTTCAGATCCTCGGGGGAAAGATTAGGATTCCACTTTCCGGAGGCACTATTGTCGTCCCCTAGAACCCTTACTAGTCCGGTTGCATGCTCTGATGATTCCTCGGCAGAGCAATCCATTTCCAACATCCCAAGATCCTCGGGTTTCCAGGGCCAATCGGTAAATTCTGATTCATCACCAGGCCTGTGGGGGGCATCCGGGATGTGCAGGGGGATATCAGAACTATCTCCGGCCATGATTCACCACTATCTCTTCATGCTCATATTGTTTGGGTTTGGCTAATCTGGCCGACCTTAAGGAAGCTCACAGCCGAGCCAGTCGACTCTCTGGTTACTACAGGCTCTCCACCTTTGGCCTCTTCCCATAGCAGTCCGGCTCTGTAGCTAGACCTTACCAGGGGCCCACTGGCGACAGCGCTGAATCCAATTTCCCTTGCTTCCCTGTCCCATTTCGCGAATGCAGATGGCTCTGGGAATCTATCCACCTGGAGGTGCCTGTCACCCGGCTGAAGGTACTGCCCCAAAGTAATCATGTCAACTCCTGCTGAACGGAGCCTCATCATCGCTTCGGATACCTCCTCGTCTGTTTCCCCCAATCCCACCATAATACTACTCTTTGTCAGCATGTCAGGCCTGATTCTCTTTGCCTCCACTAGAATTGAGATCGAACGTTCGAATGATGCCCTCGGGTCCCTCACCACCGAGTCGAGCCTAGGCACGCATTCGACGTTATGGGCAAACACCTTCAGAGGGAGTCCCTCAAGTAGTGTAGAAAGAGACTCCATGTCTCCGTCTAAATCTGAACAAAGTAACTCAAGGCCAACATCGGGTGATTTTTCATGAATTGCTGCGATGCATTCTCTGTAATGTCTAGCGCCTCCATCAGGTAGATCGTCCCTGTTGACAACCGTGATTACTGCATGACTCAAACCCATTCTACTAACCGCTTCCGCCAATGACTCTGGCTCTGAAGGATCTAGGGGAGGTGGATTCTTAGCAGTATCAATCGCACAGAACCTACAACCACGAGTACAGACATCGCCTGCAATCATGAATGTCGCAGTTCCCCTTCCCCAACAGTCGTGAACGTTAGGGCACCGAGCCTCTTCGCAAACTGTATTCAAGCCATTCTCAACAACTCTAGTTTTTGTCTCGTTGTACCTTACTTGAGACTCGCCTACTGGAAGTGAGGTTTTGAACCACTTGGGAAGCCTCTTCCTTTCCCTGGACCTTCTTGATTTAGCACTCTCCGAAGGAGTTACGGCGCATCCATTGCCACTGCCCGGGGCATCCTTAGCGAGGGGCAGGCGAGTGACCATCGGTTCTCTCGGATGGAGGTACGAAATTAACCATTCTCATGACGCTCTCTACGAGCCTATCGAGAACAACCCGTAATAGGGGCGTGTTTACTCGGGGCGTCATGCCCGGAGGCACAGTGGTTGTTACGGGTGGTGCAACTAGGATTGGCAGAAACATTTCTTTAGCGCTGGCTCGAAGCGGATTCTCAGTAGCAGTCCACTATTTTTCTTCCGAGAATGAAGCCAAGGAGGTAGTTTCAGAGATACAATCCTCCGGAGGTAAAGCCACGCATGTCAAGTGCAATCTGTCCGATTCCAAGTCAGTATCAGAAATTATCTCCAAGGCGGAAGAGTCACTTGGTCCCGTTGTAGGTCTAGTTAACAACGCTTCCAAGTTTTCTCATGATGACATCTCAAACATCTCAACAGAGTCTTGGTCCGATCATATGGAGGTCAACGCCCTATCTCCGATATTGCTAATCGGAGAACTGGCCAGAAGACTTCCGGATGGAAAAATGGCATGCATTGTCAATATTTTAGATCAAAAGATCGCTCAACCCAACCCCGATCATCTATCTTATACTGCCTCGAGGTATGCAATGTCGGGCGTTACTGACGCTCTGGCAAGGGGTCTGGCACCTTCCATACGCGTGAATGCTGTGGCACCCGGTCACACTCTTCCAAGTCCGGAACAGACCGAGGCAGGATTCGCCAGGGCCCAATCCGAGGCCCCATTGGGCTTCGGCCCGAGCCCGGATGATATAGCTGAGGCAGTCGTCTTCCTCATGCGATCCAGATCCATCACGGGCCAGACAATTTTTGTGGATGCGGGAGAGAGATTTCTCGCCAGGGAGAGGGATGTCTATTTTGAAACGGAGGGGGTATAGTGAGTTCGTACGTCGAGTTGCTAAGGGATTTGGCAAAATCTGGGGCTAATGATTTCACGACTCTCTTTTTGGAAAACTCTGTGAGGGAGGTCGATATCGGCGTGCATGAGCATGAGATTGGTAATCCCCAGAGAATTAGCTTTGATCTGTACGTAATTATTGAAGGCGCCTCCAAGCCGGAGGAAGATCAGATTGACATGGTTCTCGACTATGAATTTCTTTCTTCTTCAATCGATAGAGTCGTCTCGAGAGAGAGGAGCGCCCTTTTGGAGACTCTTGCGTCAGGATTACTGGATGAGGTAATGTCCCCAGGGGAAGTCGTCGCTGCTACCGTATCCATCAAGAAACTTGATGTCGCTGGGATTGATGGCGAGCTTGGTTGCTCCATGACACGCATCAGATGATTGGTGCAGAGGGCAGGATTTGAACC
>CERX01051298.1_pt1 | contig 14677 bp, 16 predicted proteins | sample 350251 | NCBI WGS metagenome assembly CERX01 (sample SAMEA2621044, study PRJEB7988) | marine metagenome | biome: marine biome (ENVO:00000447); feature: deep chlorophyll maximum layer (ENVO:xxxxxxxx); material: "saline water (ENVO:00002010), including plankton (ENVO:xxxxxxxx)" | depth 50 m
AAAAATGGCCTCCGGCAGGCGGATGAACGAAACGGCAACAGGCCCTAACTACAGCTCGACCTGAATCAGCGCACCGGCCAGCATGATCTCACCTGCCTCTGGCTGCTGAGCGCTGATCTTGCCAGTCGGCGCAGGGTCAGATACCGGCTTGCCCTGCTGGTCGATGACCTCCAGGCCGATATCCAGCTGGGCGCTGAGCTGCTCGGCCGCCGCCAGCTGCATGCCGCTCAGGTTGGGGGCGACACGGATATCGCTGGCCTGGCCCGGTGCCGGGATGGGTACGATCTTGAACTGAATCTTGGCCGCGGCATTGGCCTGAAAGCCATAGCGGTTGGTCAGGTCGGCGTTGACCGGGGCGGCGTACACGCGGGCGGTCGGCAGGCTGGTGCGCAGATGGCTGGCCAGCGAGGCGGTTTTCAACGGCTTTGGCGCTGGCGTGGCTGCCGGGGTTTGCTGTCCGCTGAGGCTGAGGGCGACCTGTATCTCTCCAGTGGTTTCCGGCAGGGCGTAAAAGGTGGGTTGATAGCCGATTTGCTGCAGTAATTTCAGCTCTTCGCTGTCGGCGTGGCTGTAGATTTCCAGTATCTGCGCCAGCGAGCCACGGTCCAGTGCTTGTTGGGCATCGGCGACGCCCTGGCCGACCGCGGCGATCAGTTCGCCAATCGGGGCTGCCATAACATCGCTGACCAGTTCCTTGATGGTGGGCATGGGGTCTGTCCTTTAGGGTTGGGTAAATACCACCAGTACGCGTTCGCCAGCTGCCACCTCGCTACCCTTGGCGGGTAGCTGGCGCACGGCCTGGCCGACCGCTTGTCCGCTGTCCCCGACGCTCTGGTAGGCGGCCTCCAGCTCTAATCCGAGGTCGCGGGCCAGACGCCGCGCGAGGCTTTCGGTCAGTTCGCTGAAATCTGGCACGGTCACGCCGGCAGGGGCGCTATCAGTTGAGTCCTCGATCTCTGGCAAGTACTCCAGCGCGACATCGGTGAACAATCCGGCGCTGCCTTTGTTGTTCAGGTCGGAAAGGGTGGGCAGGGTCAGGCTGTTGCCGGTGACCAGGGTCTTGAGGTTGAGCGATACGCGGCCCAGACGGTAGGGCACGCCGTCCTTGCTGAGCTGGGTCTGTGCCTGCTGCAGTTGACGGGCAATGTTGCCGTACAGCTGATCGGCATCGACCTGGGTATCGAGCTGCGCTTTCAGCCCTTCACTTTCCTCGCGGGCGCGGGCTGCCTCCTCGGCGGCTTCGCGTGAGGCGCGGGTCAGGTCCTTGATGCGGTCAGAGGCTTGCGCAATCTCCAGGTTGCGCAAGTTGAGGGTGCGCTGCAGGTCGGTTTCCTTTAGCTCGAACTCGGTCGCCTGCCGGAGAATTTGCTCGTTGAGATTCAGGCGGATCTGCTGGGTTGCCAGCTCAATCTGCTCGTTGCCGGCCGCGGCAGGCTTATCCTTGAGCTGCTTCTCCAGCGTGCTGATTTTCAGCTGCGCCTGCTTCAGCTCGTTGACGTGGGTTTGCTTCTCGCGCTCCAGGGTATTGATCAGCAACACTTTCTGATTAAGCTCAACCGATTGCGCTTCCAGTTGCTTGCTAAGCGTTGCTTGGGTCTTGAGCTGAGTGCTGGCCGGCTGGGCGCGGGCCAGTACCTGCGGGTTGATCCGCAGGGCGGCCATGTTGACGGTTAGCTGGGCAACCGCACGCGGGGTGCCCGCCAGCAGGTAATCGTCCGTCTCGCTGAAAGGCGCGCTGCGCTCGCGGCGAGCAACTGCCTGATCGCCCAGTCGTTCTATATCGCCAAAGGCGAGGTGCACGCGCTTGCCAGGCTCTACCTGTACCAGAGCGCCCTCGGCCAGCACTCTCGGGGTTTCCTTTGCCTTGACGGTTTCACACAGGCGCACGGCCGGTAGCTGTGGGCCATCGCCCAGGTTCAGGTTGATGGCAAAATTGCCTTTGGCATCAAGTCGCGCCCTGCCGACCCTGCGCCACTGCGCGCGGGTCAGCTCGAAGGTCTGAATCTCTACCTGACCGCTGGCGGCCTTGCCGTCGGGCTCAAAGAGAGTGCCGGTAATGCTCCATTGCATGGGTTGAATCCTATGGGCTCAGGATGAGCTGGGTCAGGGTGGGGCCGCTGCTGACCAGCAGCACCAGTTGGGTGTTGGCTGGCAGGCCGGCAGCCAGCGTTAGATCGCAGCTGGCGCTACCCTGCTGGTCAGTCACCAGCAGGCGTTGGCTCAGTTGCAGGCCGCTGCGCAGCTTCTCGCTCGTCAGCCCGCTGGCTCCGGCGGCGGCGCTGAGCGCCAGGCTGGCTTCGGTATCCAGGTTGAGCTCGACGGCGGCATCATTGACCAGTTGACCCGCGCTGTTGGACAGGGTGACCAGTAGCTGCTGCTGGCGCGGTTTGGCGGCTTCTTTCACCAGTGTGCGGGCGGCCAGACGCAGCACCGGCAGGCCGTTGCTTGGCGGCACTGAGACCAGGCGACCGCTGAAGGTGCTGATCAGCTCGGTGCTGCCACTGGCCTCGCTTGGGGCTTTCTTCAGGTCCGGCAGGGCCAGGCGCAGCTGCGGGATCGGGCGGGCCTTGCGCAGGGCACCCGGTAGCGCGTTGTTGCTGCTCTGCGGCTCGCTCAGTTGGGCCTGCACGGTGGCTTTGATATTGAAATCCAGATAGGGCAGGTGATAGCCGGGTTGGGGCCGGCCAAAGGCATCGGTCGGTGGCAGGTCGTCCAGCACGGCCTGGGCATCGCGCAGGCCGCGCGCCAGTCCGAGCAGGATCTGCTCGACTGAGTTGGCGACGAATTTACTCGATTGGGTCATGGCGTTGGCTCGTGGTCAGTCGGTACTCAGTTGAGGGCGTTGGCGGCGGCGCTCCTCGGCGCGGGCTTGCTGGCGTTCCTGCTGGCGCTCGGCCTGTCGTGCATCTCGACGCTCCTGCAGGCGGCGCTCGGCCAGTTGCTGTGCACGCGTCACCAGGTCGTCCAGCGAGCCGGTGTCGACGCCCAGCAGTCGTTGCTGGCGGCGTTGATAGCGTTCGTCAAAGTCGCTGAGCGATGCCACCGGCGCGGGTGCCTGAAAGGCACCTTCCAGCCGGTCCTGCAGTGGCCGCAGTAGCGGGGCGGCAAGGGATTCTCGGGGCCGTTCGCGCGCTGCTTGGCGGGCCTGATCCACCCGCTGGTCTAGCCGTTGCATCACTGCACGTTGCTGCTGCAGCGCTTGACTGGCGCGATGGCCGGCCTGCTGTTGCTGCTGCTCACGTTGCTGCTGCCAGCGTCGGGCGTTACCGGCGGCCTGACGCACCTGTGCCAGTGCCGACGGTGCGGTCTGCTGGTCACGCTGGCGCTCCCAGGCGCTGTGCTCTGCACGCCGCTCGCTGGCGCTGGCCACCGGATACACTCGTTCGGCAGGGGCACTGTCATCGCCCTGTCCGCCCAGGCGGCGCATCTGCTGCTGCAGGGTGTCACGTTGCTCTAGCAGCCTCTGCAGGCCGGGCACCTGGCCTGCCAACTGGCGCAGGTCTGTCTTGGCTGGGTTGGGCTCCGGGCGCTGTTCCTGCCGGGCCAGGTCGCGCCAGGTCTTGCGGCTCATTCATCTGCCTCGGCGTCGATCAGGGCGCGAATGCGTTCTTCCAGAATGGCTGGCGCGGGCACTGGCACCAATTTGGTTCGCATCACCGAGCTGCCTTCGGCCGAGTACTGGTACTTGCTGGCGTAGCTGGCACTGACCGAGCTGGCACTGACTGAGCCCGCGGCAAAGAACGGCAACCCCACCCCCTTGGCGCTGGATTTGACCTGAGTGCGCTTGTGGGTCGAGCTGCGCTCACTGTTGATGCTGATCGACAGCTTCAGCTCGATCACGGTGTCGACAAACTGGTAGAAGCTGGGGGTAAAGCCCAACTCCAGCAGGCTGTAGGACTTGCCGTTGCTGAACTCCACCTTGTAGGGGGCCTCGGGGCCGTCTTCCTCTTCGTCGCTGCCAGTAGGGAAGCCAGCCATCATGCGCGCGATGCGCAGCGATACAAGGTCCAGCTCCAGCTGGGCCTCGGCAATCCCCACACCCAGGTTACGTACGATCAGCGGGAAGGGCGCGTTGAGCAGTTCTGATCCAACACTCATGGTGCGTCTCCTCAGTCATCATCTTCCGGCGCGGGCGCCGGTTGCCGACGGGCTTCGGCCTCTTCCATCATGGCGCGAATGCGCTCTTCGAGGATTGGCGGCGGCGGCACCGGTGACAGCTTGGTGCGCAGCAGGCTGGAGCCTTCGGCGGAGTAGGAGTACTTGGAGGCGTAGCTGGCGTCCACCTGGCTGGTTGAGACACTGGAGCGGTTGCTATCGCGGCCACCGAAGACCTTGCCGAACAGGCCGCTGCCCTTCTTGCTGGCGCTGTTTTTGGTGGTCTTGTTACTGGAGGTACGGCTGTACTCGCTGCTACGGGTGATCTTGATGGCGATCTTCACCTCGATGATGGTGTCGACAAAGTTGTAGAACACCGGGGTAAAGCCCAGCTCCAGCATGGATAGGCGGGTGGGTACGCGAATCTGGCCGTTGTCGGTCTGGTGCTTCTTGGCGGCGGTGACGATCTCGCCGTAGCCTGGATCAAGCGCGACCAGGGAGTCGGCCTCGGAGGGGGTCATGTACTCATGGCCAAAGAAGATGCGGCTATCGTCAAAGGCGATATTGCCCTCGTCGTCGTACACGGTGCGCAGGCCGCCCATCATCTCGGCGACTTCGATCGAGCTTTCGTCCAGCTTGACCTGTGCCTCGGCGATGGCGAAGGCCATCTGGCGAATCATGTCGCCCATCGGCACGTTCAACAGCTCTCGTCCAATACTCATAGTGTTGCTCCTTGTTGGGATATCGACGGATCAGTTGTCGGCTCCGGGCAGCCCGTCGTCGTACAGGCGCCGCAGGACTTCATTGAAGGCTTCAGGGGCAGGCAGTGATACCAGACGAGCGGCAATCGAGCTGGACCCTTCGGCGGAGACAGAAAACTTGCGTGCGTAGGAGACATCGACGCTGGCCGCGACCATGACGACGCCGTAATTGACCTTGGCGGTGACCCCGGCCGATACCGAGGTTTCGGTGGTTTCAGACATGCTGAATGACAGCTTGGCCTCCACCGTGGCCTCGGTGAACGCGTAGAAGCTGGGGGTAAAGCCCAGCGTCAGCAGGTTGTAGGTCTGGCCGCCCAGCTCGACCGGCGTCTCGGCCATGGCCTGGGCGACCTTAACCGAGTTGTTGTCCAGCGCGGCCTGGGCCTGGGCGATCGACAGGCCCAGGCGCTCGATGATCTGCGGTAGGGGTGCGCTGACCAGCGAGCGGGTGACAGTGGTGGTCTCGCTCATGGCCTAGCTCCCCAGATAGCTGCGGATGGTGTCGAGGAATTCCGGCGGCGCAGGAATCGACACCAGGCGGGCGGAGATCGACGAGTTGCCGGTGACATCCAGCTCGAACTGCTTGGCATGACGAACATCCAGGGTGGCGCCAAAGGCGACTGTGCTGTTGCCGGTGCGGCGGGTGGTCTCGCGCTCGCTGCTGCTGTTGGCAAACTGCTCGCTGATGGTGATGCTTTCGCTGCTGGTCATGCGCAGGTCGCGGCTGGAGGTGCTGATGAGGTGCAGCTGTATCGGGTCGCTCTTGCGCGCCAGGTTGCAGACCGCGCCGCCAGCAGACGCGCTGATCTGGCTGCCGCCGTCGGCATTGATGCTGTTGGCCAGGTTTTTTGCAAAGGCCTGCGGGCTGTCGGCGGCGTGGCCGTCCACCGCGCTGCCTGACAGCGTCCAGCTGCGGCCTTCGGCGCTGACCTGCTTGCCGTTCACACCGCTCATGTCGTTGGCATCAAAGGTGTGAATCCAGCCGTTGCTGGCTGACTCGGCGTGATCGCGGCGGTCGGGCTCGACGCCGCTGATCACCTGGCCATCGGCGCCCTCGATCACCAGCAGGTCGACATCCAGCAGAATCTGTACCCGGCGGTGGGCCTGATCATGCGGGACACCTTCGGCGCCGCCGGGGTTGGCGGCGGCTTCGCCTTCGCCGACCGCAGAGGTGATCTGCGCTGGGTCCACCCCGTTGGCAATCAGTTGACGTTTGACCTCGTCCGCCCGCCGTTGTGACAGCCCCAGGTTGTGGCCGGGGCTGGCCGGAGCGTCTGCGTGGCCGACCAGGCGGAAGGGGAGGCCGGCGCGGGCCAGCATCTGCGCGGTCTCCTGCAGGGCGTCGCGCTGATCGGCGCGGATATGGTTGCGGTCGATATCAAACAGCACTTCATGAATCGCCTCGCCCGGTGCCCAGTGAATGACCTCAAAGCCGGCATCCTCGAAGGCGGTTTTTACCTTGCGCGCATAGTTGGCCACGCTGTTGGAGCGGGTGACGCTGAGGCTGGTGTCGGGGTTGGCGACAAAGGTGGTATCGCTGTTGCTGGCAATGCGAATCACGCCGCCCGCGTAGCCAAAGGCGCGGAAGGCGACGGCATTGGGTGAAACGATGACTTGCTGCGGGCTGGCATCGGTGGTCGGGTTGATCGGGGTTTCGCTGCGCTCGAAGGCCACGGCGCTGATGTCGGCATTGCCGGCCAGGCCATCGACCAGGCTGGCCAGACGGCTCTCCAGGTCGGCGCCGCTCAGCGCCACGCGATTGTCGTTGATGCGCACCTCGCCGGCCGATTGCGCGGTGATTTGCAGGCTGGCTTCACGGTTACGGGTTTCGCTGCGACTCCCGCTGCTGCTGCTCGACGAGCTGCTGTCGCTGTCGTCGTTGCTGGTTTCGGCGTTGTTATAGGCGCCGTTGATGCCGAAATCGACGCCGGTAGACTCTTCCACCCGCAGGTGCAGGTTCATCGAGCAGCTGATGTCGGCGTGCTGGTAATGGTAGAAGGCGGGGCTGAAGCCCATCTCGATCAGCGTCTTGCCGCCAAGCCCCGGTATCGGTTGGATAAAGGCATCCAGCTGTTCGATGGAGTTGGTGTCCAGCGCTTGCTGGGCGCGGGCGATGCCGAGTCCGAGGCTGGAAATAAACTCGGCGACGCTGGCGTCGGCCAGCACCTGTCCGGGGCGAAGACCGTTGTAATCACTCATGCCTGGCTCCTGTTATTCAAACAAGTGAGGCCGCGTGGGCGCTGCGCAGGCGCTCGGGCGGCAGGGGAATGGCCCGTTTGGGCTCGACCAGCCCCTTGCGGACAATGAAATACGCATGGCGCTGCTGCGCGTCGCGCAGCTGCCGCTCACCAATACTCAGGCCGCGTGCGGCCCAGCCGACCAGTGCCCTAGCAAGTGGTAGTTCCGGTGGCTGCACCAGGGCGATGGCCTGCTGCAGGCTGTCCAGCGCTTCAGCAAGCTGGCCCTGGCGCAGCTGGATGCAGCCACGGCGCTGCAGGTTCTCGGCGCGGTCGCGGGCGACCAGTGGCAGCGGGGAGTCCAGCCGGGCGTAGTGCGCCTCGGCCTCATCGCAGTAGCGCAATACGCTGTCCAGCTCGCCGCTCAGCTCCAGGCTTTCCATCACGCATTGGGTGTAGTGGCGGAAGAACACCTCCGGTGCGCGGCTGCTGACCGCCATGCGCAGGGCTTCCTGATAATGCTGTAGGGCATCGGCATGACGCCCGGCCAAGGCCAGTACCTTGCCCTGTTCGGCGATACCCAGATGCAGCTGGTGGGCCTTGTCAGTGCTGCTCATGATCCAGCTCCTGCCATTCGATGGGGATGTCGAGTTGCTCCAAGCCGTGCTGCAGCCAGCGTGGCAGCAGCTCGCCGTGCAGCACGGGGGATTGCCACGGCAGGCGTGGCACCGCGCTGTCCGGTGGTAGCAGGCCGCTTTGCTGCAGCAGGCCCAGCGCGGGCGCCAGCTGGCTGCCAGCCGGCACCTGCAGGCGGCAGCGGCGCAGGCTGGCGACCTGCTGCCGTACCGGCATGCCGGCGGCTTGCCAGCGCTGCAGCCGGTCTTGCAGGGCGCTATGGGCGACACCTTCCTCGACTACCACCGGCAGGTTTTCCAGCACACAGTCGATCAGCTCTGCCGGCAGGCCGGCCAGCTCGGGAAGGCGACCGGTCTGGCTGTGAGCATCGACGGCGTCCAGTGACAGGTCGTAGCGCAGAAAGGCAGTGTCGAGCAGGCGTAGCCCTCCACCGGCCTGATGGCGGCGCCAGAGTTGCTGGGCGCTGGTGTGATCCAGCGTGCCCTGCGGCTGACCCGTGTGCGGGTCTGGCGCAAGGCCGAACTGGCGTAGGTCATGCAGCAGGCTGTCGAGCGAGGGGCCGGGGTCGCGTTCGATCAGCAGCTGGTAGCGCGCCTGATCGCGGCGTGAGCAAACCAGCTCTGCGGCCAGGCCCTCAAGCTGTTGTTGCAGCGCGGCGCAGGTGGCGGCGCTGACGTCACCAATGATGACGCCGGGCGGGCTGCTCAGCAGGCCCAGCACGGCGGCCGGGAGACAGCCAAGGAAGCCTGCAAGGCGCTCGCAGCAGGCCGGCAGGTCGGTCACGTCGCTGACGTAAAGGGCAATGTCGAAGGTGGCTGCCGCTGCAGGTCGGGGCACGTTGTTGGGTTCGACCCGCACCGCCAGACCTGCCTGTTGCAGTATGTTGGCCAGCCCACAGGCCTGCTCCTGCGGCAGCGCTTCAAGCAGAACCGAGGGGGCCTTGTACAGGGCGTTGGCGACCTGATTGGCTGGCAGCCCTAACTGGCTGGCCAGTAAGCCAGCGAGGGCCGGACGGGCGGAGCCGATCGATTCGACCACGACCCGCTGTGACGGCGCGAGGGCCGTCGAGCTAGGCGTTGGCATGGCGTTGCTCCGTCAGCGTGGTGGCGCGGCAGGAAGCCGCAGCAACGGCGGGCTGGCCGCAACGGAACAAGGCAAGGGTTGGGGTATGTCTGGAGGTCGGCGCTCGGCCGCGCTCCACTGCATGAAATTCGTCAAAACCCACACCTCCGTGTCGGGTATCGACGACTGCGACACCGCAATGGGTGTCCGACGATTCAGGATGAAAGTAACTGCTCGGGTCTTACGTTAGCTCAGGTCGCTACACTGTCAATGGTGGCCATTTGCATGTCGGTTGTCGCCAAGCGGGCTCTCTGGGGTAAAGTACGCTTAATAAGTGAGGATAACGCCCTTATGTCGAATGTATCGGTCCTGATTGTGGATGACGCCCCGTTCATCCGTGATCTGGTCAAAAAGGCCTTGCGCAGCCACTTTCCCGGTTTGCAGATCGAGGAAGCCGTCAACGGGCGCAAGGCTCAGCAGGTGCTGTCACGCACGGGGTTCGATCTGATCCTGTGTGATTGGGAAATGCCCGAAATGAGCGGCCTTGAGCTGCTGCAGTGGTTTCGTGCCCAGCCGGATCAGGGCTCGACTCCCTTTGTCATGGTGACCAGCCGGGGCGACAAGGAAAACGTGGTCGAGGCGATTCAGGCTGGTGTCAGCGATTACATCGGTAAGCCGTTCAGCAACGAACAACTGATCGCCAAGGTCAAAAAGGCGTTACAGCGGGCCGGCAAGCTGGCGCAGCTGCAGGCACCGCGTCCGCGTGCCAGCACGGGCTCGGCGATAGGCTCGGTGGCCAACTTGACCGGTGGCCGGCAGACCAGCTCGCCTGCTGCTCCTGCTCCTGCTCCTGCTCCTGCGGCAGCGAGCCCGCCGCGTGCCGCGCAGCCCGCGCCGACGCCGCCTGCGTCAGAGCAGGCCGGTGGTCAGCGTGTTCGGGGCCAGGCCCAGCTGCGCCTGGCCGGCGAGCAGTTCGCCTGTGTGATCAAACACTTGAGCCTGCGCGATGCGCTGGTAGTGGTGCGCCGCGGTGAGCGTTTGCCGCAGGTATTTGAAAGCGGTGTGCTGGATCTGGAGCAGGACGCCGACCGGTCGGTAGCGCGCATTAACGGCTACGTGCACGCCGTGGCGGCGTTGGAGGCCAAGGTGGATTGCGACTGGGTCAAGGTGACGCTGAAGTTCGTCGACCAGGACCCGGAAAAGCTGGATTACCTGTCTCGCCTGATCGCATCGGGCACGGCCCAGGCACACTACTCACCAAGCGCCTGAGTCGCTCAGACGCTGCGCTCGGGCGGGAAGTGGCAGCTGAAGTTGCTGCCCTTGCCAACGTCGCTCTTGATCTCCAGCTTGCCCTGGTGGCGCAGCAGCACATGCTTGACGATCGCCAGGCCCAGACCGGTGCCACCGGTGGTGCTGTTGCGGCTGGTATCCACCCGGTAGAAGCGCTCGGTCAGGCGCATCAGGTGCTGCGGCGCAATCCCTTCGCCATTGTCGATCACGCTCAGGTGCTGGCCCTGGGCGTCGCTGTGCCAGCGCAGGGTTATTTCGCCGCCATCGGGGGTGTATTTCACTGCATTGAAGGCGAGGTTGGAGAAGGCGCTACGCAGCTCTCCTTCAATCCCGTGCAGGCGGGTGTTGCCGTCAATGTGCAGACTGATATGGTGGCCTCGTTCGCCGGACAGGGCTTCAGCGTCCTTGCGGATATGCTCCAGCAGCGGGCGTACATCGACCAGCTCGTCTTCGCTCGGGTTATCTGAGGTTTCCAGGCGCGCCAGCAGCAAAAGGTCGTTGAGCAGGGCCTGCATGCGGCTGGCCTGCTGCTGCATCTGCTGCAGCGGCCGTTTCCAGCGCGGGTTGAGGTCGTCGTCTAGGTCGAGCATGGTCTCCAGGTAGCCCACCACGACGGTCAGCGGGGTGCGCAGCTCATGGGAGACGTTGGCGACAAAGTCCTTACGCATCTGTTCCAGGTTGTGTAGCCGCGTGACGTCGCGTACCACCATCAGGCGATCGCCTGGCCCGTAACGGGTAATGGCGTATTGCAACTGGATATTGATGTCACTGGGGGAGTGGATTTCCAGCGGCTCGCGGAAGTCGCCGTGCTCGAAGTACTCGATAAAGCGCGGGTCGCGGATCAGGTTGGCGACGTGCTGGCCGCTGTCGTCCGGACTGCGCAGGCCGATCAGCCGTTCGGCGGCGTGGTTCCACCATTCCAGGTGGCCATCGCGGTCAACCATAACCACCGCTTCGCGCAGGGCGGCAGTGGAGGCCTGAATGCGGTCAATCACCGCTTGCAGGCGCGCGCGCATGCGGCCGTCGCGGCGCTGCATGTGGTAGATACTGTCGAAAATCTCGCCCCAGATGCCGCGCGCTTCGGGTGGCGGATCATTGGGGTGGCTGCTCAACCAGTGGTAGAAGCGTGACATCTGGCGCAGGGTCCAGGCCAGATAGCAGCCTAAGCCCACCACCAACACCCAGGCGGGCTGCCCGACTATCCAGCCGACCAGCAGGCAGACCAGCACCAGTAGCAGCAATTGACTAAGCACGCGGCTGAAACTATGTCTGGTCACTGAATACGCTCATCTAGCCAGTGCTGTTTCTTCCCTGAGCGACACCTCAGGCCTTGGTCGAAAACCGGTAGCCGGTTCCGCGGACGGTTTGTACCAGATGCTCGTACTTGCTGCCCAGTGCTTTGCGCAGGCGACGGATGTGGACATCTACGGTGCGTTCCTCGACGTAGACATTGCCACCCCATACCTGATCAAGCAACTGGCCGCGAGTGTAGGCGCGTTCCTGATGGGTCATGAAGAACTGCAGCAGTCGATATTCGGTTGGGCCCATTTCCGCGGCCGACTCGTCGATCGTGACCCGGTGGCTGACCGGATCGAGCATCAGCCCGGCAACCTCGATCGGTGCTTCGCTGTCGACCGGGCCGGCGCGACGCAGTACCGCCTTGAGGCGGGCGACCAATTCGCGTGGCGAGAAGGGCTTGGTGATGTAGTCGTCGGCGCCGACTTCCAGACCCTGGATCTTGTTGTCTTCCTCGCCTTTGGCGGTGAGCATGATGATCGGGATGTCGGCGGTCAGCTCGTCGCGCTTCAGGCGGCGGGCCAGCTCGATACCGGTAGTACCCGGCAACATCCAGTCGAGGAGAATCAGATCGGGTTTGCGGTCGACGATGCAGGCGTGTGCCTGCTGGGTATTTTCGGCTTCAAGGCAGGTGTAGCCGGCCATTTCCAGCGCCACGGCGATCATTTCGCGAATGGGCGCCTCATCATCGACGATCAGAATACTTTTACCTGACATGGTTTACCGTCTCGTTGCAGATGTGAGTCATGCGCCGATTAGATAACACTTTTATTTCAGTTGTATTACGTCAGCGCAATGCGTAATCCAGTGCCAGACCGATAAATACCAGCATCCCGGCCCAGTGATTGGAGAGAAATGCCTGCAGGCAGGCAAGGCGTTCACGCTCACGCATCAGCCAGTGCTGCCAGGCAAAGCCCAGGGTCATGCCGAGCAGGCCGAGATAGTAGTACAGACCCAGGCCAAAGCGCGCGCCGACCAGCAGCAGGCAAACCAGGGTCAGCCCCTGCAGCAGGCCGATGATCAGGCGGTCGGCGTCACCGAACAGGATAGCGGTGGACTTGATACCGATGCGCAGGTCGTCTTCGCGGTCGCACATGGCGTATTCGGTGTCGTAGGCCACGGTCCACAGCAGGTTGGCGATAAACAGCAGCCACAGGGGCATGGGCAGGGTGCCGGCCTGGGCGGCAAAGGCCATCGGAATCGCCCAGGAGAAGGCGGCGCCGAGCACCACCTGCGGGTAGAAGGTGAAGCGCTTGCAGAAGGGATACAGCGCTGCAAGGCCCACGCCGACAAAGGCCAGCTGAATGGTCAGGGCGTTGGTCAGCAGCACCAGCAGCCCACTCAGGCCAACCACTACGGCGAAGGCGACCAAAGCCTGTTTAGCGCTGATGCGTCCGGTTGCCAGCGGGCGCTCGCGGGTGCGCTCGACGTGGCCGTCAAAGTCGCGGTCGGCGTAGTCGTTGATCACGCAGCCGGCGGCGCGCATGAGGATTACGCCGAGTACAAAGATGATCAGGGTGTCGATGTCCGGCACCCCCTCGGCGGCCAGCCACAGCGCCCATAAGGTTGGCCAGAGCAGCAGATAGGTGCCGATCGGGCGGTCCAGGCGCATCAGCTCAATGTAGTCCCGGGCCCGTGGGTGCAGGCGTACCAGAGGTTTGATCAGCAGACCGAGCAAGGCAGTTCTCCAGTCAATAACGGGGGCTCAGGTGCCGGCGGCCGGCCAGCCCTGCAAGAATACTTCACACACCAGCAGCTGCAATGCACCGTCGGAGAAGTGTGAGCGACGGGCCCACAAGCCCTGTGCGCACCAGGCCTCCGGCAGCCAGGCCGCCGGGTAGCGGCTGATCTCGATGGGGCCGCGGCGGATCTGCGGATTACGAAACAGCAGGTGGCCCAGGCTAGTGGTGCCGAGGTTATCGAGGGCAACTTGTGCATTGCCCAGCGCGCTGGACGGCGCCACCGAGCGGGCAAAAACGCGTGGTGCACCAGCGGTGTGCAGCAGCACCTCTCTGGCCCACACACTGGCGCCAGTCTCCAGACCCAGCGCCTGCGCCTCGTCGGCCCGTGCCGGCTGCGGTGCCTGGCTCAACAGCTCGACGCGAAAGTCCCGGTTACCGGCTTCGGTCAACCGTTGGGTCAGCGAGCCCTCGTGGCAGAGCCAGTCGAACAGCGGCTCGGATGGCGGCGCGGGGTGTTGGTTGGCGGGATACCAGTCGGGCAGCATTCGGTGATCGCAGGGTCTTGGGTGGGGTGTAGGCTGGGGCCAAGGGTATCACGATTGCGCTCTGCGTCGGGCGCTGCTGCGTCGAGTGCGGAGCGCTGGCCTTGGACTTGCAAGGCGGGTACGGTAGCGTGACAACAACAGCTGAATACCGTGAGACGCAAGTATGAAGAAGTGGCAGTGTATCGTGTGTGGTTATATCTATGACGAAGCAGAAGGCTGGCCGGATGACGGCATTGCGCCCGGCACCCGCTGGGAAGATGTGCCCGCGGATTGGATGTGCCCCGATTGCGGGGTAGGCAAGGAAGACTTTGAAATGATCGAGATCGGCTGAGCAGCGCTCGCCGTCCTGCAGGAGACCCTTACGTGACAGAGAACGCACCGCTGGTGATTGTCGGCACCGGCCTGGCCGGTTACAACCTGGCCAAGGAGTTTCGCAAGCTCGATAGCGCCCGTCCGCTGCTGCTGGTCAGCGCCGACGATGGCCGCTTCTACTCCAAGCCGCTGTTGTCCACTGGCTTTGCCAAAGGCAAAGAAGCCGATGAGCTGGGCATGCAGGACGCCGCTGCGATGGCTGCCCAGCTTGATGCCGAGGTGCTCACCGGGACATCTGTGAGCGCGATTGATCCAGCCGCACGCACCCTGACCCTGGACGGCCGTGAGCAGCCCTACAGCGATCTGGTGCTGGCCCTTGGCGCTGAGGTGCGCAGCTTGCCGTGGCGTGAGCAGCTTGGTGAGCGCCTGCTGTCGATCAACGATCTGGCGGATTACGGCCGCTTTCGTGGGGCTTTGGTCGGTCGCAAGAAAGTACTGATCATCGGCGCCGGTTTGATCGGCTGCGAGTTCGCCAATGATCTGAGCCTGGGTGGCTTTGAGGTAGCCGTAGTGGCCACCGACCCCTGGTTGATGCCGCAGCTGCTGCCCGAGCCGGTGGCGGCGGCGGTACAGCGCCGACTGGAAGCGCTGGGTGTGACCTTTCATCTGGGCTGCGGCATTCGCGAGCTGGCTGCCAGCGATGATGGCCTGCTGGCGCTGCTGGATGACGGCACCGAAGTGCGGGCTGACCAGGGCCTGTCGGCCATCGGTCTGGCGCCGCGCACGGACCTGGCGGCGGCCGCCGGCCTGCCGGTTGGCCG
>CERX01014139.1_pt1 | contig 14646 bp, 13 predicted proteins | sample 350251 | NCBI WGS metagenome assembly CERX01 (sample SAMEA2621044, study PRJEB7988) | marine metagenome | biome: marine biome (ENVO:00000447); feature: deep chlorophyll maximum layer (ENVO:xxxxxxxx); material: "saline water (ENVO:00002010), including plankton (ENVO:xxxxxxxx)" | depth 50 m
CCCGGTCAGGGTGATGAAGTGCGAAAAGGGTCGCCATGATACCCGCAAAGCATGGCCTGTTAAAGACTGTGCTGGGCGTTTTTTGTACAGCTGGTCTGGCAGTGTAGGTCAAGCCTGAGTGAATGTGCTCAGGCTTTCGACGAAAGGATAATTTGCTGGCGCGAGGCCATGGCCACGTGTCAGGGAGTGACAAAGTCCAGTTGGTAGCTGGTCGCCTGGCTGCCCGGTGCGACCATGTTGAGGGCAATATGGATTGGCGTCTGCGATGGCATCAAGGTGCTGCCAGCCAGCTCGCCTGCCAAATACTCTTCAGGGCGGAAGTCTTTGCTGCTGACGGTCTCGCCGCGACTGTTGCTGAACAGCATGCGAATGACCGGGAAGGGCTGCGCATAATCGGCCCGGTTGTAGATGATGACGTTGATATCCAGGCTGTTGGGGAACTCGGGGTGTGGTCTGACCAGCAAGTTGCTGCTACGAATCTGGCTGACGTCCACCCGGGCCGGCAGCTGACAACCTGCAACCAGACACAGATCTTCCATGATCGGGCGCAAGCTGGCATCACGTGCCCAGGCATCCAGGTTGTAATAAAGGGCCTGCGCCGCCAGTGCGAGCAGCGCCAGCAAGCTCAGGGAGCCCCACAGTAGTTTGTGGCGCGCGCGGCGGCGACTTAACGGCGCGGCCAGCTGTAGCGGCTCGTCCTCTAGCTCAGGTAGAAATGCCTGACTATCGATTTCGGGCTCGGTGCGGCCCCGCTCATAGGGCGTCGGCGTTTCCGGCTGTTCGCGCTCGGCATGCAACGGGGCCTCTGGCTGTCCACGACGGAAAATGGCGCTGTTGTCGGTGTCCTGTAAAGGAACCAGATGCGCGCGCGGCGGTGTGGCGGGCGCAGGCTCGGGCTCAGCATCTGGCTCCGGGGCATCGGTGGTTGCCTCTGGCTGCTCGCTCGCCGGGCCAAAGTCGCGGGCCTGGGGTGTGGCCAGGAAGGCTTCGTTCAGCTCCAGTTCGTCGTCGCTATCCAGGCTGCTAAAACCGGGCTCCACGCTGTCGTCGTCGCGTCTGGCTGTTTCGGCCAGGGTGAGCGGCGGCTCGTCGTCGTCAAGCAGCTCAAAGCCGGCGCTCCCTTGCCGCGTATCGGGTTGGCTTGAGAGGGTTGGCTCGGTGCTGTCGCGCGGCGTGATTTCGTCGAGAATGGATTCGTCCAGCCCCAGGGCTTCAAGGTCTAGCTCGTCCAGCTCAAGGTCGTCGTGAATCAGCAGGGTTTGCTGCTTGCCAGGCTCCTTGCTGGCGACCGGTGCAGCCGGGATGGCCGGGCTGTGCTGTCCGGCGGGCAGGGCGTTGAAGACCTTCAGGCAAGCGCCGCAGCGCACATTGCCGGCAGCGGCCTGCAGCTGCTCCTGCGTGAGGCGAAAATGGGTCTTGCAGAAGGGGCACTGGGTGACCTGCAGTTCGCTCATGTCTGGCCGGCTGTCCTGTTGCGTGGAGTGAGTCGCAAAATCGCTATTCTGCCCGTATTAGCGGGGCGCTGTCATCGCCGCTTGCCGCTCACGCGAATCCAGCCGTCCTGCTCTGCAACCGGGTCCAGCTTGAAGTCATCACGGTAAGCCTGCAGGATCTCTTCGGTCTGCTCTGCCAGGATGCCGGATAGCGCAAGCAGTCCGCCGGGCTTTACCAGGCTGGCGAGCTGTGGCGCCAGGCTGACCAGCGGGCCGGCCAGGATGTTGGCCACCAGTACGTCTGCTTGGGTGGTGGGCATCTGTTCGGGCAGATACAGGTCAAAGCGCTCGTCAGCCAGTTGGTTGCGCTGGGCGTTGTCACGCGAGGCTTCCAGTGCCTGGATGTCGATGTCGGTACCTACCGCATGATCGGCGCCCAGCAGTAGGCCGGCTATGGCTAGAATGCCCGAGCCGCAGCCAAAATCGATCAACGTCTTACCCTGTAGCTGTTGGGCGTCGAGCCACTGCAGGCACAGGGACGTGGTCGGGTGGGTGCCGGTACCAAACGCCAGGCCTGGGTCCAGCAGCAGGTTGACGGCATCGGGTTCGGGCGCGGCATGCCAGCTGGGTACAATCCACAACCGTTGGCCAAAGCGCATTGGGTGGAAGTTATCCATCCAGCTGCGCTCCCAGTCCTGGTCTTCGATCTGCTCAAGCTCATGGGCCGGTAGCTCGGCTTGCCACAGCAGGCGCAGGTGCTGCAGTAGCGCCTCGCCGTCGGTGTCGGCCTCGAACAGGGCCAGAAGATGGGTGTTGGACCACAGCGGGGTAGTGCCCAGGTCTGGCTCGAAGATCGGTTGGTCTTCGGCGTCCATAAAGGTAACCGACACCGCGCCCAGCTCCAGCAACTGGTCTTCCAGCGCCGGGGCCTGTTCGGGGGTGATGGCAAGACGGAGTTGCAGCCAGGACATAGGGGCTCCTTCGGCGCAGCTGCAAGCGACAAGCTTCAAGCTGCAAGATCGGCAGAAAAAGAAAGGGAGCGATAATTCGCTCCCCCGAATGGTGCAGATAATACGCTGTGAGCTGGCAGCTTGCAGCTGGGGCTTACTTCAGCCCCAACTTGTGCTCCAGATAGTGAATGTTGACGCCACCCTTGCAGAAGCCGGGCTCGCGCACCAGTTCACGGTGCAGCGGGGTGTTGGTCTTGATGCCGTCGACCACCAGCTCGTCGATTGCGTTGCGCATGCGGGCCAGTGCTTCGTCGCGGGTTGCGCCGTAGGTGATCAGCTTGCCGACCAGTGAGTCGTAGTTCGGCGGAACCTTGTAGCCGCTATACAGATGCGAATCGACGCGTACACCGTTACCGCCGGGCGCGTGATAGAAACTCACTGTGCCGGGGCTGGGCATGAAAGTCTTGGGATCTTCGGCGTTGATACGACACTCAATGGCATGGCCGCGAATGACAACGTCATCCTGGCTGATGCTCAGAGGTTGGCCGGAGGCGACCAGCAACTGTTCCTTGACGATATCGATGCCGGTGACCATTTCGGAGACCGGGTGCTCCACCTGAACGCGGGTGTTCATCTCGATAAAGTAGAACTCGCCGTTCTCGTAGAGGAACTCGAAGGTGCCGGCGCCACGGTAGCCCAGGTCGATACAGGCCTGAACGCAGCGGGCCTGAACTTCGGCGCGTGCCTTCTCGTCGATGCCGGGTGCTGGTGCCTCTTCGATGATTTTCTGGTGACGGCGCTGCAGCGAGCAGTCGCGATCACCCAGGTGGACAGCGTTGCCCTGGCCGTCTGACAGTACCTGAACTTCCACGTGACGCGGGTTGGTCAGGAACTTCTCCAGATACACCATCGGGTTGCCGAAAGCGGCGCCAGCTTCAACCTGGGTCAGCTTGATCGACTTGATCAGCTCGGACTCTTCATGCACCACGCGCATGCCGCGGCCACCGCCGCCGCCTGCCGCCTTGATGATGACCGGATAGCCAACGCGCTGGGCGATTTTCAGGCACTCGGCTTCGTCTTCCGGCAACGGGCCGTCGGAGCCCGGGACTGTGGGGACGCCGGTTTCCTTCATGGCCGCAATGGCGGAGACCTTGTCACCCATCAGGCGGATAACCGCAGCGCTCGGGCCGATAAAGGTGAAGCCGGAGTTTTCGACCTGCTCGGCAAAGTCCGCGTTCTCGGCCAGGAAGCCGTAGCCGGGGTGGATGCCGTCGGCGCCGGTTACTTCCGCCGCGCTGATGATCGCCGGGATGTTCAGGTAAGACTGAGTCGCTGGCGCCGGGCCAATGCAGACGGACTCGTCGGCCATGGCCAGGTGCATAAGTTCACGGTCGGCGGTGGAGTGCACCGCCACGGTTTTCAGACCGAGTTCCTTGCACGCGCGGATAACCCGCAGGGCAATTTCACCTCGGTTGGCAATAAGTACTTTTTGCATCGCAGCCTCCAGGTTGGGCTCAGGCGATGCTGAACAGCGGTTGATCGAATTCGACCGGCTGGCCGTTCTCGACCAGAATCGATTGCACTACGCCGCTCTTGTCAGCTTCGATGTGGTTCATCATCTTCATGGCTTCGACGATGCACAGTACGTCGCCGGCTTTGACCGTTTGGCCAACTTCAACGAATACCGCAGCAGTCGGTGAGGGCGAGCGGTAGAAGGTGCCAACCATGGGTGAGCGAACCAGGTGCCCGCTCGGCTCGGCCGGAGCGGCCGGTGCATCGGCTGCAGCCGGGGCGGCAGCGGGTGCGGGAGCGGTGGCAACGGGGGCCGGCGCGACCTGATATTGCGGAGCGGCGACCTGCTTGCTGTGGCGGCTGATGCGCACAGACTCTTCGCCTTCATGAATTTCCAGTTCGTCGATACCGGACTCTTCCAGCAGTTCGATCAGTTTTTTGACTTTACGAATGTCCATTGATGCGTGCACTCCAGATCAGGTTTGCGTAATTCAGTGTTGTTCGATCTTCTCTATGGCTGCCTGCAGGGCCAGCTCGTAGCCCACGGCGCCCAGACCGCAAATCACCCCTTCGGCAACGTCCGAGAAGTAGGAGTGATGACGGAAAGATTCGCGCTTATACACGTTGGATAAGTGAACTTCGATGAATGGGATGCTCACTGCGAGCAATGCGTCACGTATTGCCACGCTGGTATGAGTAAAAGCGGCGGGATTGATGATGATGAAGTCGATGGCTTCATCGCCGGCAGCGTGAATACGCTCGATCAGCTCATGCTCGGCATTGCTTTGCAGGCTCAGCAGGTGATGGCCGCGCTGGCTGGCCAGCTCACGCAGGTGCTGGTTGATCTGCTCCAGCGTAGTGGCGCCGTAAACGCCGGGCTCGCGGCTACCAAGGCGGTTCAGGTTGGGGCCGTTTAGAACCAGGATACTGGCCATGTTGCGTCTGTTTCCTTGTGTGACGGGTGACCCGTCGGTCGAGTTTTTTCGGCAGTTTGCCGCAATCAGTCCGGCCTGTCCATAAGTGGAATATTGACATCAGATGTCAGCATGATGGCAGCATTATAGCGCAAACTTATTTTTGGCTAGCGCGCTCGGCGAGTGCGGCGAACTCGTTCTTTGAGACTTCGCCCTGGATGCGCAGGTCACGCAGCTCGGAGCCGTTGGCGGAAAAAAACAGGTAGGCCGGAGGACCGAACAGCTTGTGCTGTGTCAGCCAGGCCCGCTGGGCAGGGGTGTTGTCGGTCACATCCAGTTTTAGCCGCAGGTGGCCGCCCAGCAGTGTCTGAATGTCGGGCTGGTTGAGAATGGTGCGCTCCATAACCTTGCAGCTGATGCACCAATCGGCATAGAGGTCGACGATGGCAGGCTGTCCCTGCTCGGCCGCCTGCGCCAGTGCCTGCTGCAGCTGTGCCGGGTCGCGCAGTGTGGTGAAAAAAGATGCTTGGCTGCTGGAGCCCGCGCCGCCAGTCAGTGGCTGCAGAGGCCGCAGCGGATCTTCGCCACCGGCCAGCGCCCCGAACAGCGCCGCTGCGGCGTACAGGCCAAACAGCAGGGCGATGGTCTGGCGCAGATACTGGCCACTTTGCAGGGACGCCAGGCGCACAGCCAAGCCAGCGGCCAGCGCTGCCCATAGCGCCAGACTAAGCGGGCCGGGCAGAACCCGCTCCAGCAGCCAGATAGCGACCGCCAGCAGACCAAAGCCGAACAGATGCTTGACCGTTTCCATCCAGGGGCCGGAACTGGGCAGCAGGCTTTTGCCGAACAGGGTAACCAGCAGCAGCGGTGTGCCCATGCCCAGGCCCAGGGCAAACAGGTTGATGCCGCCGCCGAGGGTGTCACCGGTGCTGCTGATATACACCAGCGCGCCAGCCAGCGGCGCGGAGATGCAGGGCGAGACCACCAGTGTGGAGAGCGCGCCCATTGCGGTGGCGCCGGGCAGCGAGCCACCGTGCGCGCGACGATTCAGCCGGTCCAGGGGCTCGCGCAGGGCGGCCGGCAGGCGCAGGTCGAACACGCCGAACATGGCCAGAGCAAAAAGTAGGAAGAACAGTGCAAAGGTGCCCAGCACCCAGGGCGACTGCAGGCGTGCCTGCAGGTTGAGAGCCGCGCCGAAGCTGCCAATCAGTGCGCCGACGATCGCCAGGGTGACGGCCATGCCTAGTACGTAGCCCAAGGCCAGACTCATTGCACGACCACGGCCTATCTGACTGCGGCCCAATACCATGCTCGACAAAATCGGTAGCATTGGCAGTACGCAGGGGGTAAAGGTCAGGCCCAAGCCAGCGGCGAAGAACAGTAGCAGGGTAATCAGCCCGCCGCGCTCGATGGCAGGCGTATTCTGGGCCGCATCAGTTGGGGTGGAAGCGGCGGAGGGGGTAGCGCTGCCCAGGGCGGAGGGTAACTCCAAGGCGACGGTTTCGGGTGGGTAGCACAGGCCGGCGTCGGCGCAGCCCTGAAAACCGAGGTTCAGTCGACGTGTGCCGGCTGGCACCGCCGCCGGGTCCAGGGTGATTTGCAGTTGGTTGTAGTACACCTCCACGTCGCCGAAGTACTCGTCGGTCTTGTGGATACCGTCCGGCAGCTGCATCTCGAGGGACACGCCCTCATCGGTGCTGACCTGCAGGCGGTGGCGGTAGAGGTAATAGCCCGGCGCAATGTCGACGATCAGCGCTAGTCGTTCGTCGTCGGCGTCCAGCACGCCGGGACGGAAAGCCTCATGCACGGGCAGAAAGTCGGCCTGGTTGCTGCTGCCCTGCAGCAAGCTGCCGGCGCCGCGATTATCGGTGAACTGGGCGTAAGCGGTGCTGGCACAGAGCAGTAGCGCGAGCAGGACGAGACGAAGCGCGGACATGGGATAACCGACCTGAAAAACAGAGGCTCATCATACGGTGTGCGCTTTGCTGGCGAAAGGGCGCGGCCGCCCTTGGGTGACCGCCTAAGTGTTGCCAAATGGGACAAGGAAGCGCTGACCAATCCCACACGCCCTTTGCGAGCGCAGTTGATCAGTGCTTGCTCAGATTCGAAACGCCGATACGGCTGACAGCAGCGCGCGGCTGCGCTGGCTGATTTGCTGGGTGTGCTGTCGGGTATGGCTGACCATGCCCAGGTTGGCGTCGCTCAGCTGGTGAATCTGCTGGCTGTTCTCGCGAATGGTGCGTACCCGTTCGGACTGGGCGTCGGTGTGGGTGGCGATATGTTCGGCTAGCTCGGTGATGCGGTCGATGGCATTGACGATGCGCCCCAAAGCCGCATCGGCCAACTGCCCCTGCTCGGCGGTATGACGCGCATGCTTGACCTGCTCTTCCATCTGGCCGGCGGATTGGCGGGCCACCTGTTGCAGGCGCTCGATCAGTTGGCGAATCTCCTGCGTAGAGCCTGCCGTGCGTTGGGCCAGTCCACGAACTTCATCGGCAACCACGGCAAAACCGCGCCCGGCTTCGCCAGCTCGCGCCGCCTCAATGGCAGCATTCAGCGCCAACAGGTTGGTCTGTTCGGCAATGCCCTGAATGACCTGCAAGACGCCGCCGATGGTGTCGGATTCGGCCACCATGCGATCAATGGTGCGGGCACTGCTTTGTACTTCCTGCACCAACTGCTGCATCTGGGCGATGGTGCCGCCGATGACTTCCTGGCCGTCGCGCACTTCGCGGTTGGCGGCGCGGGCCAGCTCTGCGCTTTCGCCAGCATTGGTGGCGACCAGCCGGATGGCCTCGTCCATGCCGCCGATATCCTGGTTGATGGACTGGGTGTCGCGCTGCTGCTGAGCGGCGCGGTCGTGGGTGTCAGCGGAGAGTCGCTCCAGGTCGTCGCTGGTGCCGCTGAGCGCCTCAGCCTGCTGGTTGATGGTGGTGACCAGTTCAATCAGATACTGACGTAGCTGATTGGCCGCCAGCTCCAGCTGTTTCAGTTCACTGATGCGCGAACTGGACTCGACCGGCTGGGTAAAGTCGCCCTCAGCGTAGGTGGATAGCACTGGGGCGAAGCGGCCGATAGCCTTGGACAGGGCGCGCTGCGAGCGCTCGATCAGCAACGCGATAAGAATGATCAGCCCGATGATGGCCAATTGCACGTTGCGCACTTGGTTGGTGATGCCGTCGCGGGCGGCGGTCAGCGCCGGCCGCATCTGTGCGGTGCCGGCCTGCAGGTTGTCGATGCGTTCTCCGGTAATCTGCTGTAGTTGCGCTCGTTCAGCGATCAGCGCGCCGGTCCGCTCAAGTTCGGCTGGATAGCGTTTGAGCAGCGACAGCAGGGTACGTTTGAAGTCAGCGCCGGGGTCAACAGCGTCAGCGCTGCTGTCGGTATTGATGCCCAGTAACGAGGCGAAGGGGTCGTTGCTGTTTTCTTGCTCCGCAATCACCCCCAGCAGCGGCAGCGCATCCAGTGCATTGGCGCGCTCCTGCGCACCCTGCAGCAGACGCTGCAGATTGGCCAGCAACGCCGGGTCGTTCTGGCTGAACAGCTTGGCCCGCGCCAGGCTGATACGCAGCAGATCTGCCTGCAGTTCGTCGATCAGACGAACATACTCCATCGCCTGCCGAGCACCCTGTTGCTGGCCATCGCGGGCATAGCTGGCCAGGTGCGCCAGTTCGGCCTGTATTTCCCGTTCAGCCTGGGTGAGCAGGCCCTGCGGGTCGCCGGCGAGCTTGCCTACTGCCAGCAGGTCCGTTTGCATGAAATCGATAAAGGCCGCCAGTGGCTCAGCCAGTGGCTGACGGATGTCGTCAGGGAATGCCTGCAGGTTGTCCTGCAGCGCGCTTGCGGTGTGTTGCGCCTCTTGCAGGCGAACCGCATCGCCGCTCAGGCGGTAGGCTTCGGTGTCACGCTGCAGGGCCTGGGTTTGGCTGACAATATTCAGATAGGCGTCCATCAGCGTGTAAGGCACCTTGAGCGCCTGCTGCGCCCACCAAAGGCTGGCGGCCAGGGCGATGCCCACTGCAACCAGCAGGCAGGTGTTGAACAGAGTCAGGGTCTTCAGGCGCATGCGCGGGCTCTCGGACAAGGTGAGACGACCGCGATGATAGTGTCAATTGTGTGACAGCTTGATGAAAGGTGGCGATGTGCCGTTATCCAGAGCGCGGCATGATAGACGGTATCGGGCGGGCAGGGGTGGACTCACGGTGATATGCTGGTGCGCATGACAGCTACGGGAGTCTGGATATGGCATTTGGTAAAGGAAAATCCGCTACACACACCGATGGCGACAAGAGCTGGTTGGGTAAGCTGATACTGGTTCCGGTACTGATCGTTCTGCTGATCCTCGTGTTGGTGGGGTGGTACTGGAGCAGTGAACCGGGGCTTGAACCGGTGGCCGGTACACCGAAAACCGAGCAGGTTAGCGGTGAGTACACGGCGATGACCTTGCGCGGGCTGGTGCTGACGCTGCTGGACAAGCCCGGTGGCTATATCAGCAACGACATCATGCCGCCCGGTCTGCTGATGGATAACATGCCGCGTTGGGAGTACGGCGTGCTGGTTCAGGTACGTGACATGACCCGTGCGCTGCGCCGCGACATGGCGCGCTCACAGTCGCAATCCACCGAGGACCGGGATCTGGTCAAGGCCGAACCGCGCTTCCACTTCGATAACAACAGCTGGGCCATGCCGGCCAGCGAAAGCGAGTACCGCGATGGCGTTAAGGCGCTGGACAGTTATATCGCCCGCCTGCGTCGTGGAGAGGCCAATTTCTATTCGCGTGCCGACAACCTGTCCAGTTGGGTGAGCGACGTTAGCACTCGCCTCGGATCGCTGTCGCAGCGCCTGTCTGCCAGTGTCGGGCGTGCCCCGCTGACCGATGGTGGCAAACTGGGTGAGACGACGCCCTGGCTCGAAATTGACGATGTGTTCTATGAAGCACGCGGTACGTCCTGGGCGCTGGTGCAGCTGCTGCGCGCTGTCGAGCATGACTTTGGCGGCGTGCTGGAGAAGAAGAACGCGCTGGTGAGCCTGCAGCAGATTATCCGTGAGCTGGAGGCGACCCAGCAGACCCTGTGGAGTCCCATGGTGCTCAATGGTGATGGCTTTGGCATGCTGGCCAACCATTCGCTGGTCATGGCCAACTACCTGTCGCGCGCCAACGCCGGCCTGATCGAGCTGCACCGCTTGCTGGAACAGGGCTGATACGTGAATCAACAACAGGTAGAGGCTTATCTCAAGGCCTCAGGGGCTGAGCGGGTGGTGTATGTCGACGAGCACGACCAGCCGCTCGGCGAGGTCACCCGCGCCGAGGCGCAGGCGCGGGGGCTGATTACCCGCTGCACCTTTATTTTTGTGTTCAACAGTCGTGGTGAGTTGTGCGTGCATCAACGCACCGCCCACAAGCGGCTGTATCCTGCCTTCTGGGATGTGGCGGCTGGCGGCGTGGTCGCCGCAGGCGAAAGCTACCTGGAGGGGGCCGAGCGGGAGCTGGCCGAGGAGTTGGGGGTGCAGGGCGTGCCGCTGACCGAACACTTCCGCTTTTACTTTGACTCGCCTGATAGCCGCCTGTGGGCCGGGGTCTTCAGTTGCCGCTGGGATGGCCCCTTGCGGCTGCAGCCGGAGGAAGTGCAGGCGGCCCGTTGGGTCGATCTGCACGGTGACTGGCGACGTACTGGTGAGCAGTACGCACCTGACTCGCAGGAAGCCCTGGCGCGTTTGTTGAAACACCCTTCTTTGGATCTTCCTGCATGAAAAAGACCGGTTTGCAGGCCCTGGGTGGCCTGGTCTATTCCACCGACTCCGGGCGCATGTGCCCTGACTGTGAACAGCCTCAGACTGAATGCCGCTGCGCCGAGCAGGCGGTGCCCAAGGGTGATGGCATTGCTCGGGTGCGCCGTGAAACCAAAGGGCGTGGCGGTAAAACGGTTACCACGGTGAGTGGGGTGCTGTTGAAAGCAGATGACCTAAAGGCATTGGCCAAGCGCCTGAAGAATCGCTGTGGTTGTGGCGGCGCGGTCAAGGACGGTGTTATCGAGATTCAGGGGGACAAGGCAGAGCAGGTCTGTGAGCTGCTGAAAGCCGAGGGCTACCAGGTCAAGCGCGCCGGAGGCTGATATGCCGCTGTTGGCGTATTGGCGCGACCAGGCCACCCAGCGCAAGGTCTGGGCCATTGCCTTTCCGTTAATCCTCTCCAATATCAGCGTGCCGCTGGTCGGGCTGGTCGACACCGCCGTGATCGGCCATCTGGACGCGGCTTATCATCTCGGCGCGGTTGCGGTCGGCAGCACCCTGTTTACTTTCGTACTCTGGGCAGCCGGCTTTCTGCGTATGGGCACCACCGGGTTTGCTGCGCAGGCAAGCGGCGCCGAGAACGGCGATGAACTTCGTGGGGTGCTGGCTCAGTCACTGTGGCTGGCGCTGTTGCTGAGCTTGCTGGTGTTGGTGCTGCGCGAGCCATTGCTGCTTGCCGGGTTGCACTATCTGGATAGCAGCCCAGCGCTGATAGAGCAGGCCGGGTTGTACTTCCATATTCGGCTCTGGAGCTTGCCGGCGGCGCTGGCCAACTTTGTGCTGATCGGCTGGTTTATCGGTGCGCAGAACAGCCGTGCCCCCTTTGCCATATTGCTGACCGTGAACCTGTGCAACATTGCGCTGGATCTGCTGCTGGTGGTCTGGCTGCAGTGGGGGGTGGCCGGCGCGGCCTGGGCCAGTGTGTGCGGCGACTACCTCGGGCTGATGCTCGGCCTGGTCTTGCTGCAACCCATTTTGCGGCGTCATCCGGGGCGCTTTGTCTGGTCTCAGGCACTGGGCCTGCGTGGCGCGGCGCCTCTGCTGCGGGTCAATCGTGACATTCTTATTCGCACGCTCGCGCTGCAGTCGGTGTTTTATCTGCTGGTGGTGCAGGGCGCGCAGTTGGGCGATGAGGTGGTGGCGGCCAATGCGGTATTGCTTAACTTTATGCTGCTCACATCCCATGCCCTCGATGGTTTGGCGCATGCGTTGGAAGCCCTTGGCGGGCATGCCTTGGGTCGCCGTGATCGGCGTCAGTTGAGCGCGGTGCTGGTGGTGACAGCGATGTGGTCGCTGCTGCTCAGCCTTGGTTTTGTGTTGGTATTCATGCTGGCTGGTGAGGCGATCATCGCACTGCTTACCGACTTGGCGACGGTGCGTACCGTTGCAGGCGAGTACTTGCCCTGGATGGCGTTGATGCCCCTGGTGACGGTCTGGAGTTACCTGCTTGACGGCTTGTTTATCGGCGCGTCGCGGGCGCTGGCCATGCGCAACGCCATGCTGCTGGCGCTGGTGTGCTATCTGCCGCTAGTCTGGTACTTGCAGGGGCTGAATAATCATCTGGTGTGGTTCTGTTTCATGACCTTCATGGCGCTGCGAGCGCTGTTTCTAGGGGGCTGGTTCATCTGGCTATGGCGCACCGACCGCTGGATGCCGGCGGGTGAGAGCGGCCACCGTAGTGAGGAGTTAAACGCATGATTGAGGCGCCTATTCCTGTCGATGAGGTGCAGCGGCTGGCTGCGCTGCGGTCTATGCAGCTGCTCGACACGCCGCCCGATCCTCACATCGATGCCTTGCTGCGGACCGCCCAGCGGTTGTTTGGTGTGAGCAGTACGCTGGTGACGCTAATCGATACTGATCGCCAATGGTTCAAGGGGCGGATTGGCGCCAATAACCTTGAGGGGCCACGCAATGTGTCCTTTTGCGGTCACACTATTTTGTCAGAGGACATTCTGCATGTGCCGGATGCCTTTGATGACGAACGCTTTTTCGATAATCCGGCGGTACTCGGGTACCCATTTGTGCGTTTTTACGCCGGTATTGCCCTGCATGCGCCGGATGGCAACCGCATTGGCTCCTTTTGCGTGCATGACACGGCACCGCGCGAACTGACAGCATCCGAGCGCGAGGCCATGCGGGATTTTCAGCAGCTATTTGAGGCGCTCTTTGTTGCCCATCAGCTGCGTATGGACGCGGCCTGGTTGCAGGAGGCGCTGGGCCAAGCGGAGCGTCGTGCGCTGATCGACCCGTTGACCCAGCTGTGGAATCGTCAGGGGTTGCGGGCCATGTTACCGGCGCTGCTCAGTCGCGCTGAGCGTGAGGCCCTGCAGGTGGCTTTCATCTACGGCGACCTTGACCATTTCAAACGTATCAACGATGAACACGGCCATGCGGCGGGCGATCAGGTGCTGATTCAATCAGGTCAGCGCATGGTCGCCGCCTTGCGTCCGCATGACCTGGCCCTGCGTCTGGGTGGTGAAGAGTTGGCGGTGCTGGCGCTGGTGCAGAATGAGCAAGAGTTGGATGCGATTGCTGAGCGCCTGCGTGAGAGCTTCTGCCGTCAGCCGTTCGAACTCGATGAGACAACCTTGCAGGTGACCATCAGTTTGGGTACCGCACTGGCAGATGCCGCGTCGGTAGAGCCTGGCGCCCAGAATGTCATCCAGCGCGCGGATGCCGCGCTGTATACGGCCAAGCGCGAGGGGCGCAACCGGGTAGTGCGCGGCTAGCGGCTGGCTTGGGGCTGCAGCCACCAGTGCAGATAACGGCCAAGGTGTTGATAGGCGGGGTGCTGGCTGTAGCGCAGTTCAAACTCGATCAGGTCATCAAGACTGCTGTTGCTGCAAAAGGGTTCGGGCATGTAGTCGTAAAACACCCTCACACCGCTGGTGCCCTTGCATGTAAGGCCCGCTGCCTCAGTCCAGGCCTTCACCTGCTGCGGGTCAAGCGGCTGCTGCGGCGTCAGGCCGCTTTCACCCTGACCAGACAGCGGCTTCTTGCGCAGCTTCTTGAACTGTCCCTTCACCAGATTTTTGTAGATCAGCGCGTCGCGATTGTAGAACGCCAGTGACAGGGCGCCGCCTGGCAGCAGCAGCGTAGCCAGCTGTGCTAGCGCATCGGCGGGCTCGGCCAGCCACTCCAGCACTGCATGAAAAACCACCAGATCATACTGCTCACCCTGCGCGGCAAGGGCCTGCAAGGGGGTTTGCAGGTAGCGTACTGGCTGCGGCGGATTGCTTGCGTCGATGCGCTCGCGGGCGGCTTCTAGCATCACGTCTGAGGGCTCGGCAACCGTCAGCTGATGTCCCAGCCCCGCCAGCCAGCAGCTGATTTGCCCCAGCCCGGCACCAATATCGAGGATGCGTAGCGGCGTGTCGGCTTGCATGAGCGCAGGCATCCACTGCTGCATATCGCGTTGCAACACGGCAAGGCGAATGGCGCCTTTGGGGCTGTCGTAGATGCGCTTGGCAAAGCGTGCACCCAGATGGTCGAAGTAGCGGTCAGTCATGGCCAGACTCTGCCGTGCAGGCATAAAAAAAGCCAGCTTGTGGCCGGCTTTTTAGCGGGGCGAAACGCTTATTTTTGGTAAGCGTTTACAGCCTTGACGATTTCCGCACGGGCTTCTTCAGCGTTGCCCCAGCGGTCGATCTTGACCCACTTGCCAGCTTCGAGATCCTTGTAGTTCTCGAAGAAGTGCTGAATTTGCTGAATCAGCAGCTCGGGCAGGTCGGTGTATTCTTTAATGTCGCGATACAGCACGCTCAGCTTGTCGTGCGGTACGGCGATCAGCTTGGCATCTCCACCGCCATCGTCGGTCATGTGCAGCACGCCAACGGGACGTGAGCGGATGACAGAGCCTGGCGCAACCGGGTGCGGGGTTACAACCAGCACGTCCAGCGGGTCGCCGTCGTCGGCCAGGGTGTTGGGGATGTAGCCATAGTTGGCCGGGTAGAACATCGGGGTAGCCATGAAGCGGTCAACAAACAGCGCGCTGCTGTCTTTGTCGATCTCGTACTTGATCGGCGCGTGGTTGGCTGGGATTTCGAT